>LNAP01010152.1_pt1 | contig 21083 bp, 28 predicted proteins | sample 602601 | NCBI WGS metagenome assembly LNAP01 (sample SAMN02440304, study PRJNA202911) | soil metagenome | biome: Subtropical and temperate rainforests or woodlands; isolation source: soil samples (1 kg each in a 20% v/v slurry with milli Q water) were... ...
ATAGGTCACCTGGTTCTCAACTATCTGCGGCGCTTGTCCCGGATAAGGGGTGCGGATAATCACCTGAACATCGGAAAGGTCTGGCAATGCATCGATGGGCGTGCTCTGAACCGACCAGACGCCCCAGACCGTGACGAAGAGCGTCGCCAGCAGCACCAGAAAGCGGTTGGCCACTGACCAACGAATCAGGGCCGCGATCATGGCTGGCTCCCGGTTTTTTCCAGGCGTTCAACGCGCAACCCGTCATCGGTTTGGCTCACCGCAACCCGAACCTTGTCGCCCGTCTTGAGCCCTTGCATGAGCGCAGGGTCAGCCAATGGGAAGGTCATGGTCATACCAGGCATGCCCAGCGTCTTGAACGGACCATGGGCGATCGTCACGTCTTGGCTATTGATTTCAACGATCTGCCCATCCGCCTCATGAAAGCTGGAGGCCGCTGCGCTGGGTGGTGACATTTCCAGCGCGCTCGCAACAATGCCCTTGAGACTGGCTTCAGAGTCGAGCAGAAACTGTCCAGAGCTGACCACTTGTTGCCCTTCTTCCAGCCCCTTCAATACCACCGTTTTGCCTTCGTTTTCCTGCCCGAGTTGCACTTCTACGGGTCGGTAGCGACCAGCGTCTTCGGCGAGCATCACCAGGACGCGTCGACCGGTGCGAATGATTGCCTCGCTCGGCACCCATAACACGCTTTGTTCGGTCGAACGATTGAGGTGCACCTGGGCCGTCATACCCGGCCTGAGTCGCCCATCAGGGTTGGGCAGTTCGACCCGCACACGCACAGTTCGGCTGTCGGGATTGGTTTCCGGCAGAATCGCACTGACCGTGCCCTTGAGCACTGTTCCCGGAAAGGCTGGCAGACGTGCTTCTGCCGCTTGCCCCACGACGATCGATCCAGCCTCCGACTCTGGAACGGCCACGGCCAGCCAGACGCTGCTCAAGCCATTGACTCGAGCCAGCGTCTCGCCGGCCGCCACGGTCATACCCGACCGTACATCCAACTCTTGCAGCACTCCGCTTATGGGGCTGGTGAGGGTCAGGACCGGCTGGGTCTTGCCGCTTCGCTCCACTTGAGCAATCAGCGTCGCTGGCATCCCGGTCAAGCGCAAGCGTTGGCGTGCTGCCGCCAGCAAGTCTGAGTGCGAGAAACTCTTCCTGAGCAGCGGCCCACTCCGGGACCAGGATATCGGCCAAAGCCGCGTGGGCTTTAAGCACATCACCTGGAGCACGGGCGTACACCCGCTCCACAAAACCAGCAGTACGCGATTGAATCACCGCAACATCCCGCTCGTTGAATGCCAGCACACCGACCACGTCCAGGCTGGAAGCAAGCACGCCGCGAGTGACGGTGGCCAGTCGCAAGCCGAGATTCTGGGTCAGGCTGGGGTCGATACTGATGGCCGCACTGTCCGCTGCAGCATCAGCGTATCGGGGCTTCAACTCCATATCCATAAAGGGCGATTTGCCTGGTTTATCGAACTTCTGCTGCGGGGACATCGGGTCGTACCAATACAGTACTTTGCGTTCGTCTTGCGCTTTAGGGGCCTGTTCGGCTGTGCTATCAGGCATGCGCTGTTGAGCGAACCAGTAACCGCCGGCAGCGCCCAAGGCAATCGAGAGGCCTGTCAGCACAGCCCCTTTCCAGATTCGAGCGCTCATTGATTGGTGTCCCCATAAGCAAAATACAAGCGAGCACTGGTGAGGGCTCGCTGTTCTTCGAAGTCGATCTGTTTGAGGCGGGTCTCGATGAGTTCACGTCGGGCAGCGATGACAGCGGCTAAGTCGCTTTTACCGGCGCGGTAGCTGGCCATGGTCAGCCCAACCTTTTCCTTGGCTAGGGGTAACAGGCTGTCCTGGCTGCGGCGCACAGCACGGTTCAGACGCTCGTATTCGGCCAAATCGTCCTCCAGTTGCTGGGTATGTTCACGTGAAAGCGCTTCGCGCTCGGCCTCCAACTGATTCAGTTCGGCGTGTTTGGCGGCGATCTTCGGGTTTTGTCGGGAGTCGGGGAACAGTGGCAGGTCGAACGTGAACTGCCGAACTGACGGTCGCGGCGCTGGTAATCAAGTTCCCAACTCCAGTCGGACTGCTTTTCCGACTCTGCTTCACGGACCTTGGCCTGCGCTTCGCGAGTCATTGGGACGAACGCCGCCAGTGCGGGGTGATGCTGCAGCTTATGCGGATAACCCGAGGCGTCGATGGGCCACTCGGGCAACCTACCGACGGGCTGGTCATTTGCGGCCGGACCTATCCAACGTCGGAGAGCCGCTCTGGCCTGTGCCCGCAGGCGGATCAGGTCGTCTTGTTGCTCCGCCAACTGAGCCGCCTCCTGTTTCGGCGTTACTGCATCGGCAGGCTGAGCACGACCACCGGCGATCTGCGCCCGGACGGTATCAGCCAACAGACGGTTCTCACGGTAAAAATCCTGAAACAGCGCCTCTTTACGCTCAACGGAGTAGCTGCTGATCCAGGCCAATGCTGTGGCCTGACGAACGCTCAGGCGCTCGACACGGCCTTCGGCCGCGGCGCGATCTACGGCCGCCTCGGCCACTTCGATGCGCGCCCGACGCTTGTCACGGTTGGGCACCTCCTGCATGACGCCGACCATCTGCATGGTCATGAAGTCCTGCTCGAGGCGCCAGCGGTCAGGGCCGCCGATGGGGTAGTTTTGTACGCCCAGCAGGAGCTTCGGGTCGGGTAGTTCGCCGGCTGGAATGGCGGCGCTGCTGGCGGCTTGCAGTTTGGCCGCTTGGGCGGTCAGCGATGGGGCATTGTTTTCAGCCAACCGTAAGGCTTCGTCGAGTGTCAGGGGCGCAGCAAGGCTTGGCAATGCCAGCACGCTTGCCGCCAGGGCAGCCACGAGGGGCCAACCGGTGCAGTAGCACTTGGAATTCATGTTCACGATTCCTGTGATGATCCACTGCGCGCCTTGTGAAGCATGCGCGCAGATATGCCATCCCGCGCCAGAGCAGGATGAGACTCAGTGTGGTACAGGAATCAAGCGCGAGGCGGTCGCCACACCCCGGACGGGGCCTGAGTAGGCAGGGAGTCGCTGACGATTGTCAGCAGCTGCGGGCTGGACAAACGGGTGGCAGGTTTCCCAAACGACACTTGTAGCAGACTGGCGCTCCTGCATTCCTGGCCAGGTTTGCAGGGTTTGCCATGATCGGCGGAGCTACTCAAGTCAAGGCAGCAGTCCTGGTTCAAATCATCCATCATGGTCATGCCCGTCGTTTTCATCGGGCAAGGTTCTGTCGGTGACTGAATGCCCGCCATCCCGCTCAGGGGAAGCGCCAGACTGATCAGGAAAATGAGGCAACACCGCAGATAGCGTTTCATGCGAGGGAGTCTAGTCGCTGGATTACGAATCTGTCAGGAAGAGCCTGCCAGACAGCATTTGCAGATCAACATGAATTCCCTCTCTTAGAAACAAGGACTCGCTAAACAACGACGCCCAATTCCCTGAGCATGGAAGTAGTTACAGCTCACAGCATGCCGCTCGAATCATGTTAGATCGGTTTTGCCTTTAGTGTGGCCTCGGTAGCTGCCGTAGCTACAAAGTGAGGGAGCCCACTAGCCTTTGTTTACCCGGCCATGCTCAAAGGGTTCGATGAGCTGTCCAAGGTAGTTTTGGGGGTAATCCTTTTCATGCAATCCGACCTCAGCTTGGCCTAGTTTCCCCACACTGTCGTAGAACGTGCCAAACAGTCGGTCCCACACCATCAGAAACTCACCAAAGTTGACCTGGGCGTCCTCAAAGTCGCGCTTGTGATGCCAGCGATGAATTTCGGCAACCCCAATGATGTGGCGCAACCATCCCAGCCGGTAGTCCAGGTTCGAATGCTGAAAGGCCAAGTGCACTGTTAGAATTCCAAACCAGATGGCCACAACTGCGGAGGGTGCGCCTGATGCGAACAGAATCACCAGCCCCGGACTCGCCATAAGCACCGCGTGCAACGGATGTCGTCGCTCCCCGTTCATCCAATACAACCGCTCGGCGCTGTGATGAGGCATATGAAAACGCCACAGCCAATGCACTCGGTGACTGATCCGGTGCATGGCATACAGGCTCAGATCGAGCACAGCGATGACCAGTAGCAACTGTAACCACAGCGGGCTCTCGATCGGAAAGAGACGAACCGAAGCTGGCACCGCATCTCCAAGCTTGACCAGGATTCCAGCTGTGAATTGAATGACGGAAAGGTTCACCAGCATGTGCAGCAGGTCTGTCGCGGTGTCTTGATGATCCTCAAGCCAGGCTTCGCGGAAAGGTTGGATGCGCTCCAAACCAGCAATGATCAAAAGTCCCACTGCAGCGACAAGGGGAATCGTGGGCCAATACGGTACGCCGGTATACAGCGCCCAGATCATGAAGGCAGCAGAGCCGCCAAACACGAGTGGATAGCTCACCCACCGTAAGGCGAATCGGAGAAAGGAAGGCATTGCTCAGCTCCTGGATATGGAACCATCACAATATGTGAAGAGGCCAGCTTTCGACTTGAACGAAAGAGCTAAACCTCCCGGAGATGAACTTCAGCCAAGGCGGATGACGGATCGACACCCAGTAGCGCCCGGAATGTCCGGGAGAAATGAGCAGAGTCCGAAAAGCCCGCCTCATGAGCCGCGTCGGTCAGCCGTACACCTTTGGCCAAATGCTGCAGGGCTTGCGTGAGACGTAACCATCTCGCGTAACTGCGAAGCGGCAGCCCCGTCTGCTCCACGAACCAATGAGAAAACCGTGTGGGGGATAGATGCACCACCGCGGCCAATTCTCTGCGTCCCATTTGGCCTCTGCGCAGCCCCTCAATTACCTTGATCAAGCGAGGATCTGGGGGCGGGAGATCGGGGAGTCGCAGCGCCTGGCGCACCCCAGTCCTAACCTGGAGATCAGTGTGTCCTGTCGTGTGCAGCGCGTCGATAATCGGCGCTACGTCCGCTGGAGTGATCCCAATCACCCTCGCTTCTTCGGCACCATGCAAAGCACGAGCTTCCTCGGACAGCGCATCCACATAGATCGACAGGACGTGAGCGCCGCCCAGCCGGTGTTTCAAGCCGGCCGGAATGAAAATGGCGCCCCCTGCTTGAATACCCATTGGGGTTTGAACCGATACAGTTGAGTCGAGGCCAACTGAGATCTGATGCGCTTGATGAAGGTGCCATTCCTGGTGACCGACGCGGCCATGAAAGACGCCGATACCGGGACCTACCCATGCATGACCTGCCCAGCGCACGGTATCTGCTGTAACCCAGCTTTTCATTCTCTAGCTCGGCCTACTTCCGCTTATGTTCGTGCCGACTGCACACGTACAGTCATTCGGCATCTGACGGCGGCATCGTATTGATGCTGGGCCATGATGGGCTATTCGTACCGACATTTGAGCGTTTTGCCGATGCCGGATCGATCGGTTTACTATCGTTCGGGTTATGAACGTTTGTGATTAGTTTGCCGGGTACTCGGCAATCACTTGGTCGGTACCTGCTTTGCTCAGGCCGATGACCTGATAAGCATCCTGCTTCCCATCGACCTCCATACCAGGTGAGCCTGCCGGCATGCCCGGCACAGCAATCCCGATAAGGTCATCGCGTTTGCTCAAAGCAACTATTTGCTCGGCAGGTACATGGCCTTCAACAAATTTTCCGTTGATCACTGCGGTGTGGCATGACGAGAGACGCGGAACAACACCCAGGTCCTGCTTGATCGCGCTCATGTTGGTTTCTACATGGTCAACGACGGTGAAGCCGTTAGCTTCAAGGTGCTGCATCCACTTCTTGCAACATCCACAGTTAGCGTCACGATGGACATCGATCGTCAGCGACTCTGCTGCATGACCAGCGGAACTGATCAACAGAGCCGCGAATGCAGCGAGGCGAAGTGCCCGGCAGGGACGAAGAAAGTTATTTCGCATGGGTATGATCCTTCCCATCAGCATGGGTATGAGTTGTTTGGTTGAGCGGCTGCTGGAGCGTCATGTGAAGCCTCGGCACCCTGAGGATGGGCGTGTTCGTTACTTTCATCCTGAGTAGGTGCTGCGGCGTCCTCATGAGCATGGGCGCTGTTTTTCTCGCCTTGATTGTTGCCTACTTCAGCTACCTCTTTAGCTTCATCAGCATCATGATGTCCAGCGGCGGCCCCTTTTTGACCCTCATGCAGACCTTCATGGTTATGCATTTTGCTCTCGCCGCCACCGTGTTGATGACCACCACTGTTCGCGGCTAGAGCTTTGTATTGCTCTGCATCCAAGGTGGGAAGCTGCTTAAGAAAAGCGACCATTCCCCAGATGTAGGGATCAGCCATGCTTTTACCCCAAGCGGGCATGCCTGTGGATTTGATTCCATGCTTGATGATCCAGAAAGCTGCAGCAGGGTTTCCATCAACGCCCAGTTTTGAAGTAACCGTCTCGAATCCCCTGAGCCTTGCCCGCCGCCGCAAATGACGAAACTCATACGGCAGACGAGCTCATAAATTGCCACACTTTAACTATCAAGGGGATTACATTTCTTTCAGCTTGGGAATGCGCCAAACGGATCAGCAGTTGGCGTGGTCGGCGGCTTTGGCCTTGCTCTCGACTACGGGGGGTTGAGTGCCTTGCTTTTGGGCAATTTGGTACGACTCCATCGAGTCCTTACTGGCCGCTTCCATACGTGCAAATGTCCGGTCACCACCGCCTTCGGCCATAGCCAGGGAAGAGATGGTCAAAGCCGCGATGACAAACAGGGTTTTCATGGATTTCATTTGGGTAGCCTCGGATGAGTTTTTGGTTGCCCCGTTGAATCCACATCAAGAGATGATTCTTGGGGCTGAGCTCAAGGCTCGATGTAATTCTACGGCTCATACCCTGTCAGAAACCTTAGGCCAACATTACAGTTGTGTCAGGTTGACATTTTCTTCTTGAACAATCTGCGACTTAATCCGTATGGTCTCGTCCATCCTAAGCTGCAATTAACCGCTTAAAACCAATATATGACGGCTTTGTAAGCCTCCAGTCATTTTCAGCGAAGACGACGGATGGCTGCGAAATTTAAAGTTTCCTTAAAGGATGCTTCGACAGCTTTTGAACAGCTGCAGAGAATCTGAATTGATCGACGTGCCACCATTATTTCAACCTGAGTAATCGCGATGCATATTGTGTTTGGACTGGAAACCATCCTCAAAGGTGATCTGGCGTGAGTATTAATTTCGAAAAGGCCGTTGGCTCTGCGGAAAGAGCTTTAATCTATCGTAGTCAAAGAGCTGAGGTGCTGAGCAACAATATCGTCAACGCCGACACACCGAATTTTAAGGCTCGCGATATGGACTTTCCTACCTTGCTTGCAGAACAGTCAAAGCGAGTTGCAGACACCCAATTTTCTTTACAAACAACAAACCGAAATCATATTCGTGGAAATGGCTCAGAAGGCGACTCTGATGGGAGTGCTTTACTTTACAGAACTCCAAATCAACCGTCCCTTGACCAAAATACCGTGGATCAGCAGATCGAAATCGCGAAATATACGGAGAATGAAATTCATTTCGAGGCGGCTTTCACTCGATTAAATGGCTCATTTAAAGGCTTAATTAAGGCAATACGTGGAGAGTGATGGGCAAAAGAACTATGACAAAATAAAGGTAATTATAGTGTGGGGCTGCTATTCCAAATCTGGTCGTCCTTGAACTTCAGTGTCAGCAAAAAATTAAGCGCACCTCACCATGACTGATATTCTCGAGTCCATCGCTGGACGCGTTGTCCGATATCAGCAAAGTCGAAGACCCGAATATTGTTCTTGAGAATGGTCGATTCATCGTTAGTGGTGCCCTGAATCTCAAACGCGTGAACAAACCGGCTTTCAGGCTAAATCGACTGAGGACTACCTGACTCTGGCGGGACTGTTCATGAGCCTGTTGGATCGTCTGACGATCATCGGGAACAAACTCGATTGGGAGAGGTGGAGCATGACGGTGGTTGGCGTTGAAGAGCGTCGGATGTCGAGGATGCTGGTGCGTAAAGAGTAAGGGTAGAAAAGCGAGACCGCATTTGCGGCCTCGCTTGTTTTCAACATATCACTCGTGCGTGTGCCCGTGCTCAGCGCTCTCGGAGGTTGTTTCTTTCTCGCCGCCGCTGCATGCAGTCATCAGGCCCAAGAAGCAGATAAAGAGCATCGTACGGAACAACGTTGCTGAAGTTTTCATGGGAAAGTCTTGCCTAAAATACTGAGGTTAAACGTCCGTGGTCCGGTCGCTCTAGGCCTTTTCGGCAGAAGAGCGGCCGTCCTTGGATTACTGTTTAACGCTCAGGTAATCACCGGTCGTTTTCAGTGAGATGGTCACGTCGCTGTTGCTGCGATTACGCCAGAACCAGCCATGGGTGCCGTCAAAAATGGCGGTGAACTCGCCCTTATCGCCTTTGACTTGCTTGCCTTTGGTGTAACTGTGGAAATAGCCCTTTTCTGCCTTGTAGGGCTCGCCATGGGTGTCGTAATTCACAGGGCCCCCAGCCGTTGTCCACTCATAGCTGACGGTGGTGTTTTTCAACATTTCCAGCTTGATCTCTGTCCCTTCACCTGGCTTGAGTATGACGGTCATCTGATCAGTCTTTGATGCAGGGATAGCAGCTACTACAGGTTCCGTTACCGGCTTTGCCGCAGGCTGAACTTGTGCGATTTGCGGAATCGGAGCTGCCGCGACGGGTTGTGGTGGAGCGGCATCGGCCAGGGCCTCTTGTGCGAGAGTGATTTTCAGTTCGCCCATTTGCGTCAGGCCCAATGCTCGTCCCACGCCCGTTGGATCAATGGCGTATTCCGAAGGCATGATGACCGTCACCAAAAGGCCGACTGCGGTGAGCAGCGCGATGACTGTCGAACGCACTAACTGGCGGCTGCTGGGCAATTCGTTAACGGTTGGAAGTGGAGTATTGAACATGGTCAGAATTCCTTACGCGGAGACAAACAGGCCGGTGAATTGGTAACCCATCAGCAGGAAACCGGCACTCATCATGGCGACGTTGGCAACATAGGCGTGGCGCCAAAAACTGCCGGTGCGCCGCCAATATCCCATCAGAATGAGAATCGAGCTGAGGGCCAGCAATTGGCCTATCTCGACGCCGACGTTGAACGCAAGCAGGTTGGGGATCAGCCCGTCGGGCGAGATCTCGTACTCCTGGATCTTGGTTGCCAAACCAAAACCATGGAGCAGACCGAAGACCAGCGTGGCCACCTTGGTATTGGGTTGGTAACCGAACCAGCGCTGGAACGCGCCCAGGTTGTCGAGCGCCTTGTACACCACCGAGAAGCCGATGATGGCGTCGATCACGTAGGAGCTGATGCTTACTTCCGTGAGCACACCGAGCAGCAGCGTGACCGAGTGGCCCACAGCAAATAGCGTGACGTAGAGGCCTACTTCCTTCAGACGGTAGAGGAAAAAGATCACCCCGAAGAGAAACAGCAAGTGGTCATAGCCCGTCATCATGTGCTTGGCGCCCATGTAGATAAAGGGCATCAACATGACGCCAGAGCTTTCCTGGATGAAGCCCTTGTCCCCCTCGGCAACGGCGTGAGCCAGCGCCTCGGGCATGCCGAAGAAGAGTGAAGTGATAAGCAAAAACAGCAGCAGTAGCGGGCGACACGAAGGCACAGTGAATGCGCCCACGCCGCTCATAGAGTGCGAATGCATGGATAAATCCTACGTTGCAGTGATCTTGGGCCGCAGCGCGGCCGTGGTCAGGATGCGAGCGAAGGACGTGGTGGACGCTTGATCAAGAATACCGGCGGACGAGGAACCGCATGTGGCGGGGCATCAACCCGTATCGAAAGCTTGGGTTGTTCGGCCAAAATCAACAGGGAAGTGAGTTGCGGTGTTTCGTGCTGGTGGTCCGGGGTCAACGGCGAATGAAAGTGATCCGAACAGCTCGCGCAGGAAAGTGAGGCTTCTTGCTCGCCGTGGGAGTGATAGGCGTCTTGCTTAATCTCCCAGGCAGGCTGTTTCGTCGCCACCGACAACGTATAGGTATGCCCGACCCAAGCCATCAAAACGGCGAGAGCAAGCGCGAATACCACCGTTGTTGTCAGGGATCTACTGAGCATGTTGATCGTCTTTTAACTCGCTTTTTTGCTGCGGTGATGCGTTTGACCTAACCCCCCTAGGGGGATAGCATGCCAGCGTAATTCATTGAGGCCAGAGGCTCAAGCCATGGATGAACACAAACATAGCCATCCCCACACTCACCGAAGTCATGATGCCATTATCAAGCGCCTCAAGCGTGCGGACGGCCATCTACGCAGCATAATCACCATGATCGAAGAAGGTCGTGAATGCGTCGACATCGCCCAGCAACTGCATGCCGTTGAAAAAGCAGTGTGTCAGGCCAAGCGAACGCTCATTCAGGATCATATCGATCACTGCCTGGAGAATACCGTCTCAGCCTTGAACAATGGCGAGCGCGCACCGCTGGAAGCGTTCAAGCAAATCACCAAGTACCTCTAGGTCTGACATGCCCAATTTCGCTGAATTCTTGAAGCAGGGCGGATCTCACCCTTGGACATGACGACCGCCAGTTCAACTCAACACAATCCATCCAGTAGCCGTAGCAGCAGCCTTGACCTGATCAAGTGGCTCGCGATGCTGACCATGGTGATCGATCACCTTCGGTTGCTGTGGCCAGACATGAGCAGCCTGTTCATTCCTGGAAGACTCTCTTTTCCCTTTTTCTGCCTTGCCGTTGCGGCCAACGTAGCGCGCTCCACGCCGGGCGCGTTTCTGACCGTTGCTAACGGCCGCTACCTCGCCTTGATGCTCTTGTTCGCCGTCGCTTCTGAGGTGCCTTACCGCTACTTAAGCACCTCCGGGTCATTCAATGTGCTGCCCACCCTGGCGTTGGGTTTGGTGATTGCCTGGGGTGTTCAGCACAGAACCCTGCTAAGCATTGTCATGGCCTCGGTCGCCGCAGGTCTTGCCTACGTACTGGATGATCCATTGATGTATGGGGTTTATGGCGCGCTCGTACCTACGGCCTTGCTACTGGCGATCAAATGCCAGGGCATCCTTTGGTTGCTGCCAGCGGTTTTGTGTATGTTGATCAATACCCGCAGCAGCATTATTGTCAGGGCGATGGAGTTTGAGACCTATCCATTGCTGGCTTTAAGTACCGCTTTTATCGCTCCGCTGATCGGACTTTGGCTTCTGCGTCAGACGTTCACGTTCAAGGTATGGCCGGTGCAGCACTGGGGTTACTGGTTCTATCCGGGTCACCTTGCCGCATTACAGGCCCTTCGTTTTCTAGTCTGAACTGTGGGTGATCAAACTCAGAAAATTATGCATGCCCTGTGATCAATACGGCCATCGACGATGCTGATCATCGATGACATAAGGGTGTTCGTGACTCGCTCCATCGTGACCTTCTAAATGAGTGTGGCCGTCCGGCAGATTCTGATGGGTGTGCCTAATAGACTCTTGGTCATGTGCAGGACGCCACATCACGACGCTGACCACCAATGCTCCACCTGCCACGATGGCAAGTCCCACGAAAGAGGCATTGAGGCTGATGTTGGCGCCCAGCCAACCGGCCAGTGGATAAGTGATCAGCCAACAGGCATGGGAAAGTGCAAATTGCGCTGCAAAAAGGGCTGGACGATCCTCGGCATGCGACGACCGACGCAGCAGGCGTCCGCTGGGCGTTTGTGCCAAGGAATATCCCACACCGAGTACCAACCACAGAGGCAGCAGGAAGTTGTAGGTGCTCAGGTTGATGCCAACTGCCAAGCCCGCAACCAGGATCCCACCGCCAAACAGCATTGCTGTCCGGTCTTTTATGCCTTTCAGAAGGCGAGGTAAAATCAGTGCGGCGATCATAGATCCACCCCCAAAAGCAGCGAGCGCTAATGCGGTTGAACTCTGAGGTAAAGCGAATCGGGACTGTACCAACACAACGGTATTAACGATGACCATGGCGCTGGCCGCAGCCACCGTTAGATTGAGGGCTAGTAGTCCCCGCAAGCGCGGTGTGGCCAGAAATATGCGCATTCCTCGGGTGGTTCGCTCAAAGATACTGCGCCTTTGAGTCGGCTTCGCCTTTGGCAGTAGTACCGTCGAGACCAGCGCTGCTGAGGCCAGAAAGCCAATCACCGTTCCGGCGAATAGGTTATGGAAACTGATCACCGTCAGCAGTACGGCTGCGAGCATGGGGCTGGCGACACTTTCAAGATCGTAGGCAAGGCGAGATAACGACAAGGCGCGAGTGTAATCCTCTTCATCCGACAGTATGTCTGGGATGGTGGCCTGGAAGGTCGGGGTGAATGCAGCAGAGGCCGATTGAAGTACAAAAATCAGCACGTAGATTTGCCATACTTCCGTGACGAAAGGCAGGGCAAGTGCAACGAGGGCTCGCACCAAGTCCAGTGATACGAGCATCGCCCGTCGCGGCAGACGTTCCGCAAAAACCGCCGCAATCGGTGCTACGCCAATATAGGCAGTCATTTTAATTGCCAGCGCGGTGCCAAGCACTGCCCCGGCCTGTGCTCCCGCAAGATCGAACGCCAGTAGCCCCAGCGCAACAGTCGCGAGGCCTGTTCCGACAAGAGCAATCACTTGAGCCAAGAAGAGATGTCGGTAGGTTCGGTTAGCCAGGATTTTCAGCATTTGAAGTCTCGGGCGGCCAAGCGCTTGGCCAAGAGGATTTACGACGAATACTAATCACGACGTCGACTTCAAGGACGAAGCCCATCTTTGCCGAGAAGGGTTGCAGAACTTTCTCAACCGCAAAAAAGATATTGGCTTAGCTTTGAGAGAAGCATTCGTATCCTCCCTAGGGGGATATGAGGCGATCCTAAACTATTGGCTTTGTCAGCTAAAGAAAAGGTTCTGTCACCTACCGCGTCGAATACTGAGGGGACTAACCAAGCACGCTTGCTCAATGAAGGCATTTCGCCATACCCTGCAAGGCGTGAGAGTTCTCACCCTTCATAAAAACCTGAGCATGGAATTCGCCCAATGAAACTATCTGCCCTTCTGATTGCTGCTGTTCTCTCGATTACTTCCGTGGCTGCCTTCGCGCATAGCGGCGGTACTGATTCAAAAGGTTGCCATCGCAACCATAAGACGAACGACTACCACTGCCACTAAGTCGCAAAAGCCCAGCTCTGAGCTGGGCTTCAATGTGAACAGGCCTCTTCACGCGTGCGGAGGTCAGTTACGCCTTTGCTTTAGGCGGCGTTAAGCTCAACTGTGATGTGAACCAGTTCCTCATGCACTGACAAGAGGTCTTTGAAGTAAGCGGGCGTCGCGTTTTGATCCGTCGTCAAACTTAGAATGCAGGCGTATTTCCCTTTACCTACTCGCCATACATGAAGATCGCTAATCTGCGCGAAAATGGGACTGGAGGCGATGACTTCGCGAACCTCTTCGACGACCGGGGAATCCATTTCCGCATCCAGCAATACGCGGCTGGTTTGACGAATCAAACCATAGGCCCAGCTCGCAACCAATCCGGCACCCACTATGCCCATGACTGGGTCAAGCCACGCAGCCCCCCAGAATTTACCTCCGATCAACGCCAGAATGGCCAGCACCGACGTAGCGGCGTCCGCCAATACATGCATGTAAGCGGAGCGCAGGTTCAAGTCATGATGCCCATGCCCATGCCCATGCCCATGGGCATGACCATCCTTGAGTAACCAGGCGCAAGCGATATTCACGAGCAAGCCCACAACACCGATGGCGATGGCCTGGTCGTAGTGAATCGAAGAGGGCAGTATCAACCGTTCAATCGATTGATAGAGCATCAACCCTGCCACCATGACCAGCAGGATCGCGCTGGTGTAACCCCCTAGAATTTCCATTTTCCAAGTCCCAAACGCAAAGCGGGTGTCATTGGAAAATCGTCTTGCCGCCGCATAGGCCAGGACAGCAAGCCCCAGAGCCAGCGCATGGGAACTCATGTGCCACCCGTCCGCAAGCAATGCCATCGAGTTGTAGAACCATCCACCGGCAATCTCTGCAATCATCATCAATGCAGTTAGAATCATCGCTCGACGGGTGTTTTTCTCGGCTAAGGGGTTACCCTCGTCGAAAATGTGAGAGTGGCCCTGACCGTCTGAGATTGTTGAAGAAGACATGGGTTGAAGTTCTGCTTAATGAACAAAAATATACTATACCCCAGTATAGATTGATGAAAAAGGAACAACCGTATGCCGCACACCATCCACGACAAGAAACGACTGCTGACTCGCGTCAGACGCATCAAGGGACAAGCGGAGGCTTTGGAGCGAGCACTGGAGCAGGAAGTAGAGTGCTCTGCTGTACTGCAACAGATTGCAGCGGTGAGAGGCGCGGTGAACGGATTGATGGCAGAGGTGCTTGAAGGGCATATCCGTGAGCACCTAGGAGCAGAAGCTGTTACTCCGGAACAACGCCAAGAAGACTTGGATCAGGTCATCTCGGCCCTGCGCTCATACCTGAAATGAGCCCAGGAGAATTGCGCATGTGGGCGTTAACGCTGGGGCAGATCACCGCCTCAAGCGTTGACCCTGGAAGGAAAACCCAACGTTTCAACAGCAGCGCGTACTCGCTCTGGGCTTTCAATGCTTTCAACGTTGACCTTGCCGGCAGCACGATCCACCGAAACAGTTGCCTCGCTATCCAACGATTGAATGGCTTTGGTAATTTTGCTAACACAGCTACCGCAACCGATGCCTGAAACATCCAAGACGAACATAGTTATTCCTCTCTTGGTGAGCGGCCTCTTTGGCCGCAGGCACAGCATCAACGTTGACACTATATGAAGGTCAAGAGTTGTCTGCACCCCGGATCTAGTGGTTCCCAGGCCTCAATCTATACGGATGTTTCTCAGCCTCAATATGCAGAGCTGACGCTCATCGCGATGGCCGCCACCATCGGTGATAAGAGATGCCCGGTCAGTGGATACAGCAAGCCTGCTGCGAGCGGGATACCCATCGAGTTGTAGAGAAAGGCGAAGCCCAGGTTCTGCCGCATGTTTTTTACTGTCGCGACAGAAAGGGACCGCGCTCGAAGAATTCCCATCAAGTCGCCTTTAACCAGAGTCAGTTGCGCGCTGTTCATCGCGACGTCTGTCCCGGTCCCCATGGCGATGCCCACATCTGCTCGGGCCAAGGCAGGCGCATCATTGATACCGTCGCCAGCCATGGCAACCCGCCGGCCGTATTGCTGAAGGTCCGCGACCAAACGCTCCTTGTCCTGAGGCTTCACTTCACCGTGGACTTCTTCAATGCCCATCTCCTTGGCTACAGCTCGTGCCGTGGTGAGACCATCACCAGTGGCCATGATGATTTTTACATTGTCAGCCTTGAGCTTGGTGACAGCCTCTTTGGAGGTTGGCTTGATCGGATCGGACACTGCGAGCAACCCAGCCAGTACTCCGTCGACCGCAACATAGATTATGCTGATACCTTCAAGTCGTAACAGCTCTGCACGGTATTGGAGGGGCCTGATACTCACGCCTGCTTCTTCCATCAAGGCGGTATTGCCCAGTTGGATTTTCTTGCCGCTAACCATACCGCTGACACCAATCCCGGATCCGGACTCGAACGATTCAGGCTTGCTCAAAACAAGGTTTTCAGCTCGGGCGTGATCAACGATTGCGTGAGCCAGAGGGTGCTCACTGCCTTGATCGAGACTGGCAGCGAGTTGAAGAACGTCATTGGGGGCGAAGTTCTGTGTAGCCTCCACGCTGTGAAACACCGGACGCCCCTCTGTCAGGGTACCGGTCTTATCGACGATGAGCGTGTCGATCTTGCAAAGGTTCTCGATGGCACTGGCATCTCTGAACAGCACGCCCATGCTGGCCGCTTTACCCGTGGAAACCATGATCGACATTGGCGTCGCGAGCCCCAGAGCACAGGGGCAGGCAATGATCAGCACGGCGACCGCATTGATCAGGCCGAAAACCCAACTAGGTTCAGGGCCAAAGAGCCCCCAGCCCAAGAGCGTCAGTACCGCAATAGCGATGACGCCCATTACAAAGTACCCGGCAATGACATCAGCCATGCGTTGCATTGGTGCTTTGGAGCGTTGAGCGCGGGCAACCATCTGTACGATTTGCGACAGCATGGTCTCGGCCCCAACCTTCTGTGCCTCCATCACCAGACTGCCATGGGTATTGAGCGTGGCTCCGATCAGACTATCTCCAGCTCTCTTCATCACCGGCACGGGTTCGCCGGTCAGCATAGACTCGTCGACCGCGCTTTCGCCTTCCAGTACTGAGCCATCAACCGGCACCTTTTCACCTGGTCTTACCCGGAGGTGATCACCCTTGTGGACATGCGTCAGAGGGATGTCTTCCTCTTGACCATCGGCGTTGATTTTGCGTGCCGTTTTGGGTGAAAGGCCCAGAAGAGATTTAATGGCGGTGGAGGTTTGCGAGCGGGCTTTTAACTCGAGCATCTGCCCCAGCAGGGTGAGTGAGATGATGACTGCGGCAGCTTCGAAGTAGACGCCGATGCGTCCATCTTGCATGAAGGTGGCGGGAAAACTCTGGGGGAAAAACGTGGCCACAACGCTGTAAAGATAGGCAGCTGCGGTACCCAGACCTATCAAGGTCCACATATTTGGACTGCGATGACGAATGGACGCTACGCCTCTCACAAAAAAGGGCCAGCCGGCCCATAGGATCACCGGGGTTGCAAGGACCAGCTCCACCCAGTTCTGTGTGGCTCCGTGGAAGAGTTGCAACGAGTGTCCCGCCATAGCGAGTACGGTCACTATCACGGTTAACGGCAACGACCACCAAAAGCGACGGGTGAAGTCCTTAAGCTCGGGGTTTTCCTCCTCTTCCAGCCCTGGCATGACAGGTTCCAATGCCATTCCGCATTTAGGACAGGTGCCGGGGCCAGGCTGTCGTATCTCTGGGTGCATGGGACAAGTGAATTCAGTGCCCAGCTGTGGCTCAGCCGCGGGTTCAGTGCGACTAGAGTGATTGGTACTAGACGGATTCGCAGCATAACGTTGGGGTTCTGCTCGAAACTTCTCTTGGCACTTCAGGCTGCAAAACTGATATACCCGCCCCTCGTATAGCTCACCTAACGTGCTCGGCGGGGTAACTGCCATGCCGCACACTGGATCGCGTAGACCACCATCGTGGGGGTTTACCGGATGGACGTGATCATGGTCGCGGTGACTCGTGGCGTTAGACATGACTAGTTTCCTTTATCGTCCTTGTTGGTTTCCGAACTCACGTGTCGACCGTGACCGCCGTGGCCGTGCCCGAAAAAATGCATCACTGGGCAGATCAACAGGATCAGATAGGGCAGATAAGGCGAAACATGGCTGAAGTGTTCCCGGACGACGTAGAAAACACCGATCGCAACCAGCATGATCAGTACGACACCCGTTTTGCTTCTCCAGAAGGAAGAAGGCGAATTATCAACCGAATGCGGATGGTTAGTCATGATGTGGTCCCCAGTGTCCTGGCAAGAGCTGCGGTGACGTCTGCGACTGAGAGTAGTCAACGCTCGCTCTGAGGCTGTGATATCGATCAAGCCACGCTTACTTCACTTCGAACTGACCCACCATCCCCGACTGATAGTGACCCGGTACGTTGCAGGCAAACTCCAGGTCTGAGCTCTTGGAAAAGGTCCAGACAAGCTCTTTGGTTGTCCCTGGTTCGATCAGAACGCTGTTGGGGTCGTTGTGCTCCATCCCGACCATCTTCATCTCCCCCATGCTGTGTCCCATATCGCTCATCGCTTGCCCATGTCCGGTAGGACTGAGCGTGCCGTTCTGGAACATAGCTGCCATCTCTTTTTGATGCGCGGCATGGGCAGGGGCTTTGCCGATGTTGAATTCATGCAACAGCGAGCCTTCGTTGCGCAGGACGAAGCGAACCGTCTCTCCAGGTTTGACATCGATTTTTTTGGGCTCGAAGGAGATATCGCCCATTTTCACTTCAACCGTGCGGGTAACCTCGGCCGCTGCTCCAGGTTGACCAATGTCATCTTTCCCGTGACCAACGCTGGCTATGGCTGTAGAACCGAGGAAAAGAGTTATTGCAGCGCAAACCGGGATAGCAAATCTAGCTTTCATAGTGACCTCAGAGTGAAAGTGGGTAGCACTGGTTATGCTAAGGAAGCTGAGCTGCCAGTTAACTGACCTGAACACTACATTTCTGTCAGTTTTTGAAATAAACACGGCGTCGAAGCGAGGCCGTTTGAATCTGATCGGGTGCGAGAACCTTCAGGATAGAGCCGTTTGATGTTGTTCGTTGCATTTGTTCCCAGCACGTCATCGACGATTTTGTCGTGCTTTTCCATACAGTCAAGGTGCTGTTGAGTTGTCATCGATGCGTCGGGATGATCGTTATGGAGCTCCGTCGAAGGACGCCAAGCATGTTCATGTGCTCTGCCATGTGCACATGGTGTTGGCCCGCTGGGGCTTTTTCGGCTTGAACCAAAACGACTTCGGCTTTATCCCGCATACTTTCCATGCGCTCCATCACTCGGTCTCCGGCGCCTTCAGCCCACAGGATCGAGCCAACCAGAAACATGGTTTGAGAGAGTTCATGGGGCAGCTCCTTGATAGGGATGGTGTCCGACTCCTGAGAACTGTGCTCTTTGGAGAGACGGATGAGCACTTGAAAGTGCTCATGATCCAACCCTAGACGACGCTGGCTGACATCAAGCTGAAGCCAGGATTACATTTCTGTCAGCTTCTGGTTGGCGGGACCTATTCAATGCAAACTCAGCCCCATCATCACTTCGAGAGCCACCCCCATGAGACTTCTGGTTGCTGAAGACGAACCGATAATAGGTATCTATTTGCAACAGGGCCTGAGTGAGGCTGGGTTCAATGTTGATCGTTTCACCAACGGCACTGTGGCCCTTTAACATGCCCTGAGCGAAGGCGTATGACCTGCTAATTCTGGACGTCATGATGCCGGGCCTCGATGGGTGGGAAGTGCTTCAGAAGGTGCGCTTGTCAGGGAAGGACGTCCCGGTACTCTTTTTGACGGCGCGAGACCGTGTCGAAGATCGAGTCATGGGTCTTGAGCTCGGAGCTGATGATTACCTCATTAAACCCTTCGCGTTTTCTGAGTTGCTGGCTCGAGTCAGGACGCTGCTCCGTCGTGTTAATAACGTGCCCTCGCAGACTCTTATGAAAATTGCCGATCTTAAGGTTGACCTGCTCAAACGCAGGGCCATTCGGGGAGGCAAACGCATAGATCTTACGGCCAAGGAGTTTGCGCTGCTGGAGCTGCTGCTCCGTCGCCGAGGCGAAGTGCTGCCGAAGTCGCTCATCGCCTCGCAAGTTTGGGACATGAACTTCGACAGCGATACCAACGTAATCGAGGTTGCGGTGCGTAGGCTCAGGGCGAAAATTGATGACGACTTCGAAGTCAAGCTGATCCAGACCTCCCGCGGCATGGGCTACATGCTCGATGCACCTGACCTACAGACCCCAGACGTTCAGTTAGGCCACGTGGCACCCCCCAAATTCTGGACCAGAGAGCACGCGCGAAGCTTACTGAAATGTAATCGAACAGTCGGCAGTCATGTGGCATCGTGTCCTAGCTCTATAACTCGTTCATCCTGATCTGTGACCTGGGATCAGTACACGGCATACGCTTGGTATTCGCCTGTGGTTTTAACCGGAATTGAAAAATAAAAACTGGATCTCCCCCACCAAACCTCGAACCAACAGCTTAAGCTGTGAGGAGTCTTGCATGTCCTTCTTTAAAACTACTACGGTTGCAGTTGCACTTACCGCCGGTTTGCTCGTGAGCGCTATCGCCCAGGCGCATCCAAAACTGGTGTCTTCTACCCCTGCAGAAGGCTCGACCTCCACGGCGCCGTCCAAGATCGAGCTGCACTTCTCGGAGAACCTCACGACTCAGTTCTCGGGAGCGAAACTGATCATGACTGACATGCCGGGAATGCCTAATTCCCCCATGGGCGTCAAGGCAGGCGTCGCAGGCGGCGACGACCCGAAAATGATGGTTATCACGCCCGCCGCTCCGCTAACCACCGGTACGTATAAGGTCGAATGGCGGGCGGTCTCTTCCGACACCCACCCCATCACAGGCAACTTCTCTTTTAAAGTGAAATAATTCATGAGCGACTCAATCAACATCGCCCTTCGCTTCGCTCTTTACTTAGACCTGATGCTGCTGTTTGGATTAGCCATTTTTGGCTTGTATAGCCTCAGGGGAAAGGAACGGGTATCCGGCGTTGTCTTGAACTTTGAGTCGCTCCTTTTCGGCACAGCAGTTGTTGGTGTACTTCTGTCCCTTGCCGCTATGTTGTTACTTGCGAAAGCGATGAGCGGTGTTTCAGAATTTATGGAGCTTCACCACCACATCTTCGAAATGGTTCTAACTGGTACCGACGTCGGGCTCACTTGGATGGTCCGAATAGCAGCCCTTGTGCTGGCAGGTATCGCCGTCACACTTAACAAGCGCTTCCCAACCCTCAGTCTTTGGGCGGTTACCGTCTTCGGTGCTATTGCTCTCGCGACCTTAGCGTGGACAGGGCATGGTGCTATGGATGAGGGCAATCGTCGTTATATACATTTCCTTAGCGATATCCTTCACCTTCTGGCAGCCGGCGGCTGGATGGGGGCTCTAGCCGCATTCGCTTTACTGCTGCGTGCGAAAAGACTAAACGGTGGACAAGAAGTACGGGTTCTCTCCCGAGTCCTGACAGGATTTGAATCAGCTGGTGCGCTGATTGTAGTGATTTTGAGCATTACTGGCGTAGTGAATTATCTCTTTATCGTGGGCCCGACCCTGGACGAGGTGATGCTCACTACTTATGGCATTCTGCTATTTTTGAAAGTTTTACTCTTCGCAGGGATGATTATATTAGCGACGCTAAATCGCTTTCATTTGAGTCCACTGTTAGAACGCTCAATCGACGAAGGGGACCATGCCGTCGCCGTCAATGCTTTACGACGTAGTATGACGCTGGAGTTCTCCGTTGCAGTAGTCATAGTGTGCCTTGTCGCTTGGCTAGGAACTCTGAGCCCGGAGATGGATATGAACATGGTGCAGCATTAATAATTCGCATAATGTCCACAGTTCCCTGGAGCGCCTACGCTCCAAACGCAAATTTTGTGAGCGCTGAGCCAAGCGTCCATGTTGCCGTAACGC
>LNAP01004199.1_pt1 | contig 21081 bp, 21 predicted proteins | sample 602601 | NCBI WGS metagenome assembly LNAP01 (sample SAMN02440304, study PRJNA202911) | soil metagenome | biome: Subtropical and temperate rainforests or woodlands; isolation source: soil samples (1 kg each in a 20% v/v slurry with milli Q water) were... ...
GGGTCTGGTTCTGGACTTCAACGGCGTGCGGGAAACGCACCGCCTGCCCGTGATCGACACCGCGAACGAGGCTGCGCTCGGCCAGCTTGCCGGCTGCGATTGGCTGCTGTTTGCCTGCAAGAGCCAGCACACCCGGCGCCTTGCCGAGCAGTTGAAGCCTTACGTGAGTGCGGACTGCCGGCTGGGCTCGTTGCAAAACGGCGTCGACAACGAGCCGATCCTGGCGGAGGTATTCGGCCGGCCGGTGATGGGCGGCCTGATGCGCAAGTTCTTCGCCCACATCACCGCCCCCGGCGAGGTGGAAGTGCGCGGCGTGCTCGAGGCGGTTCTGGGCGATTATCCGACCGGCTGCGGCCGCGAAACGACGGCCATGGTCGAACTACTGCGTCAGGCCGGCGTCACCGTCTACGCGAGCGAAGACATCCGCCGCGAACTGTGGCGAAAGCTGGTCCTGAACAACGGCTGCAATCCGCTGGCGGCAGTGACCTTCCTGGATACCCAGCGCATGGCGAATGACCCCGACATGGCCTGGGTGATGCGCAACCTGATGCGCGAGGCCGGCGCCGCGGCGGCAGCCGACGAGGTCGAGTTCAGCCCGCACGAACTGGAAGCCGTGTTCCAGTGGATCAAGGGCATCGACCCCATCAAGCCCTCCATGCAGGCCGACGCCGAGCGCGGCAAGCCGCTGGAGCTGGATGGCATCACCGGGGCGGTGCTGCGCCGGGCCGGGCAGCTGGGCATCGAGGTGCCGGTCACTGCCACGCTGCATCACATCCTGCTGGGCAAGTACGGCAGTTCGGACTGAGCCTGCCGGACCGGCGCGCGGAGCGCGTCGGTCAGTTCTGCACCAGCACCGGCTCCTCGTCACGGCCGAAGTGCGTGACCAGCACCGGGCGGGTGGCCAGGCGAACCACCTTCTCGGTGACTGCTTCAAGCCGGAGCGGCCGTGGGTGGCCATGATGATGAGGTCGACCTGCTCGTCGCGCGCGGCGGCGACGATTTCCTCCGCCGGCCGGCCAAAACGCACCACATAGCGGGTTTTGATGCCCTGATCGAGGTGTTCCTGGGTCAGGGCCTGAAGCTGCTCGCGCGCGTAGGCGGCCATTTTCTCCTCATAGCCGTGCGAGTCGCTCAGGTCCGGCGCGAACGGCGGCGGTTCCGCCACGTACAGCAGCACCAGTTCGGCATCGAAGGTCCGCCCCAGGCCGGCCGCGTAGGCCAGCGCGCTGCGGGCCGGATCGGAAAAATCCAGCGCTACCAGGATGCGTCGCAGCGTGACCTTTTGCATGACGTGTCCTCCGGCATCGGCGTTATGAGCCAGGAAAGCTCCGGCGCAGTCTTGCGCACCGGTGCCGCGGCGGCAAGCCTCTGCGTATGACTGCCGTCAAGCGTCAGATCATCTGCGCGCGCAACCGCGCCTGCAGCGGGCTCGAACGCGGAAAATGCGCCAGCAGGAATTCCATCTGGTCGGCCAGGATGCGTCGCCCACGCAGGTAGACGTACTCGGCGTGGGTCGGCACGAACGGGATTGCCAGCAGCTGCATGCCGGCCTGTTCCGGCGTGCGGTTGGCCTTGTGGTTGTTGCAGCGCTTGCAGGCGGTGACGACATTGGCCCAGGTGTCGGCGCCGTTGGCACTCAGCGGGCGTACGTGGTCCCGCGACAGCTCGCGCGACAGGAACTGCTGGCCGCAGTACAGGCAGGTGTGGCCGTCGCGCTTGAAAAGGGCCGGGTTGTTCAGGGGCGGCGAGTACACCTCGCGGCTGCGGCGCAGCGCCGACTGGTCGCCGGAAGTGGCGATGATGGAATTGACCTCGACCACGCTGCGCAGGCCGCTGGCGGCATTCCTGCCGCCGTGCACCCGGTACAGCAGCGTGCCGCAGGTATAGGCCACGTGGCCGAAGTGGTACAGGCGTACCGCGGTCTGGTAATCCACCCATTCAAGGGGCATTCCGGACACGTCCGTGCGCAGCACCTGTTGAGCAAGCTGTTGTGTCATGTGCGTCCCCGTCGGTGCGCGTACCGACGCCAAAAACGGCCATCCATCAAGCTTGGACCGCGATTGTGTAACCGGTATTTCGGCCCGCGGCAAGCGGTGACGGTGGCCGGGTCGCAAGCGGGGCGGCTGGGATAGAATCCCCAGCCCCCCCTGCAAGCCGAGTTTCAATGTCAGCCACTGTTCGTCGGCTTGCCGATACCAACGCTCGCCTGCGCGCCGGTGCGGCGCAGGACGAGGTACTGGCATCGGCGCCGGCCAGCGCGACCCAGGCCGGTCTGCGCGCCGATGGCCGGCTGGGCGTGCGCTACGCACTGAATCTAGCGGCCGGTGAGGACGCGGCTGGCAAGGCAGCTCTGATAGCGCTCGAACAAACGGTCGAGCTGCCGCGATCGCTGCTGACGGCGGAGCTGGCCGAGCGCCTGGCCGGACGGGTCGAGGCGGTGCAACAGACCGGGCCGCGGCGCGCACAGGCGTGGCTGTCGTACAGTCTGGACGCCATTGGCGCTGACCTGCCGCAGTGCCTGAACCTGCTGTTCGGAAACATCTCCCTGCAACCGGGAATTCGCGTGGTCGGCATTGACTGGCCGGCCACGCTGCTCGGCGCGCTGGGCGGTCCGGGACATGGCATCGCCGGCCTGCGCGCGCTGACCGGGGTGCATGGCCGCGCGCTGCTGTGCACGGCGCTGAAGCCCATGGGGCTGTCGGCGTCGGAACTGGCGCAGCGCTGCGAGGCCTTCGCCCGCGGCGGCATCGATATCATCAAGGATGATCACGGCCTTGCCGACCAGCCGGCGGCGTCGTTCGCCGAGCGTCTGGCGCGCTGTCAGGAGGCGGTGACGCGGGCCAATGCCGCCAGCGGCGGCAACAGCCACTATTTCCCGAACGTGACCGCACCGGCGGCGCTGCTGGCGCAGCGTCTGGCGGCAGCGCGCGAAGCCGGCTGCCTTGGCGTTCTGATCAGCCCGTGGCTGGTCGGCCTGGACACGTTGCGCCTGATCCGCGACCAGTACGGCCTGGCCATCCTCGCGCATCCGGCGCTGACCGGCAGTCTGTTCGGACGCGGCGCCGGCATGGCGCCGCAGCTGGTGCTGGGCGATCTGTTCCGGCTGGCCGGTGCCGATGCGGTCATCTACCCGAACGCCGGCGGGCGTTTCGATTTTTCAGCCGCGACCTGCGCGCGCATCAACCGCTGGGCACGCTGCGGCCCAGCCTCCCGGCGCCGGCGGGCGGCATGGATGTGGCCAGCGCCGCGCACTGGCTGGGGCGATACGGGCCGGATACCTTGTTGCTGATCGGCGGCAGCCTGTACGCGCAGGGTGATCTCGAGCGCGGCGCGGCGGCACTGCGTCGTGTGGTGGAGGAGGTGTTCAGGTGAACGGCGACGAATCGCACGTGCTGCGCGGCGGTGACTTCGAGTGGCCGCAGATACCGCTGCGGGCCTACAAGGACGAGGATGGCCCGCATCGGCACATCACTCGTCGCACCTTGCTGGGGGAAGGCGATGGGGAACAGGCGCTCGATGCACTTGTGCGCTATTTCGAGATTCAGGCCGGCGGGTATTCGACCCTGGAGCGCCACCAGCATCCGCACGCGGTGATCATCCTGCGCGGTTGCGGGTCGGTGATTCTGGGCGAGCGGGTCCAGAATGTGGCGCCGCTGGACTGTGTGTACGTCGGTCCGCAATGCTTCCACCAGTTCCATGCCAATGCCGGCCAGGCGCTCGGCTTTTTGTGCGTGGTCAGTCGCGAACGGGACCGGCCGCAGTTGCCGACCGATGAGGAGCTGGCGCAGCTGCGCGCAATCCCTGCCGTGGCCCGGTTGTTGCGCGTATAGGAAACGGAAGTATTCAGCGTTTCCCGCAGCGCAGGGACGCGTTGCCAAGATCAGCGGCCGTAAGCTGCTGATCTTGTCAGCCATCGGAAAACCACTTTTTGCGATGGCGGGTGCTGACAAATCCAGGATGGAGTTATTCAGCGTCCTATAGGCACAAAAAAGCCCGCCGGTTTCCACCGACGGGCTTTCCGGAAAGGATGCCGGGGGACGTCCCCGGTTTGCGGTCAGCGCGTGATGTAGTCGCCGTGGATCCAGCCGGTCCGGCCGTTAGCTTCCACCGCCCACCAGGCGCCTTGCTTCTCGCCGGTCGGCGTCACCGGCGTGCCCTTGGACACCAGCTGCACCACCGGCGACTGGGTCGAGGGGCCGGAGCGCATGTTGACGGCCGACAGGGTCATATAACCGGACGCCGACGGGCGGGTGGCCGCCGGCTGGGTCGCCTGGACCTGCGCTACCAGTTTGTTGTGGGCGTCCAGAAAGGCCGCTGAGACGATCTTGCCGATATCGGTGCTGGCATACGCGCCGCCACCGGCGCCGACCAGACCACCGAATGCCAGGCCGCCGAAGCCCAGGTCGCGCTTGCTGGCGCTGCCCTCGGCGGCAGCTTCCTGCTCGCCAGTACGCACGTTGGTCAGGAACAGCGTGACCTGGGACTCCATGTTGGTCCACTTGATGCCACCGGCAATGGCGCCACCGATACCCGGAATCAGGGCACCCAGCCCGGCGCCGCCGCCGCCGGCGTTGGAATCCTTGAACACCACGTTGGGCGTGATCAGGAAATCGGCCGCCTTCATCTGACCGGCGCCCATGTTGCTGCCGCTTTGCAGGTCCCCACCGGCGGCCATGGCCCGCTCACGCTGCATGGCCTGGCTGGCCTGGCCGCGGTCGACCACGCGGAAGCAGTTGCTCTGCGCCATCATGATGCGCAGCAGCGGAATCGGACTGGTCAGGCCGGCCTGTGCCAGCATCGGGTTGTCCTGCTCGATCAGCGCGGCGGTACCGATGGGCGTGGCGCAGCGGGTCAGCTGGGGTGCCGCGCCCTGCGCACCAGCCGCGCCGGCCGACCCGCTGACCATGCTGCCGCCGCTGCCGAGCTGGGTCTGGGTGGAGGCGCAGCCGGCAAGCGCCAGTGTGGCGACCCCGCACAGGCTGACGATCAGCGTTTTTTTTCTCGACATGTAAAGACTCCCTGGGATGGTTGCTTCGGTTTATTGGTGAGCAGGCACGAGGAGCAAAACTATACCCAAGCCCGCCTGCCTGCGGGTTGTGGGGCAGTTCACATGCGAACGACGATCTTGCCGAAGTGCCTGCCGGCGGCCATATGCTCGAAGGCAGCGCCGATGTCGGCGCGCTCGAACACGCGATCGATGACCGGTTCGATGCGGTGGGTGCTGATGGCGCGGTTCATGGCCTCGAACATCTCGCGCGGGCCGACGAACACGCCATGCAGGCGCAGGCCCTTCATCAGCACCGGGCGCAGATCCATTTCGGAGGCGTTGCCGGCCAGCACGCCGATGATGGTGATGGTGCCGCCCATGCGTGCGGAGTTGATGGACTTGGCGATGGTGCCGGCACCGCCGACCTCCACCACCTGATCGACGCCGGCTTTGTCAGTGAGCGCCAGCACCGCCTTGTCCCAGTCCGGTTCGCTCGCGTAATTGACGCCGTGATCAGCGCCCAGCGCCTTGGCGCGGGCCAGTTTCTCGTCACTGCTGGAGGTGATGATGACCTTGGCGCCGGCCGCCTTGGCGAACTGCAGGGCAAACAGCGACACGCCACCGGTGCCCAGCGCCAGCACGGTATCGCCCGGCTTGACCTGACCCTGCACCACGACTGCGTTCCAGGCCGTCACGCCGGCGCAGGGCAGCGTCGCCGCCTGCTCGAAGGAAAGATGCTCGGGGATCGGCAGCAAGCCGTCCTCGTCGAGTGCCACCAGTTCCGCCGCCATGCCATCGCCGGGGCCGCCCAGCGTGGAGCCGCGGGCCGCCGGTGTGGCCTCGCCGCCCAGCCATTTCTGCGCAAAGATCGCCACCACCCGGTCGGCGGGCTTGAAGCGGCGCACGCCGGGACCGACCGACACCACCTCGCCGGCACCGTCGGACAGCGGGATCAGCGGCAGCTTCTGGCGCGGGTTGTACTGGCCCTGCACGGTCATCAGGTCGCGGAAATTCAGCGACACGGCCCGCACGCGCACCAGCACCTGACCGGGGCCGGGCTGCGGGTCGGGACGCTCGACGACCGCCAGCTTGGCGACGCCGAATTCGGGAATTTCGATCACCTTCATCAGGAACTCTCCTCGGGGGTACGCGAACTGCCGGTGGGCAGCCGGGTCAGATTTTCGAGCGCGATTATAGGCACGCCGCGCCGGGGAATCGGCGGCGCTGTGCCATCATTGCGCGGCGCGGTCGGGGCGCATCAACGAGGAAATCGCATGAAATCGAGTTTTGCAAGTCTGCCTGCGCTACTGATGTGCGTGGCCCTGCTGGGCCCGGCGATCGCCAGGGCCGGCCAGGCCGAGGACGACCGCCTGCACGCGGCGACCGATGTGCTGCACCAGATCAGCGAGATTCCCGAGAACGCCATTCCGCCCGAACTGCTGGCGAACGCCTACGGCATCGCCGTGATTCCCGGCGTGATCAAGGCCGGTTTCGTGGTTGGCGGGCGCTGGGGCAAGGGCGTCATTGCCGTGCGCCAGGACAGCGGCTGGAGCAATCCCAGCTTCATCACGCTGGCCGGGGGCAGCATCGGTTGGCAAATCGGCGCCCAGTCGACCGACATCATTCTGGTGTTCAAGACCCGCCGCGGGGTCGAGAACCTGGCCGCGAGCAAGGTCACGCTGGGCGCGGATGCCGCCGTCGCCGCCGGGCCGGTCGGTCGCCAGGCTTCCGCCGCCACCGATGCGCAGATGAAGGCCGAGATCTACTCCTATTCACGCAGCCGGGGCTTGTTCGCCGGCATCGCGCTTGAAGGCGCTGTCCTGCAGCCGGACGAGGAGGCCAACGCAGCCGCCTATGGGGGCAATGTGTCGTCCTGGGATGTGTTCGACAACCGCGTGTTCAGTACGCCGCCGCTGGCGCAGAAATTTCGCCAGGCCCTCGTTAAGTACGCGCCGCCGCCGACCCACTGAGTGCATCGGCCGGCAATGCCGCAGGCCGCCGGCCTGTCCAGCGAACCGCAGTCGCGCACGCTGCGGGCGCGCGGTTGTTGGACGGTCGAGTGTCTGGACGAAGTGATGCACAGCCTCGAGGCCTGGCAGGGACAGGGCGACTGGCGTCTGAATACCGATGCGGTGACCGAACTGGACACCGCGGGCGCCTGGGCCCTGCATCGGCTGGGTGCGGTGGCCCAGGCCCGCGGCGCACAGATCGACTATGGCGCCCTGCCGCCCCGGCACGCGGCGTTGCTGGAACTGGTGCGCGCCCGCCTGTTGGGCGCGCCACCGCCGGCACCGCGAACTGGCGGCCCGCTGGAACAGATCGGCCGAGCGGTGGTGCAAAAGCTCGCCGATGTTCTGAAGTTTCTGGATTTCTGGGGCCAGCTGATCCTGGATGGCGTGGCCCGCCTGCGCCGCTTTCGGCTAAGTCAGGTGGTGCAGGAAATCGACGCCGCCGGCGTGCGCGCGCTGCCGTTGCTGGGGGTGCTGGCGTTCCTGATGGGGGTCGTCATCACCTACCAGGCCGGCGAGCCGCTCAAGACCTTCGGCGCCAACATCCTGGTGGTGAATCTGGTCGGCGTGACCATGTTGCGGGAAATGGGGCCGCTGTTGGCGGCGATCATCGTGGCCGGCCGCACCGGCTCTGCCTACACCGCCCAGATCGGCACCATGCGCCTGACCGAGGAGCTCGATGCGCTGCGCAGCATCGGCATCACGCCCATGGAAATGCTGGTGCTGCCCAAGGTGCTGGCGCTGATGCTGTGCACGCTGTACGCGTCGGCGCTGGGCATATTCGGCGGCATGGTGGTGGCCGATGGCCTGTACGGTGTCGGCTACGCCGATTTCCTGCGCCGACTGCCGACGACCTTTGCACCCAGCACCTTCTGGGTGGGCCTGATCAAGGCGCCGGTGTTCGCCCTGCTGGTGGCCAGCGTCGCCTGCCACCGCGGACTTCGCGTCGGTCGCAGTGCCGAGAGCATCGGGCGCGAAACCACCACCAGCGTGGTGCAGAGCATCTTTCTGGTCATCGTCGCGGACGCGGTGTTCTCGGTGGTGTTTCAGGTGCTGGGCCTGTGAGCGAGGCCCTGGCCATCGAGGCCGAAGCCCTGACCACGCTGGCTGGCGGGCGAGTGCTGCATCGCGACCTGAACCTGACGGTGCGCCGCGGTGAGGTGCTGGCGGTGGTGGGTGGCTCGGGCTCCGGCAAGACGGTGTTGCTGCGCACGCTGAGCCTGCTGCAGCCGCCCGCCGGCGGGCGGCTGACCGTGCTGGGGCAGGATGCGGCGCGTCTGGGCGCGGGCGGCTTGCGGGCACTTCGCCGCCGCATCGGCATCCTGTTTCAGCAGGGCGCGCTGTTCACGGGCCTGAGCGTGCTCGACAATGTCTGCCTGCCGTTGGCGGAATACACCGGCTTGTCGCTGGGCGATCGTCGCGAGTTGGGTATGCTGCGCCTGGGGCAGGCCGGTCTGCCGGCGGATGCGGCCGGCAAGTTTCCGGGCGAGCTCAGCGGCGGCATGATCAAGCGTGCCGCCCTGGCCCGGGCACTGGCGCTGGATCCGGAGCTGCTGTTCCTGGACGAACCCTCGGCCGGACTCGACCCGGTGACCGCCGCCGGTCTGGACGAACTCCTTGGTGATTTGCGCGAACTGCTGGGACTGACCGTACTGATGGTGACGCACGATCTGGACTCCATCGCCCGCGTCAGCGACCGGGTTGCCTTTCTCGGCCGCGGGGCACTGCTGGCGGTGGCGCCGGTGGCCGAGCTTGCCGCGTCGCAGGAGCCGGAGATTCACGCCTATTTCGCCGCCTCGCCACGCGATTTCGGAAAGCCGACATGCAGGCCCGCGTAGCTTACGTTGCGGTCGGCGCCTTCGTGCTGCTGCTCGGGGCGGCGCTGATCGGCCTCGGGCTGTGGCTCGGCTCGGGGCGGGAAGCCGGTGAGTTTCGCTTGTTCTATGGCTACACCAAAGACTCGGTTGCATCGCTGAATCTGTCCTCGCGCGTGACGTATCAGGGCGTCGAAGTGGGTCGGGTGGAGGCCATCGAGCTGGATCCGGAGGATTCCACGCGGGTGCGGCTGACTTTCAAGATCCGTCACGATGTACCCATCAAGACGGACACGGTGGCGACTCTCGCCGTGCAGGGCCTGACCGGTCTGGGTTCGGTCGAACTCAGCGGCGGCAGTCCGGACGCGCCGCTGCTCGAGCGCACCGAAGGCAGCCCCTATCCGGTGATTCCGATGCAGCCCTCCCTCATGACGCGTCTGGATACTGCGCTCACGCTGGCCATGAGCACGCTGGAACAGGCAAGTCAGCGCCTGCTGGTGATCCTCAACGACGACAACGCGCAGGCCATCGGCTCCATCCTGGCCAACACGAAGCACATCACCGGTGCGCTGGCCGGACAGAGTGACCGGCTGGACCGCACCCTGGGCGATCTGGAACGGCTGGCCAAGTCCGGTGCCCAGGCTGGCGAAACGCTGGCGCCGCGCATCGAGCAGGTGCTGCGGCAGACGGAACAGCTGCTGGCGACCCTGCGCAGCACCGGCGAGCAGGTCGGCACCACTGCCCGCGACAGTCGCCGTCAGCTCGAATACACCGGCGGCGTGCTGTTGCCCCAGGTCGAGCGGGCGGTGGACGAGCTCGGTTCCGCCGCCGGCAGCCTGCGCGAACTGGGTGATCGGCTCAGCGCCAATCCGCAGATGCTGCTGCTTGGCCCGCCGCAGCGCGAGCCCGGACCGGGGGAACGATGAAGCATCTGATCGCCGCCGCGCTGGTGTCGCTGCTGGCCGCCTGTTCGCTGCCGCTGAGCGCGCCCCAGGCGGACACCACGCACACCCTGGCGCTGTCCGCGCAGGCCAGCGTCCCGCTGGCCATACCGGTGGGCAGCACCATCCAGGTGGCCACGCCGACCGCCGCGCCCGGTTATGACACCGCGGCCATGGCGTACCGACCGTCTGCGCATGAGCTGCGCTACTTCGCCCGCCAGCGATGGATCGACCGTCCGGCGCGCCTGCTCGGGCAGGCGCTGATGGATGGCTTCTCGGCCGGCGGCGCGCGGGTTTTGGCGCCGGGCAGCGGCGTGCGTGCCGACTACCGCCTGCTCAGTGAACTGCTGCAACTGGAACAGGACTTCACGCGCCAGCCAAGCCGGATACTGCTGTCCGTGCGACTTCAGCTGGTGGACGTGGGCAACAGGCGCGTGCTGGGCAGCCGCACGCTGCGGCTGGAGCAAGCCGCAGCCAGCGACGATCCGGCCGGTGGCGTCGCCGCCGCCAATGCGCTGGTAGAGCGCGCGGTGGTCGAAAGCGCCGAATTTTGCCGGGAACTGCTCGGCAACTGAACGCGCTTCACAGACCCTGCAGGTAGCCCGGCCCCAGAAGGCGCATCTGGTTCAGCACCCAGCGTTGGCGCTGGCGCAGATAGTCCGATGGGGCGTCCACCCGCAGCAGCGATGGCGACGGCAGCGCTGCCGCCAGCAGGGCGGCTTCATGGCGGGTCAAGGCCGCTGCCGGTTTGTCGAAATAGGTACGCGCCGCGGCCTCCACGCCGAACACGCTGCCGCCGAACTGGGCGATGTTCAGGTAGACCTCCAGGATGCGCTGCTTGGGCCACAGCAGTTCCAGCAGGCCAGTGAAGTACAGCTCGATGCCCTTGCGCAGCCAGCTTTGATCGCGCCAAAGAAACAGGTTCTTGGCCGTCTGCTGGGTGATGGTGCTGGCCCCGCGTGGGCGGTTGCGATACTGGTTGTCGCGAATCGCCTGCCGGATGCCGGTCAGGTCCAGGCCATGGTGCTCCCGAAAGCGCTGGTCCTCGGCCGCCACCACGGCCAGCGCCATGACCGGCGCGATGCCTTCGTAATCCACCCACCGATAGGGGTAGGGGTAAAAGCCGTACCCGGCGCGCAGCGCGGCGATGCGGTTTTGCAGGATGAACGAGGTGGTCGGCGGCGGCAGCCAGCGCAGCACCAGCACTGCCCCGACAGTCACCGCCAGCCAGATCAGAAGCGCGCAACGCAGTGCCCGCAGCAATCCGCGCAGCGCGCGGGCGGCGCGGCTCACAGCCAGCGGCGCACCCGCGCGCAGTAGTCGGCGTATTCCTGGCCGAAACGCCAACGCAGGTGCTCCTCCTCGCGGGCGATGACCAGCCGCTGCATGACCGGCAGCACCCACAGCAGCATCAGCAGTACCCAGGTGCTGCCGGCCAGCAGGCCAAGGCCCACCTGCAGCACGGTCAGGCTCAGATAAATCGGGTTGCGGCTGAAGCGAAACGGGCCTGTTTCGACCAGATTGCTGGCCGCCCGCTGCGGGTTGATGGTGGTCTGGTGGCGCCGCAGCTCGCGCAGGCACAGCCCGAACAGCGCCACGGCCAAAGCGATCAGAACCACGCCGCTCCAGAATCGCAGTGCGCCACCGGGCAGCGGCCACGGCAGGGGACGTTCCAGCCACAGGCCAAGGCCGATGGCGACGGCATACAGAATCGGCGGCGGCAGGGGTACGCGCGGGGTTTCGGCACTCATTTCGTGTCCTCTGGAATCAGCAATACCTTGCCGGTGGTGTGGCGCGCGCCAAGATCGGCGATGGCCTGCGGCGCGTCGCGCAGCGGCCGGCGCTGCGACACCAGCGGCGCGATGGCGCCCTGTCGCCACAGATCGAACAGGTCGGCCATCTGCTGTGCTGCGGCCGGCCGATTGCGGCGGCGCCAGGCGCCCCAGATCACGCCCAGCGCCGACAGGTCCTTCAGCAGCAGCCGGTTGGCCGGGATTTCAGGAATCGCTCCGGCGGCAAAGCCGACGATCAGCAGCCGGCCGCCGAACGCCAGCAGGCGCAGCGCCTGAGCGGTGTAATCGCCGCCGACCGGATCGAGCACGGCATCCACGCCGCGACCGGCGGTGACCGCCTTGAGCTGTTCGGTCCAGCTCGGCTCGCGATAGTCGAAGGCCTGCTCGGCGCCGTGCTGCAGGCAAAGGGCGCATTTGTCGGCGCCGCCGGCTGCCGCCAGCACGCGAAGACCCAGCGCCCGGCCCAGTTGCAACGTGGCCAGCCCGACGCCGCCGGCCGCCGCCAGCACCAGCAAGGTCTCGCCGGCGCGCAGTCGGCCGCGTCCCAGCAGGGCATGGTGAGCGGTGCCGAAGACCACGGGCAGCGCAGCGGCATCGACCAGATCGACGGCCTCCGGCACCCGGTACAGGTCTGCGGCATCGACGCAGGCGTACTCGGCGAAGGCGCCATAGCCGACCAGCCCGCACACGCGATCGCCGACCGTGAGCGCGGCATCCGTGCCGACGGCGTCCACGGTGCCGGACAGTTCGACGCCGGGCGTGAACGGCAGGGACGGGCGTTCCTGGTAGCGCCCGCCGATCATCAGCGTGTCCAGAAAGTTGAGCGCTGCGGCGGCGACCTTGACGCGCACCTGCCCGGGGCCCGGCTCGGGCAGGGGCAGGTCGGTCCACTGCATCTGTTCGGGCGTGCACCAGTCGCGGACCAGCCAGGCGTTCATCGCGTTCGTATCCTCGGAGTCGGCAAGGGGCGGCGAGGATTTCCTCGTCAGACGGGCGGCGGCGCAGCGGGTGAGGGTTGGACCCTGAAGCAGGCCGCATACAGCGTCGGCACGAACAGTACGGTCAGCACCGTGGCCACCAACAGTCCGCCCATCATGGCATAGGCCATCGGTCCCCAGAAAGGATCGGTCAGCAGCGGAAGCAGCGCCAGGATGGCGGCGGCGGCGGTCACCACGATGGGCCGGAAGCGGCGCACGGTCGATTCGATGACCGCCTCGTGGCGGCTCAAACCGGCCGCCACGTCCTGGCGGATCTGGTCGACCAGGATCACCGTATTGCGCATGGTGATGCCGGCCAGCGCCAACACCCCCAGCTGCGCCACCAGGCCCAGCGGCAGGTCCGCCACCCACAGCGTGACCAGCACGCCGATCAGGCCCAGCGGTGCCGAGGCCAGCACCAGCAGCGTCAGGCCCAGGTGCTGCAACTGCAGCATCAGCAGCGTCACGATGGCCACGGCAATGATCGGCATCACCGCGCCGATGGCCTCATCCACCTCCGCGCTGAGCTCGCCGATGCCGCCGATCTCCAGGTGATACCCCAGCGGCAGGCGCTGGCGTATGGCATCGAGCCGGTCCCGCAGCTGGGCATCCACGTCCAGTGGCTGCACGTACCAGGGCAGGTCGGCATACACCATGATGGCTGGCACGCGGTTGTAGTGGCTGACCACGCCTTCCTCCACCGCCGGCTGAAGGTGAGCCAGCTGGCCAAGCGGCAGGCTGGAGCCGTCGGCCAGTGGTACCGGCACATTCGGCAGGTAGCCCAGGCGCGTGCGCTCGTCCTCAGTCAGGCGCAGCACCACGTCGATGGTCTCGTCGCGGTCGCGCAGCTGCGTCACCGGCCGCCCCGACAGCAGCATGTCTAGTGACTCGCCCAGGCGCTGCGCGGACAGTCCGAGTGCCGTCAGGCGCGCCTGGTCCAGATCCAGCCGCACCGTGCTGACCGGCCCGCGCCAGCTGTAATGGACGCCGCTGGTCTGCGGGTGATCGTGCATGACGGCGCGGACCTGCGCGGCGAACTCGCGCAGCGTGGCGCGGTCCGGGCCGGTGATGCGGTATTCGATCGACGACGGCGCCGGCATGCCGAACGGAAACACGTTCACCCGCGCCCGCGCCTGCGGGAGCTCGCCGGCGATGCGTGTGCGCAGCGCCTCGCGCAGGCGATCGCGCGTCGGCCGGTCGGTGGTCTGGACGTAAGTCTTGATGACGTTGTGGGTGGGCAGCTCGATCCACAGGTCCGTGAAGATGCGCGGCGTGTCGGAGCCGATGTAGCTCACCCAGCGCACCACGCCCGCCTCGCCGGCCAGCAGGCGGTCCAGATCCTTGGCCAGCGTCTCGTTGGCGGCGAAGGAGCTGCCTTCCGGCAGCCAGGTTTCGACGATCAGGTCCGGCCGGTCGGTGAGTGGAAAGAACTGTTTCTCGACCTGCCTTCCGGCCACGGCGGCCAGGCCCACGAGCAGCGCCACCGTTGCCGCCACCCACCCCGGGCGGTTGACGCAGGCGCGCACCAGGCCGCGCAGGCGCCTGTAGAAGGGCGTGTCGTACACCTCGTCGTGGTGCGCTACCTGCGCCGGCAGCATGCGGTAAGCGAGGTAGGGCGTGAACAGCACCGACACCAGCCAGGACACCAGCAAGGCCACCGCAATCACGCCGTAGAGACCGAACATGAACTCGCGCAGCGCCGATTTCGCCAGCGCGATCGGCATGAAGCCGGCGATCGTGACCAGTGTGCCGGTCAGCATGGGCAGTGAGGTACTGGTGTAGGCAGCGCTGGCAGCGTGGAAGCGGTCCAGGCCCTGGCGCATCTTCACCTGCATCATCTCGACAATGATGATGGCGTCGTCCACCAGCAGGCCGAGCGAGATGATCAGCGCGCCCAGCGAGATGCGCTGCAGGTCGATGCCCATCACCTGCATGGCCATGAAGGTGGCACCCAGCACCAGCGGAAAGGCGGTGGCTACCACCAGGCCCGACCGCAAGCCCAGCGTGGCGTAGCTGACCAGCAGCACGATGCCGACGGCCACCGCCAGCTTGAACAGGAACTTGTCGAGCGTGTGCGTGACCACCTGCGGCTCGTCCGCGACCAGTGTGGTGTGCACGCCCACCGTCAAGCCGGCCTCCAGGCGCTGCATCAGCGTCACCACGTCGCGGCGCAGATCGACCACATTGCCGCCGGCAGCCATCGAGATGGCCAGTCCCACCGCCGGATGGCCGTTCACGCGCATCAGCTGTTCTGCCGGGTCCTGGTAGCCGGCGCTGATTTCGGCCAGATCGCCCACCGTCAGCAGCCGGCCATCGGCCGCCGGCACCGGCACCCGGCGCACGTCGTCCACGCTGCCGAACTGGCCGCCCAGGCGCAGGCGCAGGCGATCGCTGGTGTTCTCGATCTGGCCGGCCGCCTGCATGGCATTATGGCCGGCGATGGCCTCGGTCAGCGCCAGCGGGCTCACACGCAGATTGCCCAGCCGCGCCGTCGACAGGTTCAGGTACACCCGCTGCGGCTGGGCGCCGATCAGGACCACTTTCTCGACGATCGGCAGACGCAGCAGCTCCTCGCGCAGCCAGTCGGCCTGATCCTTCAGCTCCGCGTAGCTGAACTCGTCGCCCCAGATGCCGTACACCAGCGGGTAGACGTCGCCGAACTCGTCGTTGAAATACGGCCCCTGCACGCCCGGCGGCAGGGTGTCGCGGATGTCGCCGACCTTCTTGCGCACCTGGTACCAGATGTCCGGTACCTTGGTCTTCGGATCGGTCAGGCTGTTTTCGAGGTTGACCCAGATCCATGCCTCGCCGGGCTTGGAGGTGCTGACCAGGCTTTTCAGGTACGGCGTGTCCTGCAGCTTGCGCTCGATCTTGTCGACCACCTGCTGCTCGATCTGCTCGGCACTGGCGCCCGGCCAGAACACGCGTATCGGCATGGCGCGCAGGGTCCAGTCCGGCATGTCGGTCTGGCCCAGGCCAAAAAATGCCACCGCGCCCCCCACCAGGATGAGGCCGATCAGGTAGGCCGTCAGGGCAGGGCGGCGCAGACCCCATTCGGCCAGGTTGTAGCGGGACATGCGGCCGCTCAGGGCAGGTTGACGGCCTGGCCGTCGCGCAGATCGTGCACGCCCGCCGTCACCACCCAGTCACCGGCGCCAAGGCCGCCGGCGATGGCCACCCGATCGCCCTGCACCGGGCCGAGCGTCACCGGGCGCAGCCGCACCGTTCCCTGGCCGTCGACCACCCACACCGCCGGCTGGCCGTCGTCGCGCTTGAGCACGGCCGTGGGCGGAATGGCCGGCAGCGCGACCGACCCGGCAAACGCGACGGTGGCGCTGCTGCCAAGGCCGGGCGGCGGGCCATCGCTAACCGGCAGCGTGGCGCGGACGCGGTAAGTGCGGCTGCCGTCGGCGGCCTGGGGCGCGATTTCCCGCACCTTGGCCGTGAGCGGATGATCCGGCTGCGTCCACAGCGTGACCTGGACGGTGTCCGGCAAGCCGGCGCGCTGGTGTTCGGGCAGGTCGAAGACCGCCTCGATCTGCCCGACTTGCGCAAGGCTGAAGGCCGGCTGGCCGGCGCCGACCACCTGGCCGGCCTCGATCATGCGCGCGGTGATCACGCCGGCGGCCGGCGCCGTCAGCGCGGCGTAGGCCAGATCCCGAGCGGCGAGGCCCAGCTGGGCGGTCAGGGCCTCGACCTGCGCCGCGGCCGCCTGGTCCCGGTAGGCGACGCGATCGAACTCGGCCTGGCTGACGAAGCCTTTGGGTCGTAGTTCGTTCGTCCGGCGCAGCGCACTCGCCGCATCCGCGCGCTCGGCCCGGCTGGCCGCCAGGCGGGCTGCCAGGTCGCGCTCGCGCAGGCGCAGATCGCTGCTGTCGATACGGGCCAGAACGGCGCCGACTGCGACCGTGTCGCCGACTTCGGCCAGTCGGGCGCTTACCCGGCCGCCGACCTGGAACGCCAACACCGTCTCGTGCCGGGCCTCGATGCGGGCCGCGTAGTGTTGCTGGCCCGTGCGGTCGCCGGCTGCCGGCACCTGCACGGCGCGCACCGGGCGCGGCGGGGGCAGGTCGGCTTGCTGCCGCGAACAGCCGGCGAGCGGCAGAGCGGCGGCCAACACACCGGCGCCAACAATCCGTCGAAGAGCCTTGATGAGATCCATGCTGACCGCGCGGTCCATTGCGAGGGGGCGGTAGGGTAGCACTGCGGATTGAACCGCCGAACGCCCCAGGCGTGGCCGCTGCGCCGGCACGGTACGCATGCGCCGGCGAGCAAAATAAACGTCATGAACGCCGGATGCGTACCTTGTACAGGCGGCTGCGCGCGCGTAAGGTGCCGGCCACCATGCGCTGTGAGGAGGGAGTCACTGTTGGATATCCGCTTTTTGCGTTCCTTTCTTGCCAATCCCCTGCGCATGGGGTCGGCATTTCCCAGCAGTCCGGCATTGGCCGGCCAGATCACCGACCCGATCAACTTTGCCCGCGCCCGGGTGATCGTGGAACTCGGACCGGGCACGGGTGCCTTCACGCGTCTTCTGGCACAGCGGGCTCACCCGGCGTGCCGATTACTGGCGCTGGAACTCGATCCCGAACTGGCGGCTTACGTGGCCACCCGCTACCCGCGCGTGGAGGTGATCAACGCAGCCGCACAGCGCCTGCCCGAGGTGCTTGCCGAGCGCGGCATACCGCAGGTCGATGCGGTGGTCTGCGGGTTGCCGTTTGCCAATTTCAGCGCCGTGCACCAGGCCTCGGTCGTCAACGCCGTGCGCGCGGCACTGCGACCGGGCGGGGCCTTTGTGTCCTACAGCTTCGTGCATGCACAGGTGCTGCCGACCAGTCGTCGTTTCCGGCGCAGCCTGCAGGATCTGTTCGGGCATCTGGACATTCATCCGGTGTTCCTGAACGCACCACCGGCGTTGGTCTACAGTTGTGTTGCGTGACATGGCGTTTGCCCCCGCCTGACGCGAGGGCTTGCCAATCCCGCGTCGGCATGGGTGTTTTGGCTTGGGCTATTTAACGTACAGTCGTTTGTCCCGCGCTGGCGCGGTTCGTTCACGGAGGAACGCGGCATGAAGATCGACGATCTTGGCCACCCCGGCCAACTGGTGGACCCCGAAACTGGCCTGGTCAGCCGCCGCATATTCACCGATCCGGATATTCACCGCCTGGAGCTGACGCGCGTTTTCGCGCGCAGCTGGCTGTTTGTGGGCCACGACAGCGAGCTGCCCAAAGCGGGCGATTACCTGCGCCGGACCATGGGCGACGACCCGGTGATCCTGGCCCGCGGGCAGGATGGTGCGCTGCGCGTGTTCCTGAACGCCTGCCCGCACCGCGGCGCACTGCTGTGCCGTGCCGACGCCGGCAACGCCATGGGCTATGTATGTCCCTACCACGGTTGGAGCTTCGACAACGCCGGCCAGCTCACCGCCATGGCGGACGCGCCAGAGGCCTACAAGGGCCGGGTCGACCTGGGCACCTTCAACCTGGTGCAGGCGCGCGTTGGCGTGCACGCCGGGCTGATCTTCGCCACCTTCGACCCGCAGGCGCCGAGCCTGGACGAATACCTCGGCGACGCCCGCTGGTACATCGACATGCTGTTCGCGCGCACGCCGGGCGGCGCGCAGGCTCTCGGCGCGCCGATCCGCTGGGTAGCGCAGAAAAACTGGAAATACGGCGCCGTCAACTTTGCCGCCGACGGCCCGCACGCGCTCAAGACGCATGGCCCGATCACGCGCAAGATTGCAGGCGGCATGCCTCTGGATGTGCTGCGCGACCTGGCCATCGAAGGCCCGGCGGTGCGTGCCGGCAACGGCCACGGCTGCATTTTCGTGGACCTGCCACCGGGCATGCCGCCGTGGGTGGGTTTTCACCCGGACATGGTGGCGCTGTATCAGCAGACGCTCACGCCGGGCCAGTTGCAGCTCAAATCGAAGCTGTTCAACAAGGTAATGACCATCTTCCCGAACCTGTCCTGGGTGCATTTTCCGATCACGTTCCGGCCCGACCAGCCGCCGGTGAATTTTTTCAACGTGCGCGTCTGGCAGCCGACCGGGCCGGATCGCACCGAGATCTGGAACTGGTTCTTCGCCGACCGCGAGGCACCGGACGAGTACAAGCAGGCCAGCCTGCAGGCCGGCATCCGCACCTTCACCGCCGCCGGCACTTTCGACCAGGACGATGCCGAGGCCTGGGCCGCCATCGACGCCGGCAGCCGCGGCACCATCGGCCGCGAGCGCATGAGCAGCTTTCAGATGATTCTGGCCTCGCAGGACGAACGTATTGCGGACTTCCCCGGGCCGGGTGAGGCTTATCGCTCGACCTACTCGGAAATGTCCGAGTTCGGGCTATTGCAGCGCTGGCGCGAGCTGATGGCCGGCTGAGGCGGCGCGATGGAAAACAACGAACAAGTCGACGACGCCACCTACCGGCGCATCCTGAATTTTCTGTATGACGAGGCCGAGCTGTTCGACCAGCACGCCTACGGTCGTTGGCTGGAGCGGGTCACGCCGGATATTCGCTACCGGATGCCTGGACGGGGTTTTCACGAGGGTCAGGCGCCGCAGACGCAGTTCGTGAATGGCTATTTCGACGATGATTACGCCACCCTGGCAACGCGTATCGAGCTGTGGTCACGACCTTCGACGACGACGGCCGAGAGCCCGCCGACCATCACCCGCCACTTTGTGACCAACATCCGCGCCTACGACGCCGGTCAGCCGGGCACATTCCGGGTGACCAGCCACGTGCTGGTGTTTCGCGTGCGCCCGACGCAAAGCACGCCGTATTTCTTTTCCGGCCGTCGGGAGGATCGGCTGCGCGAGGAGGATGGCGAACTGCGCCTGGCGGCGCGCGACATCCTGATGGACGAGGTAGTGCTGATGAGCCCAAACCTGAGCTTTCTGGTCTGAGCGATCACACGAACGACCTCGTTCGCGCGGGTCGTCGAGTATCGATATGCAGTATCGAGATGGTCGGACAGGGGTCTCTGGGCCTCTTCCGGCCGCGCCCGAAAGCGAAGACGCCCGGCCTGAATCCCAGGACCGAGCGTGTTCGAAAGGGCCAGGAACCCCGCGAGACTACGCGGCCGACAGCCTCGGCCGCTGCCGCCGGCCCACGCCGGCCGCGAACGCAAGTCCGCCCACCATCATTGCCCAGGTGCTCGCCTCGGGCACGGCGGTCACGACGCGGCTGAAGCCGCAGGACGGATCGAAGGGCGAGCAGGTCAGTGCTTCGACTCTGCTTTCGATCGCATTGCCAAAGCTGTCCACCCCCTCGAAGGCGATGCCCAGACCGACGTTGTAGAACTGATAGGTGCCGGGTGCCGCCATGCCGCCGGTCGGTGTCAGCGTGTACAGCAGGAAATCCTGCGTCTGGCCGGCTGCCAGCGTATATGCATCGCCCACCTCGAACCACCCTTGGCCCGACGCGTCGCTATTCACCTCGTACGGCGGGCCGGAGCAGCCCGTGGTAAACGTGCCGGAGCAGTAGCGGGTGGTGTAGAGATAGGCCTTCGTGAAGCTGTCAAACTCGGCGCCATTGTCGCCGGTCAGCGGCAGCAAGGACGGCGACAGCCCGTAATTTGGCGCGCCCTCCGACAGATCAAAGGTGAAGTCTTCGGTGTTGCTGAACGAGAGCGTCACCCAGACGTCAATGTTGTCGGTGGCCAGGACGGTGCCGGTCGGATCCTTGAACACCAGCGACAAGGCGGGTTCATTGGCAGCATGGGCCGGAAGAACCAGCCCGACCGACAGGGCAGCCAGCGCGAGCCAGCGTTGAATAAGATGCATGGAAACCCCCAAAGCCAAAGTGGATGAGCGGTCGACAATGGAATGACATTGGCGACCGGACCTGAACGATCACGCCGCAAATATATGAGGTATCGGAAACATAAACCACCTTTCCCGCGCGCGAGTCACTGCGGTTAGCCTCGCCTGATTGGACTGGGCATCTGTCGCCTGCTTGACACCGGCTCGCTCACAAGTTGATCCGGGCCCTGCGTTCGGCCGGCGTCCCCGCGCGGCGTCTGCTGTTGCGCGCAAATCCGCCCGGGAAGTGCGTAAGGCTCGCCGGCGGCTGCGGCACGAGGGCTGCCAGCCGGACAGTGAAGTCCCTGGGTCGAAATGGCATCAGATCGTCGAGATTACCCGGCCTGGCGTGCTGACCAATGCTGATCCCCTCGCCGTGGAGATGGCCGCAGGCTTGATGGCGCAGTTTCGCGCGGGTGACCATGCTGCCCCCAGTATTGGCCACCTGCGCGGCATGTTGGGGCGCCTGGGGCTGACGCCAGCGGACCGCGCCGGGTTGACCATTCCGCAGCGGAAACCGGCTAACAGCAAGTGGGCGGAGTTCGAGGACAGCCACCTAAAAGGCGCGACCGCCACCCGTAGCGGATGCTAAGAAGGGGACGGAAACGGGGGGGCGGATTTTGAAATCGCCGGAAAGCCGCGTACTTGCTAGGGGATTGGCGGAGAGGGTGGGATTCGAACCCACGTGGAGCTTACGCCCCCAACGGATTTCGAGTCCGCGCCGGTATGGCCACTTCGGTACCTCTCCGCAGGATG
>LNAP01001976.1_pt1 | contig 21079 bp, 15 predicted proteins | sample 602601 | NCBI WGS metagenome assembly LNAP01 (sample SAMN02440304, study PRJNA202911) | soil metagenome | biome: Subtropical and temperate rainforests or woodlands; isolation source: soil samples (1 kg each in a 20% v/v slurry with milli Q water) were... ...
GATGAGCGAATAGCCAAGATAAACGAAGTCCAAAGAGGATGGTTAAACTATTTTAGAGGAACGAGTATCTACGGCAAACTTCGGGATTTAGATGGATGGTTGCGGAATCGACTGCGCTATTGCATATGGACAGACTGGAAAAAACCCGAAAGAAAAAGGAAGAATCTAATTCGACTAGGAATAGACCAAGACCACGCCTATGCTTTTAGCCGAACAAGGAAAGGAGGTTGGGCAGTAGCCCAAAGCCCTATTTTAGGAACAACAATAACACTTAAAAGGCTAAAACAACGAGGATACAAAGCAATGTTGGACATTTACATAATGCTTAACCCATCATTTTACGAACCGCCGTGTACGTGACCCGTACGCACGGTGGTGTGAGACCTGCCTGCCGGCAAGGCAGGGGCGCACTCCGTCAGTTTCTGGCGGAGCCGTCTACTCGATTATGCCCTCGTGCTTCTCTTTCGGTTGTCATTTGTTCTAATTATTAACAGCTTTAATTGTCGAAATAAACAATGATGGTCTCCAGTTATGTATAAGTATTAGCATTGCTTTTGCTCTACTAATTCCTACATACAAAAGGGTTCTCCCATTTTCTAAATTTTCGTCAGTTAAGGGTTCGTAATCCCATGTATTTCCGATTCTTCTTTGCCAAGGTATTCGATTTTCACTAACTCCATTAAGTATGACGATGTCATATTCTAAACCTTTTGCCTGATGAATAGTGTTGACTGTTATACCATTAATTCCTGACACTGTTTTAAAATATTTTTCCAAAGTCCAAGCTTTTGCTTCTTCTGTATTTATATTATTTACAATTTCTTGAATATCTGAATTGTCAATTCTAAATACTTCATCAAACATGGATTTTAAAAGATTCAGTCCTTCTAAAAGTGTCCTTTCAAAGTTAAGTTCTTTAAATTTTGTAATTAATGAGTTCACAGAATAGGTCAACTCTTTTTCGGTCAATAAAATATTATTTTCTAATGCGTGAAATTCAACATTTCGTCTTATTACCCTCAAATTTCTAATTGTTGGTGCAAATGTAAATTTGCTCAAACATCGAATCAATGCAAAAGTAGATGAGTTCATACTTCTGTGAGGCAAAGCTCCTAAACCGACTACATGATATTTTTGGCGAAGTGAGCGACTTATAAAAAAAGCATCACGCCAACTGATCGTCAAAATTGCAATCTCTGACAAAGAGGCATTACATTTTTCGATAAGTTGTGTGATAGAGTTCTCAATATAGCCATTTAGGGCATTGTTTGCGACTTCACTAATAATTATTTTATAATCCTCATTCTTATACTTCGATTCATTTTCTAATTTTGGATGATTTTGAAAAAGAGAGGAATAACCATTGATAATGTTTGTAGTTGACCTATACGTAACGTCTAAATTTTCAATTATGGCATTAAAGTCATTTGAAGCATTTTCGAATGCATTGTCAATTGCTCCGGCAAATTTGTATATTTTTTGTTTTTCATCACCAACCATAAAAAAAGTACAAGTAGGTGTTTGATTAATTGATTTTAATATTTCATACTGAAAGATATTTGTATCTTGAAATTCATCAACTGATATTTCATAAAACTTATTGGCTAAAGAATCAGAAACAAAAGAATTCTCCGAAATTATTTTAAACGATTTGTATAGAATTTCATTAAAGTCAATTGCTTTTTTTGAGGCTATAAAATCAAAATATAGTTCTGCTATATATTCCAAAGATTCAACATTTTCCCACTCAACAGATTTGTCTAATTCACCGTTCAAAAGGCGTTTTAATTTGCATAATTCATCTAATGGACTATCCCCTAAATTAATATCAGGATTGATTTCAATAAACTCGTTTAATTCATCGAAAGTGATAATGCGTGGTTTATCCCATTTATATATCCAAGAAAATGGCCTTAGAATAAATTCGAGACAGAATCGATGGATAGTACCTATAAAAATGTCTTTTTCATCAGCATGAAGTCTATACGAAATTTCATCTGCACCTGCATTTGTGTACGTAATTAAAGCTAAAGATTTATGTTTTGGCATAGTCTCCAACTTCTTTTGTGCTCTTGCTACCAAAGTTTTTGTTTTGCCAGTACCTGGAGAAGCACTAACAATAGTATTTCCTGTTAATTCAAAGGCAACTTTTTTTTGTTTTGAATTTAGCATCTATATAGAGATGTTTTTGCATTTTGCAATATGTGAAATTGCAGTATTGATATATGCAGGAACAATGAAATCTTTATCAATCAACAAACTTAACTCTTGTGCAAATCGACCTTTTATTACAGTGTTGTCAATACGTTTAATTAATTCTGTCTCCCACAATTCAGGGTTGTCTTTGGTTGCAGAAATTAAATTCTCATAAGATTTTTTATGCCCTAAATTTTCAAAGCAACCTTTCAAATATGAACTGTTTATTTCAGCTTTTGGGAATAAATCAATTTCCAAGGTCTTCGTTCCAGATGAAACTAAAACACGGTCAACTACTTCTAGTGTTTTTGCATTTTCAATAGCAGTAGTACTTTCTTCTTCATCCTCTAACTCATCTTCATCACCGTCAATAATTGCAACTGCTGGGATTTCTAAATTATTATTCTGAACTATTTTTAAATAAGGGTCAAAATAACGACTATGAATTGGAATAACGGAAATATTATGTTCGGTAAGATTGATTTTAAATACTTCCTTGGCAATTGAAGGAATAATGAATTGCTCCCCAACTCCTTCAACATAAATAATTGCTGATGCAAAAAACATTTCACTTCTTGTTGCATCTAAGTACCTTTTTAGCAGTAAATTTTCCCTAGGAGATAGCAGTCCGTCTTTGAAGGGAGAAAATGATTTTACTTCTTTATTTACATTTCGAAATAGTATATTAAGGTTTTTGTAATCACAGTCGCTTGCAATGTGTGTGGAATGCGATGTCATGAAAACTTGTGTTGTTTTTAAATCGTTAAGATTTGAAAACAATATTTTTTGCAATTGAGGATGCAAATGAGCTTCTGGCTCTTCAATAAGAAGGATATTTATTTCATGCTTGTTGCTTGAGTTTTCTAATTCAGCAATGAATAAACTTAAATATAGAATATTCTTTTGACCTAACCCGAGAGTTTGAATTGGAACATTGTTGCCTTCTTCTGGACTAAAATATAAATTTAATTGGCTCCAAGCATCAATGTCATAATTTGACAGGAAACTTATTGATATTGGAAAAGAAAAATATTGACCAGCAATACTTTGTCCTTTTTGTTGAATGTTTTCGGCTATGTCAGGAATGAAGTCTAAATTATTAAGTTCTGTTGATGACTTTTTAAGAATAGTCTTTACACTTTCAAGTTCTGTTTCTGTGTCAGTTCGAGATTGACAATATTTGCTGAGAAGTGATTTTGTACTACCGTGTAAATCCGAATTAATATTTCTAAAAGCGTTTATATAGTATAGGTTTATTCCATCCAAATCAGAAAACCTAATTGAATGGAGTGTCAATATATCTTCAATTTCTAATGAGTTACCACTTCCAAATAACTGCCATTTAAATTGGGAGAGTTCAATTTTTTCAGGAACATCATCGTCTTCAATAAATTTGCTTTTATGTGCAAATAAATATGTGATTCTTGCTGTTGTATCACTTGTTTTAAATGAATGAAAAGTCGGAAATGAGGCTAAATTTTCGCTGTAAAGTTCAATACTAATTATTACATGGTCGTCAATAGTAACTTCCTTTTTGAACCCATGAAAATCTTTAATGTCTAAATTTCTTGCATTGTAAGATAAGTCTCTATCAAGAATTAGTCTTATAGCCCAATAAAGATTGCTTTTACCAATATTGTTTTCGCCAATTATCGTTTGAAATCCTTTCGAAAAGTCAATGCTGAAATCACTGAAGTTTCTAAAGTTCTTTATTGAAATACTTTTAATATTCATGTTTGTCTGTTAGTGTTAGTTTGGTCGTTTATAGCATGGGGCATAACTTGTTAATACCAGCCACAAAATAGCCACAATCCACCCAAATATGTTTGACTTTGTGCCATAAAACGGCTTCTTTAATCTATTGCTAATATACCATTTTTTGTTACAAATCATCAAAAGGATTTTTTTGGTACATCTTGTTATATCTATTTTAGTCTAAATGATTTTAATTCAAATTTCCGAAGAAATGAAAATCGCATTCTATATTTATTTTGGATTGTTTACAATTTTTTGTCCCACTAAACTACACTAAATAAAGCTAAGTGTCAACAAAATGCCTCAATTTATATTGGTTATTGATATTAAATGGTTTCCTGTTTAGTCAAAAGATCCTGAAACCAGCCTCGGCTGACAGGGTGGTTCAGGACATTTAAAAGTAAAAGACTTCCACTTTCAAACCGGCTTGTGTTGCCAGTTCAATCACATGTTTCGTTCCTTTGCTTTTTCCGTCCCAAAATGCGATAAGCGCATCGGCATAGGCTGCCATTTCATTGTTCCGCTTTAGTCCGGCACTTTTTCCGTACCGGCGCCAATCAGCCGGGAATTGTTTTATTGGGTGGTTTCGTTCTGCTGCATACCTTTCTCCCAGAAGGTCTGCACCTTTGTAGGCGCCGCTCACAATTTAGATGTCGTTTTGGTCCTGCAGGAACTCGTCACAAACCTGGCAAAGTTTTTTATAATCGTCAAAGTTTCTGCCTCCGGCAATAATTACTTTTATCATTTTCTATTTGTTTAAAACCTCAACAAGGCCATTTTTAATTCAGAAATTGTTTTAAGCTGCAGTTTTAGATTGGCTTCGAAAGCTTCAATTTTTTGAAGCTTTAAAATCTTCTGATCCCAGGCCTGCTGCTCGTTGTTTTGCAAGGCATTTTTTATGACTGCTCTGGCATCCGCAATGCAGATAAATGGAATGACACTTCCTTTTAAATAATAGCTGAAATACTTCCCTGTTTTAAGGGCCAGACACAAATAAAACAATGATTCTCGGAGATTCTCGGAGCTTGTTGTGACCACAAAGCAATTCGGGCAGGGTTCCGGCATTGGTCGGCCGCTGTTCAGGCCTTTACAAAGGATAAAAAAGTGAGGTCCGGAATAGGTCCTTCCGATCTGGTGAGTTCTGATTTCAAAAGTTGACATAGTAACGCAATTAAAGTTATGCTTCGCGGTGCTCGCACATCAATTTTAAAAGAAAAAAGAAAAAAAGAAAGTAGTTTACTTGTTGGCGTGGGCTGGCTGTCAAGTTTTTTTGAAAAAATACTACCCGGGTTTTAGTTGGCAGTTGGCAGTGGCAGTTTTCAGTTCTTTTTTGAATAATTATTGTTTACAAAATTTGAGGGTGGAGATTTTTTTAAAAACCCGCAGGGCTTGAACTTTATAGCCAATAGGTTTGGGTGATGGGAGCCAAATAATTTTACTTGCTTTTTTTATTTTTTTAATCCGGATGATTCTTAGAAAGCAAAACCAGTATTTCTCCTGTTTAGTTCCAAACAAAGCGCAGCTAATAAATGCGGTAGCATTTAAGCGAGCCGACAGCGAAGTTGAGCGAGGGTGGTGTGGGTAGAGCACGTTGCCAGCGGCATAAGTGCGTCCCACGCCTACGTGGTACACGCAAGGGTGGCGCTGTTTTTGAGGCGTCGGATGGGCAAGGGCAATTTATGCAGAGAAGCGTGACGAGTGGTGTGCGCTCCGCTTTGGTTGTTGAATGATGCTTTTTTGTTGTTGGTTATTTGGACAGGAAATTATTATTTGAATTACAATTTGCGGAGCGCCAAAACGAGGAACAATGAACGGAATACTTTGCTCTTGCGAGCGTTTGCAATATGTGATAACCGCTTCCCTATTCAATGAATCCGAATTAAGAAGGATTCTATAAATTTCATAAGATCCTCACTTTCGTGGGGACAAGGCGGTTATTTCATATGCAAAATGGCGCTTTCAAAAACTGTGACACCCTTTTTTAGCCCGAGCGAGCAGCAGGCGAGCCAAATTATGAATCAGCGGTTTTACCCAAATAGTATACCATTTATACCTACACGTCATTCTGTTAAAATGTACCTTTTACGTTTTTACTTCAAGATAAAATGAAACCGTAATTATGAGTATGCTTTAATTTTCTCTATTCGTAAATTCCATAAAATCTACCATTTTCCCTTAGAACAACGTATAGGTATAAATGGTATTGGTCTTGCGCAGCAAAACATTAAAGGGTTTGGGTAAAAAAGTAGCTGTGCGTGAGTAAGCCGTGTAATGTGTGAAGTAAAATAAACAAATAGCCCTAAACGAGGATGTGTCACCGCAGTAGGGCTATTTGTGGTATATGCAAGGGTTTGTTATCGGAATTGGGGTTTTCATAAATAACTATTGAAACAAGTTAAGATTGTCCTATTATCTAAATGCCCTTGCAGATATATTTTACGGAACAAAATGAAGCGGATTGCGAACACCTTATTACCTGCTAAACATGCTGTTTAGTTGAGACCATTCTAATGGAAACGGAGTAAAATCGACACGTCATATTAACAGATTGCCTGCCAAGCCGTTGGGCAGGCTTCTCTCCAATCGCATTGACACATCGATACTTCGACCTTGCGCAGTACAGGTTTGCACAATACAGGCTTACTGAATACAGATTGAGGATTTCTTCACCAAAAATGTAGCTTCCCCTTATGGAGGGTTTAGGTGGGGAAACTTACTCGTAACGGGCACGGAAAACATTTCCGCGTTATCAATTTGTGTTTCATATCCGAGCTATCGGGATGTTTAACTACAACAGTTGAACATTTTATAAAGTCCACTTAAATAAGTTTGATGTAATAAGAAAGCCACTCTGTTTATTGATGTGGCTTCTTTGTTTTAACCGCGTTGTAAACGCTTCGATTTATCTTCTAATTTAAGTAGGCACTCGTCGCAAACGAGCACCAGAGTTGTGGACAAACGAGCGCCAGTGGGATTTTTAATTAGGTTGGTCAATACTTCATTTCAACTAAACCAACCGAAAGCTTTTTATTGTATCCGGACTAAATTCTGGATTTTCTTTCAAAAACGCTTTCATAGCTTCAACAGCCTTTTGACTATGTTCTTTCCTATTTACACCATATTTTTTTGCGACACCTTGCATAGTAACGAAGCTAACTTTATAGGTTTTATCCAAATCAAGATGAGAACATTTATAGTAGATTTCCTGAATGCGGTGTCCCTTCGGGTTTTCTATACGCATATTTATTTGCAATCCTAAAACACGTTTTACATAGCCTCCCATTTGTTTAAGCGGATTCTTGCAAAACGTTCGTTCCAGATTTTCTTCTAACATTTCCTTGATTTCTAAACCCGTCAGCTCTATAGTTGAAATGGGTGGATTCATTGGAGCGATATTGTAAAGGTCATTTTCAGTAATTTTTCCTACTGCAATAGGCGCACCGTAACGCCATCCATTTGAAAATGCAATATCAGTCTTTGTTACGTGGGCAATGGCCTTCAAGAGAAGATTATCCATTGTGGAATTTGTGGTATTATAACGATGTAATATCTCTTTGGTATGGCCTAAAGCAGTCGTACTAATTTCTTGATAGGGCTTTAAGACTTTCTTAACTAACTTATCCACTTCAGTATTTTTCGGTACCGAATTATCCACTTTTATAAGCTCGTAATTATAGTTTTGAATTTTATTTTCTTCAAAATAAATAGTAAAATTACCTACAAATACACCGTGGCATCCACATTGCACAATACGTGCTCCGTTAACTTCAATAGGATTATAAATTCGATTATGGGTATGGGCACTCAAGCAAATATCGATACCGTTTACTTTTTTCAATAGGGCAACATCTTGTGGAAAACCGTTATGCGAAAGCAGTACGATGATATCTGCGCCTTCGTCTTTTAACTTCTTAATATAATTGGGAAGCTCGTCTATTCCTGAAGTAAATTTTAAACCTTTACTCATTTTCTCCGGCATAACTTTATCTACAATCATAGCGCAGATCCCGATAACACCAATCTTTACACCTTCTTTTTCTATTAGCTCCGTTGGTTGTAAAAAATTGGAACCGTCTTCAGTAAATACATTGCATCCCAGTATTGGGAAATTCAACTGCTTGTTGATTTTTTGTAACTGTTCTGGTCCATATGCAAAATCCCAATGCCCTACCAGAGCATCAGGTTTTAGTGCATTTAAAATGGGAATAATGGCTTCACCTTTCGAATCCACTAATGGTTTGGTTCCGTGTAGCGTATCACCACCATCAAAAAGAAGCGTATTCGGATTTTCTTTGCGGATATCTTCTACTAAACCTGCAATATGGGCATAACCGCCAGCAGTTTCCACGACCTCTCCGGTTTCATCGTAAAATAATTCAGAATGTGGTGCAAGGTAACCGTGCACGTCATTTATAAATACTATGTTCAGTTTCATAATTTTAATTTTTTAGTGAAAAAATAAGTTTTGGGCTTCTTTACACTGATATTTTAGTTAAAAATAGAGATAATTAATTTACAAATGAATCGGATTCTGCACTTTTTGAATTACTGTTCAAAACAATTTCCGTTGCCGTTCTGTTTTCAAATTCTTTAAGACCATTGTCCAAAAATTCAACAAAGCTCGCAACGTTCAAATCATAACCTTTCGGGGCGCTCAATAGCGAACCTTTGTTGTCTGTCAAAGTATAATATGGTTGTGCGTTGGCGTTTAGTTTCTGTATCATAAAATCAAGATTTTGGCCACCTATGGTTTTCTTTATTCGCTCGTCGTATGCAGAAACATACCATTCGTTTTCGGGCAGTTCGGTTTTTTCATCTACATAGAGTGCCACTACCACATAATCTTCCTTCAGTTTTTTCAGCACTTTCGGGTCAGACCAAACAGCAGCTTCCATTTCCCGACAGTTTACACAGCCGTGACCAGTAAAGTCGATAAATAAAGGTTTGTTCTGTTTTTTGGCACAGGCCAGTGCTTGTTCATAATCAAAATAGCCTTGAATACCATACGGCAGCTCCAGCATATTACCGTATTTTGGGGCACTGCATTCCGAAATTTCGGGTGTACTGTTTGAAAGGTCCGAAACTTGGGGCGAGTTCATCACAAAACTCTGCGAACTCAAAGGTGGCATATATCCAGCCAATGCTTTCAATGGCGCACCCACCATTCCAGGAATAAGATAAATTACAAAACTAAAAACTAATAAGGCCGAGATTATGCGTCCTGCCGAAGTACTCTTAGGTTTCTCCTCGTGTGGGAATGTGATTTTTCCCAAGAGGTAAAATCCCAGAAAAGCGAATATAACAATCCATATGGCAAGGTACACATCGCGGTTCAGCATATTCCAATGATAGACTTGGTCAACTATGCTTAAGAATTTTAATGCAAGTGCCAACTCAACAAAACCAAGCACAACCTTAACGGTATTCATCCAACCGCCACTTTTAGGCATAGACTTTAGCCAATTGGGAAAGATAGCAAATAAAGTAAATGGCAATGCAAACGCTAAAGAAAAGCCTAACATTCCCACTATAGGTTGTATAGTTTCGCCACTAGCGGCTTGTAAGAGAATGGTTCCCACTATTGGTCCTGTACAGCTAAAGCTTACCAAAACCAGCGTAAAGGCCATAAAAAAGATGCCCGGCAAACCGCTTTTGTTGGACTGTGAATCCATTTTATTCACGAATTTATATGGCAGCCGTATTTCAAACAAGCCAAAAAATGAGAGCGCAAATAATACGAATATAGCAAAGAAAAATAGGTTCGGTATCCAGTGCGTACTTAAAAAGTTAGCAAAATCTGCGCCAAACAATACTGAAAACAAAGTGCCAACTATAGTGTAAATAGCTATAATAGAAATCCCGTACAAAATGGCTTGTGCAATTCCCTTTTTACGGCTGCTATTGGACTTTGTGAAAAAACTAACGGTCATCGGTATCATTGGGAAAACACAGGGCGTGAGCAAGGCCACCAGACCTGCGCCGAATGACAGCAGGAAAAACGTCAGCAGAAATGAAAAACCATGTCCTTCGGTCTCCGTTGACTTAAAGTCATTGTCAAATGCTTTCAAGACCATAGGTACCGACGCATCAGTATCGCTTGTAGCGATCTCCAAAGGTTTTTTGGGAACATTGCCCAATACCGAAATGTCACTTTCAAAAGGAATGCATTGCCCATTTACATCCGAACACATTTGGTAAGATGCCATTGCATTGATTTCGGGATTCTCTAAATTGACTATAAAACGCTGTTTGAATTTTGCTTCTTTTGTAAAATAGGTGTATTCACCTTCAAAAAGTTCATCGTACTTTTTCTTTTGCCCAATTGGTTCCAGATTGCCCAATTTTCTAAATTGTTCGCTTTCGTTGAATTTGAATTCCGTGACTATTGGCCCAACGTTAGGGTCGAAGTCGCTAGAATACATATACCAATCTTGCGGGATTATGGCGGTAAAAAGTACGGTTATCGTATCGCCTTTGGCAATCGTACTTTCTTGGATTTCCACTTTCCATTCGGGTGCTTCCATCACTTGCGATTGCCCGATATGGCTTAATAGCGCAAGGATAAATACCAATAATAATTTTAGATGTCGCATATTATGCTATTGATTTTAGGCATTACTGAAAGGGATGGATAAATTCATAAGTTTCCATCCCTCTTCAGAAAAAATGCTACTTTAAACTATTTAGGAATTTTTTGAATTCCGGGTCGCTATAATCGGCCATACCCTTGTGAGTTAATACCAAGTTTCCTTTGGCATCAATAACATAGGTAGTTGGAATGGCAGACGATTGATACATTGCAGGCAGATTACTTCCTGGAGCATAAATAGGCAGGCCATATCCATTACGTTTATCAAAATCCTTTGCTTTTTCAAAATTATCATCGAGCGATAACATTATAAAAGCAACTTCATCACCCATTTCTTCGTGCAATTTATCTATGCTGGGCATTTCGGCGATACAGGGCGGGCACCACGTGGCCCACATATTCATAAAGATGACCTTGCCCTTAAAATCTTCCAGAGATATAGTGTTTCCTTCCCTATCAATCAGTTTAAAGTTGAAATCTGCTTGGAAAGGATCTGACATAGTTACCGCTTCACCTTTATTTTCATTTTCATTGCTCCTCTCTTGTGAAATTTCCTCCACATCGGGGTTCATCAAGCCGGTTGCGAGCAATCCACGTTGCGCAAAACCAATGACTTCTTCGGTATGTAAACCGGTTGCGTAAAGCGTAACGGCCACTACGGCAAATATTCCATACTGAATCCACGTCTTCTTTGAGTTCTTATTTTTTTTCTTATTGTCCATTTTGAATTGTTATTAATTTGTGAATGTTTTGTTATTGAATTTATAGGCTTAAACTTTTATAACCTTTTTTCTGAAGCTGAAAATTGTGTAAGATTCCATTATCCACGACTTCCAATTCCTGTGGAATGTCTTTTTGGTCGACCCCGAATTGCTTGAGTGACAATCCGCAAATCACGATTTTTACCTTCGCTTTTTCGGCTTTATCAATAAATTTCTGCATCATTTCTTTATCGGTTAGATCGGTTACGGTTTTTCCGCAGATGATGACCTGAAAATCCCCGAATTTCTCTCCGTCTTCTTGTGCCAAGGCTTCTGCAGTCAAAATAATTGGCTGTAATTGCGGGATTGTTTTTGTGAGAACCACATAATTGTTTTTTTTGTGGTGCATCCTGTTTTGGGCTTCTGCAGAAAATGTTGAAAATGCCAAAACCAGTATCAATGTGCTTAAAAATAAATTTTTCATGTTTATGTTTTTTGAGTTATTTTAAAATCGTTTAGTATAAAAAATAAGAGTCCGCCAAAAATTGCGATATTCTTAAAAAGGGGACCAAGGCTGTTCATTTGGCCCACCTGAACTGTTAGCGTAATAGGAATTAAACAAGCTGCCAGGATTATTGCGGCCCATTTGGTTTTGTAACCAACCATCAGGCTTAATCCGCCAAGTAGCATTGCAATTCCGGAAAGGATAATTAGTAATGTAGGGTCACCGAATACATAGGCAAGTCCTTTGAATGTTGCCTGTTCAATTTTTTGAAGCGTTTTTTCAATATTTAATAAATGGCTTAAACCCGCTACAAAAAAAATACTGCTTAGCATGACCCTAAAGATTTGTATGGAGCGTTGATTTACTGAAATCTTCGTCATTTTTATATGGATAAATAGTTAGTAAATACAGCCGTAATGAGAACCATCGCCCGAATTTTTTATTCAGTTTTTACTGAAAAAAATCAATTAAGTGGAGGAATCATCTTAGTAAAACAGCTGATGTAATGTTGCTGAAAAAAGTAAAATTATACTTTTGGCGGAGGGTAAAATTTATCCCGGAAGGTGCTAATTATCGATTGGGTTTGATCATTGTGTTTTTGATAATTAGTTTCTGTAAATGAGATTTGATCATTGAAAGTTTCAAATTGAAAAGGAGAAGTACAAAAGCCATTTAGTGTAATCACTTGCGAAGCTAATAGGTCGTTAGCCTGCGAAAAATCAGCAGTTTTCTTTGTCTTCTTTGGAGGATTTTCAGTTTTGCAATGCGGGTTTACGAAAGATATATCACTTCCGCTGAACAGGAAGCTCAGTCCATCTGCATCTATGGCAGCAAATTTTGCCAAAAAGATGAAGGTAAGAAATACCGCTATGTAAGTTTTAGTTTTCAAGATTGAGGCAAAATTAAAGGAAAGGATTTGTCGTATGTGTAATCTTTATCACCTAACTGTGTTAAAATGGTATTAAATAAAATGTCGTCTTTATTATTTGAAGACATTGAAGCTCCTATTAAAACTTACTCCATAATATCAAGATTATCATTTATAAATATTATAGGATAACAAAAATTGTTTAGTGAGTTGAGGTATGTTATACTTTAAAAAATAGCATTTTCGTATTTAGGCCCTAGAAATTTATAGCTTCAAAAACCATTATTTAGCTCTATAATATGGAAGATATGCTCTTATATTGGTTTTTGTATTCGTGAATGTTTAATCTTACTTTCTCTTATCTGTTGAAGCTTGAACAAAGCTAATGAGATTAAACAAATTGTATTTTATGAAACAAAATGAAGCGGATTGCGAACACCTTATTACCTGCTAAACATGCTGTTTAGTTGGGACTATTTTTATGGAAACGTAGTGAAATCGACACATCATTTTAACAGATTGCTTCTCTCCGATCGCAATGACAGCAAAGGCAAAAAGTAAATACCACCTTTTCGGTGGTTTTTACTGCGCGGAATTGGAAGCTGTATGCAATGCAGTGAAACGGAATGAAATACTGCTGGAGATGTTGGTGTTTTTTCTTTTAAAAGTAATTAAGTTGGTTTGTGCTAAATCGGATTTGAGCATAAATTTTATACGGTGATAGCCAAAGTACTTATTCTTTAAGAGTTAGAATTTTAATCAATTTCTCATTAATATAATAATTTCCTGTTCCTAATTTTTCTTTTTTAAGCACTTTGTCTTTAGCTAATTGATTTAGATATTTTGAAGCCGTAATTCTTGAAACTCCTAAATCGTTCTCAATAAATTCGATTTTTGTATATGGATGTTTGAATAAATTGTTTAATAAGTCTTGACTATAAAATTTGTAATTGTTTCTCAACAAGTTTTTGTATTCGTATATTAAATCTCTAATTTTTCCAATGAGTACAATTGTTTCTTTTGCAATTTGCTCAACGCCATCTAACATATAGAGTACCCAATTTTCCCAATTGTCAGTTTCTCTAACTTCTTGTAAAAGTTTATAATAATCTGCTTTGTGCTCAATAATGTAACGACTTAAATACAGAATAGGTAAATTTAGTAAATCGTTCATTACTAAATATAATACATTAATAATTCGCCCAGTTCTTCCGTTTCCGTCATAAAAAGGATGAATACTCTCAAATTGGTAATGAATTATGGCCATTTTGACTAATGTGTCAAATTCAGACATACTTTCATCGTTGATGTATTGTTCTATATTGGTCATTAAATCTATAATTGTATCATAATCTTGTGGTGGTGTGTATACAATTTCTCCAGTTGTTGAATTTTTCAAAGCTGTTCCTGGAACTTTTCTAAATCCGGCATTATTCTTCTCTAATTCAGATTGTATAGAAATAATATCATTATTAGTTAAAATTTTATTTTTTGTAATTAAGCCAAATCCTTTTTTTAGTGCGGAGATATAATTTTGAACTTCTTTGGCATTTAATGATTTGAAACCGTCAAGATTTAATTCGGCTTTAAATATGTCATCGTGAGTTGTTATAATATTTTCAATTGCAGAACTGTCTTTAGCCTCTTGAAGTCCTAAAGTATTGATTAAAATATTTTCATTTGGAATACTTGAAACGATTCCTTTTAATTCAGCTAATGCTCTGTGAGCTGAAGCCAATTTCTTAAGAATTTTTTTTGTTTCAATATCTTGTTTAAGCGGTAACTTTTTTAATTTTCCAGGTTCCATTATGTATAGAAATATTAATTTTCTATACAAAGATAATTCATTATGATAAAATAATCGTATTTTCTTATCATAACTTTATAAAATGATAAAATATCTTGGTTTATTTATCATAGGGTTTTTTAGCGGTCGTATTTTGGCTAACTTGTAATATCACAGTAAAAATTTGTTCTTTTATCATTTTAATTTATGCCGGCTATTTTTTTAATTCACCTGTAATTCTAAGTACTATAAATTATCATTCAAAGTCAGTTTAACGCCATTTTTACGCAGCCAATTTTCGTGATCCTTATAATCTGGCACAATTACGGAAACATCATCCCAAAATTGCCGAGAGTGGTTCAAATGTTTTAAATGAACCAATTCGTGCACAATTAAATAATCTAAAACAGAAAGTGGCGCCATAAAACATTTCCAATGAAAATTTAAATTACCCATTGGCGTACACGAAGCCCAACGGGTTTTTAAATCCACTATTTTAATTTCTTTAGGTTTTTCTGCAATAAAATCTTTAAAATAGTTTATTCGTTTTTCTAAAATCGGTTTGCCTTGTTTTTTGTAAAATTTAATAAATACCTCTTCTGCCTTTGTTACTGATTTTGAAGCTAACAGAAACTTACCATTATAAAGTTTTAAAGGTATTTCTTGATTTTCTACAATGTGAAGATTATAACTTCTGCCTAAGTATAAAAAAGAATGGCCAGGCACAAACTTCCTGATGATGTGTTCTTTATTTAATTCTCTATTCTTTGTAATGTGTTTATGAATTTCGTATTCTTTAGATTTGACAATATCCATAATTTTGGATTCCTCTAAATCTATGGGAACGATTACGTTCACAGAGCCATCTCTTTCAATGTTAATTGAAAGGGTTTTTGTTCTGTTAGAACGTCTAATTTCTATTTCAAGTCCGTTTAAATTCATTTCAAACACCTGAGTATTTCATTATGGTTATTTTTTGTGAGTTTCAAAATATCCGATGTAATTTCTTTGTCTTTAGCTTCAATACTTGGCACGCCTGAGAAACGAATGAACTGTTCAATTTTACCTGTCAATTTAAGCGTTTCATCTGCTTTGCTCCAAAAGTCAGAAATTACAATACTTTCAAATATGGCTGCCATTATTTCATTTGAGAGTTTTATCAGTTCAGTTTCCTTTGTTTTTTGTTCCTCATTTTCGCAAGCCAATCCAATTAGATCAAAGAAAGGCGCTTGATAAACGGGAACTTTTAATTCCGTTGCATTTCTGCCTGCGGCCACCTCTTGTCTCAATTCCTCCAATTCAACCACCAGTTGGTCCCAATTGTTTTGATATCTAATAATCAGGTCGTTAATTTTATCATCAAATTTGCGGTACATCGCAGGGTCGCTATTTTGCAAACTTACTTTTATGTGGCCTCTGAGTGCGTGTTCCATTGCAGATGCCTTAGATTTACTGTTGCCGTAAAGACTGTTTATTTTAATTGGAAAATCATCTGAAAAAATTGAGACTTCATCAATGTATTGTTTAATTCCCATTGATTCAAGATGCTTATCAATTAGGTTGCGAACTTTTTCACTTGCCCAGCCAATATCCAAAGGAGCATCCCTGTAATGATATTGAATACGCCAAAGCAAATAACCTATCCGTTTGGCAGGTATCCAATATTTTCTTTGCGTTTCAGCTTCACTAAATAATAAGTCGAGGCGGTCAAAGTAATTTTTGACCAAAATATCAAATTCGGCTCTTAATTTTAAATCACCGACTATTTCAATCACTTTTTCAACGAGACTGATTTCTGAATTTATCGCCGTTTTCTGCTGCAAAAAATCTTCGAAATCCGGAATGCCATTCGCAATAAAAAATTGAATTATCTTATTATACCGCAGTTCCAGTTCAGGAATTTCATCATTGATATCTTTAAAATATTCTTTGAATTCATCAAGCGTTGCTTTGTTGTCTGTAGCTTCCTGGTCTGTGTATATTCCCAGCGCAAGGTTTAAGTTTTTTGTAATACCGAAATAATCCACCACCAATCCGTGCATTTTTCCTTTTTTGGTTCGGTTTACCCTGGCAATGGCTTGCAATAAATCGTGTTCACGCAGGTTTTTATCTAAATACATCACCTGTTCAATTGGCGCATCAAATCCGGTTATCAATTTATCGCAAACACATAAAATGCCAATGCCCGTGAGTTTCTTATCAGGATCAATTGTATTAAAATCTTTTTTGAAGTTATTTATTGCATCATCCTCTTTTGCCTCTTTGCGGGCTGCCGTAATATAATCCTCTTCATTGGTGCCTATGCCAGAAACAATCGCGTGTGCTTTTAAAATTTTTAATCTTGAAATAAGGGTTTCGTTTCTTTTTTCATCCGTAATTGCCTCCTCTTGCAGCAAACGTTCTGCTATTAATTCGTTGAGCACAATTTTATAACGAACAGCGGCAATAATACTCGAAGAAACGACTTGCGCTTTAAATCCATTTGATAAAATGTCATTAATGTAATGCGCTAAAATATCTTTTGAGATGTCAATAATTCTTGATTTTGATTCAAGAAAAGCGATCATTGTGCCGTATCTCTTTTGAATTTCTTGTCGTTCTTCTTCCGTTCTGCGTTTAAATGTTTGTTCATATTCTAAATCAAACACTTCTTTGTCCGTTATTTTATCTGATGTTTTTTTACCGATATATTTAATGTCAACCGTTGCGCCATCGGCAACAGCATCGTTCATTTTATAGGTATCTATGTATTGGTCTTTAATTTGGTAAAATCTCTCTGCAGTCTGTTTTTTATGGCGTTCTGTAATTAAAGGAGTCCCTGTAAAGCCAATTCTTGTGGCTTTTGGAAATGCCAGGAACAAATTTTTGCCCATTTCATTTCCTTGGGAACGATGCGCTTCATCAACCAATATTAATATGCGTTCACTTTTATTAATTAAAGGAAACTCTGTGTATCTTGGAATTGCGCCTAATCTTAATAAAGTTTCGGAAGTTATTTGTTGATTTTCGGTAAACTTGTGAAGCATTACCATATTTAGGTTATTGGTATCGTTTTCCAATAAAACCAAATCTTGTTTGGTTTCAATAGCGTTTGTTCTTTCCACCAATTCGGCAGTTTCCGTTAATTGATCTTCTAAATCAATTCTATCCACCACCATTAAAATTTTGTAATCTTTTAAGTCGAATGTTGAACGCATTTTACGGACAAGAAATGCCATAGTTAAACTTTTTCCGCTTCCTTGCGTGTGCCAAATAACGCCGCTTCGCTGTTTAAAATCGGTGCCAACCCTTAAGCGATCGACCATTTTACGAACTGCCCTGTACTGCTGATACCTGCAAATAATTTTTATGTCCTGGCCACTTTTGAGCTGCATAAAAAGTGTAAAATTCTTTAGAATGTCTATCAAAATTTCGTGGTTAAACATCCCCAAAATCAATACTTCCTGACGCTGACTATTTGGCTCTAAATCAATGGTATAATCGGGTGGAATGGTTCTATATTCTTCCGGAAAAATATCGACCCATTTAAAAAAGTAATCAAATTCTGCGCATATAGTTCCAAACCGGGCTTCCAGTCCGTGGGTAATGACACTAAATAAATTGGTATGAAATAATTTTTCCTCGCCCTCATCTTTACTAAAAAAATCATCGCGTTGGTTGCTGTATCTTCCAATTTGTCTAAACGATTCACTTAAAGGACCAGGCGAATACTCATCTTTACACTCTATCACCACAAAAGGCATCCCATTCACAAAGCATACAATATCTGGGATGATACATTTTTTTGCCCTGTTTGGCGTATCAACCCTAAATTGATTGATAGCAATAAATGAATTGTTTTTATTTTTATTTTCCTCAGCAAAATCAACTAAAATAACTGTGGGGTTGTCAATGCCTGTTTGTTCATTTATGCCCGGCAGCGTTATTCCTTTGAGCAATAAATTAAAAATGTCTTTATTGGCCGTAAACAAATCTTTTGGCCCCTGTTCAGAAATTTTATCGAAGCAGTAGTTGAATTGCTCATTGGTTATCCAAGGATTTAATGTTTTAACAGCCAATTCAAACTTCTCTTTTAGGATCACTTCTTTAAATGAAGTTCGAAAAGATTCGGCAGGATTTTCGGGAACGCCGCCGGCGCCATTATCGTACACTTCCCAACCTATTTGGCGAAGTTTGTCAAGAAAAGGTTTTTCTACATTAATGTATTCTGCCATAATTAATTTTTATTTTCGGTTGCTGGCTGTAAAAGTTTTTTTATTGCTTTGTCAAAATCACTTTCCATAAGTTTGTCTTGTGCAATGCGGTATTTTTCAAATTCACTTTCGGCCAAAGCCAAAGCCAAAGCAACGTCGTGTGAAACTTTTCCCAGATGTTTTAAAACTGATACTTCGTTGAATTGTAAAAATGCCTCTAATTTTTCAATCCAATCTTTCATATACATTACAACACCTTTCAAGGCTTGATTCTCGGCATAATCAAGATACATTGTGACTATTCGGTTCAATCCATCCAATTCTTTTTCGGACAAATAATTTTTTGCAATGCCCACATCGGTTTTCCGGATGTTTCCTTTCGGTGCATTTTTCCAAGAAGTTAAGCCCATATTTTCTTTTGAGCTGTTTGCTCTTGCCGCAATAAGTTCGGCGGCTGTTTGCCCGGTAATTGCCCAATGCAGTTTGTTTTGAACGGTTGCAAAAAAATCTTTTGTGCTTTTATTTTCCACATTATAGTCGGCACTGCATTGTGTGTAGATGTCTGTAATTTTTTGATAGAATCTTCTTTCGCTGCTGCGTATGTCTCTAATGCGTGCAAGTTGTTCTTCAAAAAAATCTTTGCCAAAAATATTGTTTGGATTTTTTAGGCGTTCATCATCCATTGTAAAACCTTTGATGATGTATTCTTTCAATCGTTCGGTTGCCCACATACGAAACGCTGTTGCCTGTGTACTGTTTACACGGTAGCCAACTGAAATGATGGCGTCAAGATTGTAATATTTAACTTTTGTTTCCTGGGTTTTTCCTTCAATGGCACCGTGTGGCGTGGTATGTTCCAAAATGGAACTCACCACTTTTTCCTTCAATTCGCCCGAAGCAAAAATATTTTTAAGGTGTTTGGTCACTGCCGGTCTTTGCACCCCAAACAAGTCGGCAATTTTTTGTTGGGAAAGCCATATCGTTTCGTTTTGCAAATAGATTTCTACTTTTACATTACCGTTTGGTGTGGTGTAAAGCAGTATTTCATTAAAACCGCTTTCTGAAGGTGTATTTTTTTTCTTTGCCATTATTTATTGTCGGAATTAAGATTTTTAGGATGGATTGATTTTAGGATTATTTTTTATGTAGTCCTTATTTTCAGGGTGATTTACATTGTAAACCCGTTTGAAAGTTAAACTTTTTCCACCAAAATTGATAAGTAAGCCAATAGGTAAATTGTATGCCTGACAATAATTCATTGCTTGCGCTAAATGAACATCTTCTAAAGAGATGAGTGCTTTTAGCTCCACCATTATATTTTCTTCCACAAAAAAATCAACCCTTCTTGTACCAATATCTCTGCCTTCATAAAAAATGCTCATTTCCATTTCTCTTTGAAAACCTAAACCTTGTTTTTGCATTTCTATAGCCAATGCTCTTTGGTATATTACCTCTTGAAAGCCATTTCCTAAAATGCTATGCACTTTCATAGCACAGCCAATTATTTTATGGGTTATTTCTTCGTGTTTCATTTTGTCGGAATTAAGATTTTTAGGACTTATTGATTTTAAGATTATTGTTCCGATTAATATTTCTTATATTTTATTTATGCGCTCATACCTTATTTTTTTATTCTTCAGTCCTAACATCCTTTAATCCTAAAAATCATAATTCCGACAATTTACTTTTACACTTCCACTTAACAAATCTGCCATTAAGCCAGATTTTATTTGTTGAAGTTTTTGAAGGTAGGTTTGTTCGGTTTGGAGTAAACTGTCAATTTGTTCTAGTTTCATTTTTAATTTATCTTGTTCATCTTTAGGTATAATTGGCACTGGTATTTTAGAAAAATCCTTTGTTGTAAATGAAGCTTGATTCACAGCAGGCTTAACTATTACTTTAATTTCATTTTGAATAATTTCAGAGCAAAGTAGGTAATAAAGTAATTTAGGATTTGTTTTTTCAGATGCCTTTATTCTGAAAAGATTTGTTGTATAAATACAATCTCGAAAAAAACCTTCATAAATTGCAACCTTGCCTATCTGGTCAATACTATTAATAAAACAAAGAAGGATATCTCCCTTATCAAGAATGAATGAATCTGTATCAGCACCTTGTGGATCTATTTCGAACCAATAACGAAGTGAAGAAAAATCAATTTTATTATTTTGAATATTTCCTGAAATTAAGACTGGTAAACCAATATCTTGTTCCGATAACAATCTAGACAAACCACTTTTTAGCAATTTAAAATATTCTCCTAATTTATCGACATCCCACTCCTTCGGAATCCAACCCAAGGCACTTTCCTTATACAACTCAGGAGCATCTTTCTGTTTGGGGCGAAGTTTGCCGGTTTTAACATCAATGCCACGGGTAAATAAATCACTCACCTTACGCAAAAATAGGATAAATATTTATAATTTTAACATTTGAGATGTTGATAACTTTTAGCAGAGAATACAATGGAAAATTTTGCAGATTTA
>LNAP01006311.1_pt1 | contig 21076 bp, 16 predicted proteins | sample 602601 | NCBI WGS metagenome assembly LNAP01 (sample SAMN02440304, study PRJNA202911) | soil metagenome | biome: Subtropical and temperate rainforests or woodlands; isolation source: soil samples (1 kg each in a 20% v/v slurry with milli Q water) were... ...
GAGTTGCTGGCGATGTACTGATTGTTGCGCAACGGTTCGCTGATCATCCCGGTGATTTCGTCGTAGAACAGTTTTACATCGACCGCCAGCCCCGCTTCGGCAAAGTAGCCGTTGTAGCCCAGCTCCCGGGAGCGCATGTGTTCCTGTTCGAGGTCGCCGGGGCCACGGGTCTTGACGAAATAACGGGCACTGGACTGGCCATAGGCGCCGGGGCGCAGGCTCTTCACCTGATAGCTCCAGTTGACGTTGTTCTCGAACATGTCCGGCGAGCGGATGGCTTCCGAGTACACCGCGCGCAGGCCATGGCGCGGGTTGATCAGGTAGTTGACCGCCACCCGTGGGGTGAGCGAACTGCCGATCAATTGCGTGTCTTCGAACATCGCACCGCCCTGCAGCAACCAATGCTCGGTGGCGCGCCACTCGAGTTGGCCGAACGCCCGCCAGGTGGTGTCGTCGAGGGTGCCATTGAAGTAGGTCTCGGAATTTGCCCGGTCGTAACGATAGTTCATGCCGCTGACCAGCCGCAGACTGTCGGACAGGCTGAGGGTGTCCTGCAATTCAAGGTCGTAGCGCGATTCCCGGGTGCTCTGGTCAATATCGCCACAGAGGGTTTGCCGGGCGCCGTTGCGCCATTGGTCGAGCACTTGATTGGCCAGTGCGCGCTGGGTCGGATCACCTGCGGGTGCGCCGGGACCGGTGTAGCGCTCCATGTTGCGCGCCAGGCGTTCGGTGTAATTCGGGTTGAGCTGCCAGAGTTCGGTCAACTGCGGGCTGAACGAAACCTCGGCATCGCAGGCACGCCAGGTCTGCTGGCGATCCCAGTGCTGTGCCGAGCCCTGAACGTAAAGGCTGTGATCGGGATTGATGTCGAGGTTCCAGCGCAGCGAACCGGCATAGTCCTTGGCGACGACGTCGGAATTGTTCCCGGCAGCGGTAATCCCAGAGAAGACCGGGCGGTAGGTATACGGACGTTGGTTGCTCCCCTCTTTGGCATTCAATTGCCAGTCGATACTCTGGTTTTCCGTGAGCGTCTGGCTGACGGCGAGGTTGAAGCGGTTCAAACGGCGGCTGTCGCGGTAATCGGTGCCGTTGCGGTCCGAGTCGAAGCCGTTGTCTTGCTGGCCGGACAGCGACAGGCGCAGGTCGCCGCCGTCCCAGCCCACGCCCTGGCTGGCGTAAAAGTCGTCGATGCCGCGCTGCCCACGGCTGACTTTCATTCGCGTGCCGTGGCTGTCGGCCGGGTTGCGCGTGAGGATATTGACCACCGCCATCAGCGCATTGGCGCCATAGCTGACGGTGTTCGGGCCACGAAAAACTTCGATGCGTTCGATGTCTTCCAGGGCCACCGGAATGTCACTCCAGTCCACCGTGGCCAGGCCTGCGCGGTATACCGAGCGGCCGTCGATCAACACTTGCAGGCGTCGCGCTTCGCTCGCATTGGTGCCGTGATAGTTCACCGCCGCCTGGTTGCCGTTGATGTTGCCGACCATCATTCCCGGTACCAGTCGCAACAACTCGCTGATGTCCCGGGCGCCACTGGCGTTGATCAGTTCGCTGTCGATCACCGTCATGCTTCCCGGTACCGCGGCCGGCGACTGCTTGAGCCGCGTGGCGGTCAATACTTGCGGCAGCGGCTCGCTGTCGAGGAACAAGTCGTCGGCCAGCAATGGCGAACTGAAGAGCAGTGCCAGTACCAACGGCGAGCGCGGTGATGGAGAGCCAAACGACACAACACATCCTTGATAGCGAACAATTGGCGCGCATGTTAACTGAGCGCAATGACTTTTCCAGTCACGTTGTGGGCATTTTCCTCGGTTTTCTTAGTCTTCTTCCTACAAGTGTCGGTAATTGATGTGGGGGCTGGCCGCCACTGGGGCGCTCCGTATAATGCCGACATCGCCACTGGTATGGATTAACGGATTGCATATGACTGAACAGCGCCCAATTGCGGTCCTGGGAGGCGGAAGTTTTGGTATGCTGGCCGAGAACGGGCATCAGGTCCGGCTGTGGATGCGTGACCCCGAACAGGCCGAGGCCATTCGGGTCAATCGCGAGAACCCGCGTTACCTCAAAGGCATCAAGATTCTGCCGGCCGTGGAAGCGGTCACCGACCTGCTGGCCACCCTGCAAGCCTGCGACCTGTGCTTCGTCGCACTGCCGTCCAGCGCGCTGCGCTCGGTATTGATGCCGCACGCCGAAGTTTTGAACGGCAAATTGTTGGTGAGCCTGACCAAAGGCATCGAAGCCCACACCTTCAAACTGATGAGCGAAATCCTCGAAGAGATCGCCCCGCAAGCGCGCATCGGCGTGCTGTCCGGGCCGAACCTGGCCCGTGAAATCGCCGAGCATGCGCTGACCGCCACGGTGGTCGCCAGCGAAGATGAAGAACTCTGCCAACGGGTCCAGGAAGCGCTGCACGGCAAGACCTTTCGCGTATACGCCAGCGCCGACCGCTATGGCGTGGAGCTGGGCGGGGCGTTGAAAAACGTCTACGCGATCATTGCCGGCATGGCCGTGGCGATGGGCATGGGCGAAAACACCAAGAGCATGCTGATCACCCGGGCGTTGGCGGAAATGACCCGCTTTGCGGTGAATCAGGGCGCCAACCCGATGACCTTCCTCGGTTTGGCGGGCGTGGGCGATCTGATCGTCACCTGCTCGTCGCCCAAAAGCCGTAACTACCAGGTCGGGTTCGCCCTCGGCCAGGGCCTGAGCCTTGAAGAAGCGGTGACGCGCCTGGGCGAAGTCGCTGAAGGGGTGAACACCCTCAAGGTACTCAAGACCAAGGCTCAGGAGGTGGGCGTGTACATGCCGCTGGTCGCCGGGCTGCATGCCATCCTGTTCGAAGGGCGCACGCTGGAGCAGGTGATCGGTCTACTGATGCGTGCCGAGCCGAAAACCGACGTCGACTTTATTTCCACCAGTGGTTTCAACTGAGCATCAGGGAGAGCGAGACATGAACGATCCGAAAACAGAGGACAAGTACGAATCCATCCTGCTGCGAGTGTTGTGGATGATCGTCTATGTGCTGGTCTGGCAAGTGGCGCAGTTCATCCTTGGCGCCGTGGTGCTGGTGCAGTTGATCTATCGTTTGATATATGGCGCCCCGAGCGCCAGCCTGATGAACTTCGGCGACAGCCTGAGCCAGTTCCTGGCGCAGATCGGTCGATTCGGCAGTTTCCACAGTGACCAGAAACCGTGGCCGTTCGCCGACTGGCCGACGCCGCGTACACCGGAAGGTGAAGCGCCGCACACTGTGGCGCCGGCACCACACCCGGCCCGAGATGAGGAGCCCAAGCTATGAAACTCTGGATACTGCGTCATGGTGAAGCCGAGCCACACGGCAAGCGTCCTGATTCGGAGCGGGCACTGACTGCCCATGGTCGTGAAGAAGTGCTGCGCACTGCCGCCGAGTTGGCCGGCCAGCCGCTCACCGCCATTTACGCCAGTCCTTTCCTGCGAGCGCAGGAGACTGCGGAAATTGTGCGCACGGCGCTGAATTTCGCACCGGAGATCCGCACGGTCGATTGGCTGACCCCGGATACCGACCCGGACAAGGTGGCAGAACAGCTGGTGTCGGTGAGTAACGTCCTGCTGGTCAGTCACAATCCGCTGGTGGGCAATTTGCTGAGCTATCTGCAGCACGGCGCCGGCTATCCACCGGAAAAAGTCAGTACCGCCGGCTTGGCCGAGCTTGAGCACAACGAACTACTGATCGGGTCGATGAAGCTTAACGGCATCAAACACCCTTGAAAGCCAAAAGACCGCAGCCTGTAGGAGCCGCCGAAGGCTGCGGTCTTTTGATCTGGCTCTACCCTCAAATAATTTAACCAAGCACTTGCTTGGTTGACTACGCTTGCTCCAGACCAAAAATAAAGGAGCGAGTCGCATGCCTGCTGCTTTTCGTTTGCCGCTGGACGTCTTCTACGAGCGCGAGGCCCGTCATCCCCGCCAGCGCTTTCTGGTCCAGCCCACGGGCGGCGGCCAAGTCGAAACCCTGAGCTGGGGCGACGTCGGTCATCAGGCGCGCTGCGCCGCACATTGGTTGCGCGCGCGCGAACTGCCCCAAGGCAGCCACATCGCCCTGATTTCGAAAAACTGCGCGCACTGGATCATCGCCGACCTGGCGATCTGGATGGCCGGGCACGTGTCGGTGCCGCTCTACCCGAACCTCACCGCCGAGACCGTGGCCCAGGTCCTTGAACACTCCGAAGCGGCGCTGGCGTTCATCGGCAAACTCGATGACTGGCCCGGCATGTCTCGCGGAGTCAGTGCCGACCTGCCGACCATCAGTCTGCCGTTGCATCCGCCTGGAACGTTTGACTACAGCTGGGCCGACCTGCAAAAGAGCTCACCGATCCAGGACGATCCCAAGCCGTCCGGCGACCAGTTGGCGACCATCATTTACACCTCCGGCACCACCGGCATGCCCAAAGGCGTGATGCACAGTTTCGCCAACCTGGGGTTTGCCACCACTCGCGGCACGCAGTTGTTTGGCTTGAATGAGTCGGATCGGTTGCTGTCCTACCTGCCGCTGTGCCATGTCGCCGAACGGATGTTCGTCGAACTGGCGTCGATCTATACCGGACAAACGGTGTTTTTTGCCGAGAGCCTCGACACCTTCCTCACCGATTTGCGCCGTGCACGACCGACCGCGCTGTTCGGCGTACCGAGGATCTGGACCAAATTCCAGATGGGCGTGTACAGCAAGATCCCGGCAAAGCGCCTCGACTTCCTGCTCGGTCTGCCGATTATCGGCAAGCGGGTCGGCCACAAAATCCTGGTCGGGCTCGGGCTGGATGCCTTGCACATCGCCTTGTCCGGCGCCGCGCCAGTGCCGCAGACCTTGCTGCTGTGGTACCGCAAGCTGGGGCTGGATGTGCTGGAGGTGTACGGCATGACCGAAAGCTGTGGCTATTCGCACATTTGCCTGCCGGGCCAGAACAAACCCGGCTGGATCGGCAAGCCCTGCCCGGAGGTCGAGGTGCGGATCGCCGAGTCGGGCGAGGTCATGGTGCGCAGCGGCGCGACCATGCTCGGGTATTTCAAGGAACCCGAGAAAACCGCCGAAACCATCACTGAAGACGGCTTCCTGCGCACCGGTGACAAGGGCGAGGAGGACGCCGAAGGCAACCTGCGCCTGACCGGGCGACTGAAGGAAATCTTCAAGACCAGCAAAGGCAAATACGTCGCCCCGGCACCGATCGAGAATCGTCTGGCGGAGCATTCGCGCATCGAGCAAGTGTGCGTGGTGGGCGATGGCCTGAGTGCGCCGCTGGGGTTGTGCGTGCTCTCGGCGGTCGGGCAGCAGGACGCCAGCGGAACGGCGCGGGCGGGCCTGCATTCAAGCCTGGAAAAACTTCTGGAAGAGGTCAACGGCGTCCTCGACAAACACGAACGCTTGCATCGATTGGTGGTGGTCAAGGACAGCTGGGCGGTGGAAAACGGTTTTCTGACGCCGACCCTGAAGATCAAGCGCAATGTGATCGAAGCCGCCTACGGTGCCCGCTTCGAAGAATGGAGCGAGCGCAGTGAAGCGGTGCTGTGGCAGGATTGAGTCACGAATAAAACCTACAAAGGAAAGTAACTATGAGTTTGTGGCGTACTACTCCCAGCATCGAACATTTGAACGAAACCCGGAAAAATACCATCGGTGAAGTGCTGGATATTCGCTTCGAAGCCTTCGACGAAGAGTCCCTGACCGCGAGCATGGTCATCGACCATCGCACTCACCAGCCTTACGGCTTGCTGCACGGCGGCGCCTCGGTGGTGCTGGCCGAAACGGTCGGCTCGATGGCCAGTTACCTGTGCATCGACGCCAGCAAGTTTTACTGCGTAGGCCTGGAAATCAACGCCAACCATTTGCGCGGCTTGCGCAGTGGGCGGGTCACGGCGGTGGCCAAGCCAATTCACATTGGTCGCACGACGCATGTCTGGGATATCCGTTTGACCAGCGATGAGGGCAAGGTGAGTTGTGTGTCGCGGTTGACCATGGCGGTTGTTCCGTTGGGGGAACAACCGCTGGCTCGTTGAGTATCATGGCGCCTGCGGCAAAGAAACCTCAGATGTAGAGCCTCAATGTTGCTGGCGTGTCTGTTGATAGCTGTATTGATGCGGTTTCAATCGGACATTGTTTGGAACCAACACCTGAGGGCGGTAGAGGGTATTCATCAACTTGTCGGGAGCCACGTCGAAGAGTGTGCCTCCCGGGTCATCTGAGTAGGTTATGACATCGATCATGATGTTGAGTCCCATACCGCGAATCATGTCTTGTTGTCCCACGAACATCGCCCCGTGACGTTGAGTGTCTTCATCCGAATTGTCCCTCACTTCAAAGTCATTTTTGTATGAAGAGAAGTTATTTACCCATTTTGGAGGTGTCGTTGGCCTGGTTGAAGGGAAAATGATATCGACACTCTGAAGCAGGGAATATTGCGCCTGACCACTTTCCTGAAGTGTCGAAAAGGGCGTTCGGTAACGTTTGTCACCGAACCGACTCGTGGATTTTGCCGGCTCGCTTTGGGCTTCCAGTGAAAAGAAAACAAAATCGTCGGTTCCCAGTGAGGTCAAATCGCCCTCGCCTGTATTGGTTTCATTGAAAATCACCTGGCGTTCGATCAGTTGTTTTCTGGAATAGAGTTCAACCACATCGTTTTTGCGAAGATCCTGGTCGGAAAAATGGACGAGGTGGAAGGGGTTTTTACTGAATTTATCGAGAAAAGGCTCGGCCGACTCTAGTTCGATTGATTCTTCAAGCCGATATTCTAGCTGCCGGATGTTTTTCCTGGACTGTTGCTGGAAGGTCGTCAGGCCATCATCTCCCGTATCAAGCTGCTGCCATGCACTCCCTTGGCTCAACATATGATTGAAGGCTTCGATCGCCTGTTGAGGGTTGCGGCCGTCAGGGTCGAAAAGGGTCACGGGATTGCTTCGGACAAACTGATAAAGGTTCAGGCCATCGACAGTCCCCGCCGGGTCGGGATTGAGCCAGCGTTGCCACCAGGGCGAGTAGTACCTGGCACCGTAATAATACAAGCCGGTTGCATCACGCTCTTTGCCACAGTAGCGAATGGTTGAATAACTGGCCTCTATCCTGTCGCTCCCGGCCCACCACGCCGTTCCCCCATATGGATAATAACGTTCCAGACTGATCAGCTTTGCCTGCTCGTCCAACACCAGGGTGCTGGAGCCCAGATGATCGTTCAGGGAGTAGCGCAGTTGGTTCGTGGCGACGGCTGATGAACGACCTTTTTCCCAATGCAGAATCTGCACGGTGCAATGTCCGGCCGGCACTGAAATGACGTGCAGGATTTCATCAGGCGACGTGCGGATCTCAAGGCCCGGTAAATATCGCACCTCGTGGGTGCGCGTTAAGGTGCCGGTAGAGGCGATACGAATCTTCCGCTGACGCAGACCGGCCTCGTCGTAAATGTAGAGTTCAGAGTCATTCGGTGCGTCTTCGCGCACTACTTGATCGACCTGTTGCAGACGGTTATTCAGGCTCCAGATCAGAACCTGACCGGGCAGCAGAAGTTTTTTATTGCCGTTTGCATCGAATCCGGCAGCGATTTCACTTTCGCTGGGTAACTCGCCGTCAGCTTTTTGTACCAGACTCCGATTGCTGTATTTGGAGATTCCCATGCGCTGCGTCTGGCTGTGGCTGGCAGCGCTGTGAATCAGTTCGGTCAGGTTGCCAGCGCAATCGTACGAGTAAGTCTGGCGGTAGTTTTCCAGTTGTCCGGGGTCAGGGGGGGATTCAAAGACTGGCTGTTGGGGTCCCAACTGGCTTCTGACCCGCTGCCAACCTTTCGCCTCAATCAGTTGATACAAAGTGTTGTACGTGAAGGTGTTGGTTGGTTCGACCTTCTGGTTGCGAAAGAAACGGGTGCGCAGGGTTGCGTCGCTGATGCTGAGGATGTTGCCGACCCGATCGTAGACGTAGCTCATGTGCTGAAGCAGTGGCTTGTCAGGAAGTCGGGCCTTGAGCTCAAGCAAACGACCGTCGATAGGGCAGTAATGAGCTTCACTTATCACACCATTCCCGGCGGTGTGGCGCTCGATGTTGCCAAAAACGTTGTAGTGGATGGCGCTCAGCAGCGGTGACTCTTGCGTTTGCGCTGCGAGTTTCAGGCTTATTTCGCTGAGTTGACCTGCAACATTCAGGCGCGAGAACCGGACATTGCCTTGCGCATCTTTCTGGCTGATGGCGAACCCCAGCGCATTATATTGACTACGGGTTGTCGCGCCGGTGCCGGCTTCGTTCAGCAAGTCTCGATTGGCTTCGTCCGCGGGCCAGTCCGGTTCGTCCAGTTTTTCGAGAAAGTGACGGGTCTGTTCGGTGACTCCGCCAAGGAGCGCGAAGGCGCTGAAGTGCACAGTGCCGGCACTGTCATCATGGCGAATCAGCCGACCACATTGATTGTTCCGCGCAAATGCAGGGGTTGCATCACCATAGGTGTAAAAGGCACTGGTTCTTGCGGGTTTGCCTGGAGCTCTCTCGACAGTTTTGACAGGACGCAGCAATAGGTCATAGTCGGTCTGGACCTGAGTGAGCAGACTGTCCCAGCTCATGAGTTTTTGATTGGCTACACCGAACAATACCAGCCGGGTTCCTGCGTCCACACTATCACTGCGCAGGGGATTGCCCGTGAGGCTGAACACCGTCTCCAGATTGGGTCGGACATCCGGTTCTGTCTCCAGGAGCTTGAACAGCCGAGGGTCCCAACTGACCGTCGCGTGGCCAGCGGCATTGTAGAATTGGCGGTTAACCCTAGGCTTTGGTGTGTTGCCGGGCGCATTACGGCAGTAGGACACGTTGGCGACGTTGAGTCCTCGCGGATCCTTCACTGTGACTGTCGGTGTTTGCGCGTGCATGACTGCAGTACTCCCGAAAGAGGGGCGGACAGGTGCAGTTATTCGCGGTTGCTCCCGGGGTGTCAACTGTCAGAAATAACAGGTAGGTGCGATGAACCGGAGAATGCCTCGGTGGTTTTTCATGGCTCAAACGAGGCTGTCATCATTCCTGGCACTTACGGTCATTGCTGTAGGACGTCGTCTTACGGACAATCAACCCTCGTTTTCGTTGATGGATCACAGGTATGTCGCAACAGATATTTTTCGCCCACGCCAACGGGTTTCCCTCGGGCACCTACGGCAAGTTATTCGCGGCGCTGGCGCCCGAGTACCAGGTGACGCATCTGCAGCAGCACGCCCATGACCCGCGTTTTCCGGCGGATGACAACTGGTACAACCTGGTCGACGAGTTGATTCATCACCTCGAGCAACAACCGGAACCGGTGTGGGGCGTAGGCCATTCCTTCGGTGGCGTGTTGCATCTGCACGCGGCGTTGCGGTGCCCCGAGCTCTATCGCGGCGTGGTGATGCTTGATTCGCCGGTGCTGACCCGCGCTGATCAATGGGTGATCCGCGCTGCCAAACGCTTCGGTTTCATCGATCGCCTGACCCCGGCCGGCCGTACGTTGGGACGGCGGGAAGAGTTCACCGATCTGGAAGCGGCTCGACACTATTTCGCGGGCAAAACCCTGTTTCGCGGCTTCGACCCGGAATGCTTCGACGCTTACCTGCAACATGGCTTGCACAAGGTGGGCGACCGGTTGCGCCTGCGCTTCGACCCGGCCACGGAAATCAGTATCTACCGCGGCGTGCCGCACACCAGTCCCGGCCGCACACGGCAACTGAAAGTGCCGCTGGCGGTGGTTCGCGGGCACAAGAGCCGGGTGGTGATGCGTCATCACGCAAGCCTCGTGGGGCGCTTGCCGCTGGGCGAGTCCCTGACCATGCCTGGCGGCCACATGTTTCCCCTCGAACGTCCCCAGGACACGGCCACGCTGCTGAAGAACCTGCTCAGCCGGTGGGACGGTCGCCACCAACAGGATTGCGCATGAGCAATGTCGTTGAAGAAGTTCGCCTGAGCCTGCCGCACATCGAGTTGGCGGCGCATTTGTTTGGCCCCGAAGACGGCATGCCGGTGATCGCCTTGCATGGCTGGCTGGACAACGCCAACAGCTTCGCCCGGCTGGCGCCGAAGCTCAAAGGCTTGCGCATCATCGCACTGGACATGGCCGGTCACGGTCATTCCGGGCATCGGCCGAGCGGTGCCGGTTACGCGCTGTGGGACTATGCCCATGACGTGCTGCAAGTGGCCGAGCAATTGGGCTGGAAGCGCTTCGGGTTGCTGGGGCATTCCATGGGCGCGATCGTTTCGCTGGTGCTGGCCGGTTCGTTACCGCAACGCGTGACGCACCTGGCGTTGATCGACGGCGTCATTCCTCCTACAGACAAGGGCGAAAACGCTGCCGAACGGATGGGCATGGCCTTGCAAGCGCAGCTGGATTTGCGCGAGAAGCGCAAACCGGTCTACCACACCCTCGACCGGGCCATCGAGGCGCGCATGAAAGGCTTGGTCGCTGTCAGTCGCGAAGCCGCAGAACTGCTGGCCCAACGTGGATTGATGCCGGTGCCGGGCGGTTATACCTGGCGCACCGATAACCGCTTGACCCTACCATCGCCGCTGCGTCTGACCTCCGAACAGGCGATGGCCTTCGTCCAGCGGGTCAGTTGTCCTGCAAAACTGCTGGTGGCTGCCGACGGCATGCTCGCCAAACATCCCGAGTTGCTGGAGCGTCTACCCTTTAGCCGGGAACAGCTGCCTGGCGGCCATCATTTGCACCTGAATGACGAACCCGGTGCCGAGCTTGTCGCAGACTGTTTCAATCGGTTCTTCGCCGTTCCTTGACTTGCGCCGGGCAACTGTCGAGGCTGGGCGGGTTGAAATGGGAGACAACCATGATAGTGCGACCCCGAATGGCCACAAGGTCTCTATCGTGCTCGAGGAACTCGGCCTGCCCTACACGGTGCACGCCTTGAGTTTCGACAAAAAGGAACAGAAGTCCGAGGGCTTCCTCAAGATCAATCCCAATGGCCGGATTCCGGCGATTGTCGACCGCGCCAACGGCGATTTCGCCGTGTTCGAATCCGGTGCGATCCTGATTTACCTGGCGGAACTGAGCGGCAAACTGCTGCCAAAAGATCCCAAGGGGCGTTCAGTGGCATTGCAATGGCTGATGTTCCAGATGGGGGGGATCGGCCCGATGCAAGGCCAGGCCAACGTGTTTTTCCGTTACTTCCCCGAGAAGCTCCAGGGCGCCATCGATCGCTATCAGCATGAAACCCGCCGCCTCTATGAAGTGCTCGACACGCGTCTGCAAGCCGTGGAGTTTCTGGCCGGTGAATACAGCATTGCCGACATCGCCACTTATCCGTGGGTCCGTGGCCATGAATGGTCGGGTGTCGAGGTCGAAGGTTTGCCGGCCCTGCAGCGCTGGATGGCAACCATGGAGGCGCGTCCGGCGGTACAGCGCGGTTTGCTGGTGCCTGAGCGCATCGATGACGCCAGTATCATCAAGGGTGCCCAGGCCATGCTGATCCGATGAGTCTATCCATGCGTTCATTCAGTCTGCTGGCGCTGTGTTGCTTCAGTCCGCTGTTATTTGCCGCCGATGTCCCGGGCAGTCAGGACCTGCCGGTCGTGCCGCGTATGGCCGATGCGCAGATCGTTGACTATCGTCCGGTCGCCGAACTCGAGCGGATCTATCCACTGGGCTCGATCCGCAAAATCAGCGGCCAGTTGCGCTTCGACGGCCAGGTCGCTGCCCGAGGGCAAGCCACTTCGGTAACCTACGAGTTGCCACCGGAGCATTCCTCCACCGAGGCCTTCACCGCCGCTCGTGAAGCCTTGCAGAAGCAGGATGCCCAGTTGCTGTTCTGGTGCCAGGCCCGAGATTGCGGCGAAAGCAGCCTGTGGGCCAATGACGTCTTCGGCAATGCCAAGCTTTATGGTGCCGATGATCAGCAAGCCTATTTGCTGTTGCGCCTGGCGGCCCCGCAGGACAACACGCTGGTAGCGCTTTACAGCATCACGCGCGGCAATCGCAAAGCTTATCTGCACGTCGAACAGTTTGACGCCGCCGCGCCGCTGGGCGATTTGCTGCCGACTTCTGCAACCTTGCTGCGAGAGCTCAAAAGCACCGGTGAACTCGATTTCCCCAAACTGACCGGCGATCCTGACGAAACCTGGCTGCGCCTGATCTCGCGCGGGTTGAATCTGGACACCACATTGCGGGTCAGTATTTCCGGGCCGAAGGCTGAAGCCTGGCGTCAGGCACTGATCGGGCAGGGTGTACGTACCGCCAGGATGGAAGCGGGTAGTGTCGAAGGTGCTGGCTTGCACATCCAACTGTTGCGATAAGCTTTATCCGGCGAACGCACACGCTGCGTTCGCCTACTCTTTTGCGGACTGACTTTTTTCGAGATTTAGATGATCAATAACGATCGGCTGTTGGTGCAGATCCTGCTCCTGGTGCTGTTTGGCGCGAGCTTCTGGGTGATGGCGCCGTTCTGGTCGGCGCTTTTCTGGGGCGCGGTGCTGGCGTTTGCCAGTTGGCCGCTGATGCGTTTGCTCACGCGGTTGCTCAATGGTCGCGAATCTCTGGCGGCCGCGGTGCTGACGCTGGGCTGGATGTTGCTGGTGGCGTTGCCGTTGGTCTGGCTGGGGTTCAACCTCGCGGACCATGTGCGTGATGCCACGGCGCTCATCAAGGATGTGCAGGTCGACGGACTGCCGGAAGCGCCGACCTGGCTGGGTAGTATTCCCCTAGTGGGCGAGCGGCTGGTGGGGCTCTGGAACAGCATCGATCAACAAGGCGCGGCGATGATGCTGGCGGTCAAGCCTTATCTGGGCCAGGTCGGCAATTGGCTGCTGGCGCGCAGTGCACAAATTGGCGGCGGGATACTTGAGCTGACGTTGAGTATCGTCTTCGTGTTCTTTTTCTACCGTGACGGGCCGCGTCTGGCGGCATTTGTTCACGGGTTGCTGGAACGTCTGATTGGTGACCGTGCCGGGTATTACATTGAGTTGGTGGCAGGCACAGTGCAGCGGGTAGTGAACGGCGTGATCGGGACGGCGGCGGCCCAGGCGGTTCTGGCGTTGATCGGGTTTTTGATTGCTGGGGTTCCCGGGGCGCTGGTGCTGGGGATCGTCACGTTTTTGTTGAGCCTGATTCCGATGGGGCCGCCACTGGTGTGGATTCCGGCCACGGCCTGGCTGGCCTGGAAGGGTGAGTACGGGATGGCGGTGTTTCTCGGGGTTTGGGGGATGTTCATCATCAGCGGCGTCGACAACGTGCTCAAACCGTACCTGATCAGCCGGGGCGGTAATTTGCCGCTGGTGATTGTCCTGCTCGGGGTGTTTGGCGGGCTGATAGCCTTTGGTTTTATTGGCTTGTTCATCGGCCCGACGTTGTTGGCGGTGGCCTACAGCCTGCTGAACGACTGGAGCAAGAGTCAGGCTCGGGTCGAGGATCGCCGACCTTGAGAACAGGCCCTCGGAACCTGCGCCATTGCTGTCGCTATCCAGCGTTCGGTAACGCTCCGACTCGACACAATGAGCGCAAGGGCTAGTCTTGCTTGAGCCGCCTCGACGAATTACCGATCATCGGGTCCCGCAGAGGCGCTGGTTCCGCTACAATGCGCGCCGATTTCGACCTGCCTGAGAGCCCACTCATGTCCGCCTGCCAGACTCCTATCATCGTCGCCCTGGATTTCCCCACTCGTGACGCCGCACTGAAGCTGGCCGATCAGTTGGACCCGAAGCTGTGCCGGGTCAAAGTCGGTAAAGAACTGTTCACCAGCTGTGCTTCGGAAATCGTTGGCACCTTGCGTGACAAGGGCTTCGAAGTGTTCCTGGACCTCAAGTTCCATGACATCCCGAACACCACCGCCATGGCCGTCAAGGCGGCTGCGGAGATGGGCGTGTGGATGGTCAATGTGCACTGCTCCGGTGGTTTGCGCATGATGGCCGCGTGCCGCGAAGTGCTTGACCAGCGCACCGGTCCGAAACCCTTGCTGATCGGCGTGACCGTGCTGACCAGCATGGAGCGTGAAGACCTGGCGGGTATCGGTCTGGATATCGAGCCGCAGGAGCAAGTGTTGCGCCTGGCCGCGTTGGCGGAAAAAGCCGGGCTGGACGGTCTGGTGTGTTCGGCCCTGGAAGCCCAGGCCCTGAAATCGGCGCACCCGTCGTTGCAACTGGTCACTCCGGGGATTCGTCCGGCGGGCAGCGCCCAGGACGATCAGCGTCGCATTCTGACGCCGCGTCAGGCGCTGGATGCCGGTTCCGATTACCTGGTGATCGGCCGTCCGATCAGCCAGGCCGCGGATCCGGCCAAGGCGTTGGCTGCCGTAGTGGCCGAACTCGCTTAACCAAACGCTGAAGATCCCATGTGGGAGCGAGCCTGCTCGCGATGAGGGAGTGTCAGTCGACATCAATGTTGGCTGATCCACCGCTATCGCGAGCAGGCTCGCTCCCACATTTGTTTGGGGTTAAACCTTCAACACCAACTTCCCGAAATTCTCGCCGCTGAACAATTTCATCAGCGTCTCCGGGAACGTCTCCAGTCCTTCAACAATATCTTCCTTGCTCTTGAGTTGCCCCTTGGCCATCCAACCGGCCATTTCCTGTCCGGCTGCGGCGAACTGCGCGGCATAGTCCATCACCACAAATCCTTCCATCCGCGCGCGGTTGACCAGCAGCGACAGGTAGTTGGCCGGGCCTTTGACCGCTTCCTTGTTGTTGTACTGGCTGATGGCGCCACAGATCACCACCCGGGCCTTCATGGCCAGGCGACTCAACACCGCGTCGAGGATATCGCCGCCGACGTTATCGAAATACACATCGACACCTTTCGGGCATTCGCGCTTGAGACCGGCCTGGACGTCTTCGTTTTTGTAATCGATGGCGCCGTCAAAACCCAGTTCGTCGATCAGGAACCGGCACTTGTCCGCGCCCCCGGCAATGCCGATTACCCGGCAACCTTTGATCTTGGCGATCTGCCCGGCAATGCTGCCCACTGCACCGGCCGCGCCCGACAGCACCACGGTGTCGCCAGCCTTCGGCGCGCCGACATCGAGCAGGGCGAAATAGGCGGTCATCCCGGTCATGCCCAGCGCCGACAGATAGCGCGGCAGAGGCGCCAGTTTCGGATCGACCTTGTAGAAACCTCGTGGCTCGCCTAGGAAGTAATCTTGCACACCCAAGGCACCATTGACGTAGTCCCCGACTGCGAAGCCCGGATTATTCGACGCAACGACTTTGCCTACGCCCAATGCGCGCATCACTTCGCCGATACCGACCGGCGGGATGTAGGACTTGCCCTCGTTCATCCAGCCACGCATGGCCGGGTCCAGGGACAGGTATTCGTTTTTGACCAGGATCTGACCCGCAGCCGGTTCGCCGACCGGTACTTCCTGATAGGTGAAGGTCTCGCGGGTCGCCGCGCCCACCGGACGTTTGGCGAGCAGGAACTGGCGATTGATCTGGGTAGTCATGACAGGCACTCAAGATGAATGAAGACTTGTTGATAGACCTTCATGAACGATGCCGCAAGTTTGGCTGATGCGGCGAATGCACATCGATCCAGTGCAGTGATAGTCGCCCCGGCGGTTTTATCACTGGCACTCATGGACACCCAACCGGCCTTTTGATAGTGCTGCCGCGCCGCAGGTCCTTGTGGCTAGATTGCCAACACGCAATCCCCCGCATCTTCTCTTCGAGGACATAACAATGAGCATGACGTTTACTGGCCGGGTCGCCGTTGTGACGGGCGCTGCCAATGGCATTGGCCGCGCGACCGCCCAGGCATTTGCCGCTGAAGGCTTGAAAGTGGTAGTGGCCGACCTGGACGTGGCGGGTGGTGAGGACACCGTGGCGCTGATTCGTACTGCTGGCGGTGAAGCCACCTTCGTGCGCTGCAACGTCACGCAGGAGAGCGATGTAAAAAATCTGATGGACGAGGTGGTCAATACCTACGGCCGTCTCGACTATGCCTTCAACAATGCCGGCATCGAGATCGAGAAAGGCAAACTGGCCGAAGGTACGGTCGACGAGTTCGACGCGATCATGGGCGTCAACGTCAAAGGCGTCTGGTTGTGCATGAAGTACCAGTTGCCATTACTGCTGGCCCAGGGCGGCGGTGCGATCGTCAACACCGCATCGGTAGCCGGCCTCGGGGCTGCGCCGAAGATGAGTATTTACGCGGCGTCGAAACATGCAGTGATCGGCCTGACCAAATCGGCGGCCATCGAGTACGCCAAGAAAAAGATTCGGGTGAACGCGGTGTGTCCGGCAGTCATCGACACCGACATGTTCCGCCGTGCCTATGAAGCCGACCCGAAGAAAGGCGAGTTCGCCAATGCGATGCACCCGGTCGGGCGCATCGGCAAGGTCGAGGAAATCGCCAGCGCGGTGCTGTACCTGTGCAGCGACGGCGCAGCGTTCACCACAGGGCATTCTCTAGCGGTGGACGGTGGTGTTACGGCGTTCTGAATACAGGCAGTGAAACGTAGGAAAAAACCCGCATTTGTGCGGGTTTTTTTTCGGTTCCTTAAAGGGGGCGGACAATGTGTTTCAAATGGTTAGAACCGAGGGTTTTGGCGGTTTTGTCGCACAACTGATCGACCGCTCTTGTGATTAACTGTTTCCCGCAAAACGGACAGGAGTTTGCTTGCTCATGGAGTTGAGAATCGATCGACAGGCATTGGTGCCGGTCGTACAGCAAATCGTCGACGCGCTAGCCTGCTGGCTGTGCCGTGGCGAGGTGCCACCGGGGACGCGTTTGCCTTCTGTGCGGCAAATCGCCCGGATCAATTTGCTCAGTCAGTCCAGCGTCGCTGAGGCCTGTGAGCGTCTGGTGGCTCAAGGGGTGCTGGCTCCGCGTCATGGCGCCGGTTTCATTGTTGCCATCCCAGCGTTGGCCGCCCAGGGGCAACAGGATTGTCCCTGGTTCGAGGGGGCAGAAAGGACACAGGGCGGCACCTCGGGCCGACTCAAGCTGGGATGTGGCGGACTGCCCGAGAGCTGGCGTGAAACTGACGACCTGAGCTACGCGATCCGCCAGGTCAGTCGCACCGACATGGCCGGCCTGTTCAACTACAGCACGCCGCTGGGCCTGCCAGCCTTGCGTCAGCAGATCCACAAACGCCTGAAACAGCTGGATATCGTGGTGGAGGAAAGCCGAATCCTGACAACGGCGGGGGCCAGTCAGGGGCTGGACCTGATCGTGCGGACCTTGTTCAAGCCGGGTGATTGCGTGGTGGTGGAAAGTCCCGGTTATTGCTTGCTGTTCGACCTGCTCAAATTGCACGGGGTCAACATGATCGAGGTCCCGCGAACCCCGCGCGGGCCGGACATTGACGCGCTCGAGGCGCTGCTGGTCAAGTACCGGCCCTGCGGGATCTTTATCAATAGCTTCTATCAAAATCCCACTGGCAGCAGCCTGGCGCCGGTGGTGGCGCAACGGGTTGTGCAACTGGCCAAAGCCCATGGCCTTCTGGTAATCGAAGACGACGTCTATGCGGATTTGCACAGCGGCCCCGGTACGCGCCTCGCTGCGTTGGGGATCGATGACAACGTGATCTACGTCGGCAGCTACTCCAAAACCCTCAGCAGTTCGTTGCGGGTCGGTTTTGTAGTGGCCGGCGCCGGGGTTATATCGCGGCTGGCCGAGGTCAAGATGATCAGCAGCATGGGCGCTTCACGGTTTTGCGAGTCGGTGCTGGCAAGCCTTTTGGCCAGCGGTGCCTACGGCAAACTGGTCCAGCGCCAGCGCCAGCGTTTAAGCAATGACAGGGAAGCTGCGCTGCAAGTGCTGGAAGACGCCGAATGGGAGGTTTTCGGCAAACCGGCCGGGGGATTGTTCATCTGGGCGCGATCACGGATGTCCGACTACGCTCAGGTGCGCAAACAAGCCCAGCGCTTCGGTGTCCTGTTGTCTTCTGCGACGGCATTCAGTCCCGCCGCAGAGGCCGGTGACTGGCAGCGTATCAATGTGGCCTATGCCTGTGATCCGCGAGCGCGAGCGTTTTTTAAGGCCACCGCTCTGGATCGACCTCAAGCGTTCTGAAAACGACGCAAGCGTAGCTTTTTGCCATTATTCAGACGCCAGAGACTTGTGTTGATACAGGCCCGTTGCGAATCTGCGTCAACAGACTATGTCAGGGGACTAAGTGCAATGATTTCGGCCGTGCAAGGACGTTTTGCCAACCTCGGTATGGCGAAAAAACTGGGTGTCGGTTTTGTACTGGTGCTGCTGTTGACCGCCTTGGTGGCGGCCATCGGCGTTTGGTCACTGCAAACCATCAGCCAGCGCTTCGACGGGCTCAAGCAGATGTCGTCGCTCAACAGCGGTTTGCTCAAGGTGAGACTGCTCGAGCAGGAATACGCTTTGCACGGCAACCCGAAAACCGCTGATGCGCTACGCAAGGGCGTTGACGGCTTGATCGCCCTGGCAACCCAACTGAAAGCGGCGTCTGCGGCCAACGTGCCGGTGATGAATGATGTGGAGCAGTCGTTGGGGGCTTATCGCAAGGCCTTCGACGAGTTCGTCTCGCTCAGCCAGGGCAAGGACCTGGCGCTGGAGATGGCCAGTTGGTCGGTGTCCAGCGTGGCCAATAACCTCGACGTGCTGCAGGCCGGGCTGGCCGATGACGGCGCTTATACCTTGAAGGAATCCGAAGGCAAGGACGGAGGGCAGTTCATCGAACAGGCCAATCAAGTCAGCCAGGTGTCGCGGTTGATGTTGCAGGCCATGAACGAAGCGCGCGTGCGCCTGGACCTGAGTCGCAAAGGCGATGACAGCGCAGGGCAGGGCAAGATCGAGCAGGCCGACCAGGCGCTGACCCAGGCCGAGCAGTTGAAAACCACGGTCAAGGATGAGGGTTACCAGACGGTCCTCAATGAAGTGGTCGGGCACATTGGCGGATTCAGCGAAAAACTCGCCGAATACACCGGCCTGCTGGCGCAGGAAAAAACCGTCTATGAGCAACTCCATCAGCGCGCTGCTCAGGTGATGGAGCGGGTGGACCAGGCCTATGTCGCCGAAGACCAGTCGATGCAGGCGGAGCTGAAAAAGAATTCGATGCTGATCATCGGTTCCTCGGCGCTGGCGCTGCTGGTCGGGCTGATTGCGGCCTGGGTGATTACCCGGTTGATCGTGGCACCGCTGCGCAGCGTGATCCGGGTTGCTCAACAGATTGCCTCTGGCGATTTGAGTGCAACGGTTGAAGTGACCCGTCGTGATGAGATCGGGCAGTTGATGCAGGCCATGCAGCAGATGGGCGCAGGGCTCAGCAGTATTGTCAGCGGTTTGCAGGCGGGTATCGAGCAGTTGGCCAGTTCAGCGCAGTCGCTGTCGGCGGTGACCGAGCAGACCAATCTTGAAGTCAGCAGCCAGAAGGAAGAAACCGAACAGGTTGCTACTGCGATGAACCAGATGACCGCCACCGTGCACGACGTTGCGCGTAATGCTGAGGAGGCCGCTCAGGCAGCGCAGACGGCAGACGACAAGGTTGAAAGTGGCCAGCAGGTGGTGCGCCAGAGCATGGCGCGGATCGAACAGTTGGCGGATTCAGCCACCTCGGCCAGTTCGAGCATCGAAAGCTTGAGTGCCGAAATCCAGAACATCGGTACGGTGCTGAGCGTCATCAAGAGTGTGGCCGAGCAAACCAACCTGTTGGCCCTCAACGCCGCGATCGAAGCGGCTCGAGCCGGCGAGCAGGGCAGGGGCTTTGCGGTCGTCGCCGATGAAGTGCGGGCCTTGGCCAAGCGTACCCAGCAATCGACCGAGGAGATTGAACGACTGGTGAGCGCCTTGCGTTCGGCGGCTCAGTCTTCTGTTCAGCAGATTCAGAACAGCGGCGAACTGGTGAAGCTGGCGGTGAGTGATGCGTTGCAGACGGAGAGTGCGCTGGGGAGTATTGCAGCGGCGGTGTCTTTGATTCAGCAGATGAACCAGCAGATCGCAGCAGCTGCCGAGGAGCAGAGTTCGGTGGCGGAGGAGATCAATCGCAGTGTCACGAGTATTCGCGCCAGTGCGGATCAGTCTTCGTTGGCGATGCAGGGGAATGCGGCTTCCAGTATCGAGTTGGCGCAGTTGGGGGTTGAGTTGAAGGGGATGGTGGGGCACTTTCGGCTCTGAGGCGAGCTAACGCTCGGCCGGTTGAGTGGTGAGGGGCGGCGGGTGTATGCCGCTCTGCTTTTGGCTCTGTAGGAGCAAAGCTTGCTCGCGATGGCGGCCTTGCGGTTGTACATCGTCCAATTGTGGGAGCGAGCCTGCTCGCGATGGCGACCGATAGTCGACCTTACTGTCGCGGCTGTACCCGTCCATCAAACTCAACGCAAAAAAAAGCCACCTGCTCAGGTGGCTTTTCTTCTTTCTGTGATCAGTCGTAGATCACTTTTTTCTTCCAGTCTGCATCGGCCTCGACGTCTTTGAGGCCTTCGGTCAGCTGGTTCACTTCGCCTTCTACCGGGGCGATGTTGTCCATAACTTGTGCGTTGGCGCGAGCCAGGAGTTTTTCCAGGTATTCCAGCTGTTCGGCATAGACCTTGGGTTCTTGTTGTTTGCGCAGGTATTGCACGCCGCGTTCGAATGCCAGGCGGGCCTGGCCGGGCTGGTTCTGTTGCAGGGCGTGCTGGCCGAGGTTGTTGAAGAATTCAATGTGCAGCAGGACCAGGATGTGGCGAACTTCGCGGATCCAGCGTTTGGCTTCGTTGGTCGGCAAGAAGCCGTCCTGGGCGGCGCGGGTGATTTGGCCGTGCAGGGCTTCGAGCAGGAAACGTACGTCTTTGGCTTTGGCTTCTGTCTGGATCGGTGCCGGCGGGTTGTTGACCGGGATCGATTCACCCTGGCCGACCAGGGCGCTCAGTTCGCCAATCCGTGCCTTGAGGTTGGCGTTGGTTTTTTCCAGAGTGAGCAGGCGTTGGCAGACGTTCAATTCCAGGCGGGTCAATAGCAATTTGAGGCCCGGTGTCATCAATTGGCCGGGAAAGGTCTCGGTGATTTCGCCGCAACGACGCAGACGATCGTTGAGCTCAACTTTGGCGCGGGCCTTTTCCAGCTTATTGTTTTCCACCACATGGTTCATGTAGCCAATGGCGATCAATAGTGCGATCCCGGCTACGACTAGCAGGGTGATCATGAGTGGTGTCACCGGTAAGACC
>LNAP01001978.1_pt1 | contig 21064 bp, 16 predicted proteins | sample 602601 | NCBI WGS metagenome assembly LNAP01 (sample SAMN02440304, study PRJNA202911) | soil metagenome | biome: Subtropical and temperate rainforests or woodlands; isolation source: soil samples (1 kg each in a 20% v/v slurry with milli Q water) were... ...
AAAAGGGCTGGTCGGCGCAAAGTCTGCGTCCTGATCGGCTTACAGCAAATGCACCTTCACGCGCTTGCCCTTGATGCCTCCGGCGGTGAGTTTTTTCTGTGCGTCGCGGCCGAGGTGGCGGGCTACGGCGACATAGGTGGTGGATTCGGTGACGTTGATTTTGCCGATGTCGTCCTTGTTAAAGCCGGCCTCCCCCGTGAGCGCGCCGAGCACGTCGCCGGGGCGGATTTTTTCCTTGCGGCCGCCGAGGATGAGCAAGGTCACCATCGGTGGCTGCAAGGGCTTGCCGCCGGCGGGGTGTAGCTCATCCAAATGATGCCAGGCAAATTCCACGCCCTGCATTTTTTCAATCTCGGCCACGCGCCCCATCTGGTTGCCGGTGGCCAGCGTAAATGCCCAGCCGGCCTCATCCACCCGGCCGGTGCGGCCGATGCGGTGGATGTGCACTTCCGGGTCGGGGGTGACATCCACGTTGATCACGGCTTCGAGTTGCGCGATGTCCAGCCCGCGCGCGGCGACGTCCGTGGCGACCAAAACCGAGCAGCTGCGGTTGGCGAATTGAATGAGCACCTGGTCGCGTTCGCGTTGTTCCAGTTCGCCATGCAAGGCCAGCGCGGCAAAGCCTTGCCCGGTCAGCGCTTGCACCAGGGCGCGGCACTGCTCACGCGTGTTGCAAAAGGCAATCGTGCTGACCGGGCGATAGTGGTTGAGCAATTGGCCGACAGCGGCGAGCTTGTCTTCTTCTGCTACTTCATAAAAGCGCTGGCGGATTTTGCTCTCCGCGTGTTGTTCAGCCAGCGTGATTTGCTGCGGCTGGCGCAAGAATTGCCGGCTCAACCCGGCAATGCTCTCGGGATAAGTGGCGGAAAACAGCAAGGTTTGCCGCTCTTTGGGGCAGGCTTTGGCGACAAACGCGATGTCATCAAAAAAGCCCATGTCGAGCATGCGATCGGCTTCGTCCAGCACCAGCGTGGTGAGCTGGGCAAGGTCGAGGCTCCTCCGTTGCAGGTGATCCATGATGCGCCCCGGCGTGCCGACGACGATATGCGCGCCGTGTTCCAGGCTGGACATTTGCGGGCGCAGGGTGCTGCCGCCGCACAGGGTAAGCACTTTGATGTTGCTCTCGCCGCGCGCCAAACGGCGGATTTCTTGCGTGACTTGCTCGGCCAGTTCGCGCGTTGGGCATAGCACCAGGGCTTGTACGGCGAGGCTGCGCGGGTTGAGCTTGGTGAGCAATGGCAGGGCAAAGGCGGCGGTCTTGCCGCTGCCGGTTTTGGCTTGCGCAATCAGGTCGTGCCCGGCCAGCGAGAGCGGCAGGCTGGCGGCCTGGATCGGCGTCATCTGCGCATAGCCCAGCTGTTGCAGGTTCGCCAGCATGGCGGGGGAGAGCGGCAGTTGGCTGAATGAAGTGCTGGCGGTGGCGTTTTCCGGGCTGTTGGTTTGGCTGGCTGTGGTCATGGAATTTGTGTGCGGTGAATGGGGCGGCAAGGTGCCGCTTAGTTTTTTTCGCGTGCGCTGGTTAATGTTACGGGCGTGATGCGCAGGTTGTGCTCGCCCATGATGAGCCATAGCTCGCCTTCTTGCAGCGTGCATTGCAGTTGCATAGTGCGTGCCGTTAGGGCAGTCAATGCAGTTGCGTCTTCCGGGCTGATTTGATACACGGTGAGTTTTTCCTGGCGCTCGAATGCGGCACGGTTTTGTTGCCACCAAATCTCCGTTGCGCGGGCGCCGTAGGCGATAACGGCGACGTGATCCGCCCGCCCGCAAGCGCGGCGGATGCGCTTTTCGTCCGGCAGGCCAACGTCTATCCATTCAGTAATGCTGCCGGTTAAGTCCTTGCGCAATAAATCCGGTTCGTCTTCAGTTGATAAGCCCTTGCCAAACGCCAGCGCTTCATCGGCATGCAAAATGAAGGCGACCACGCGCATCATCATGCGCTCGTCCGTCTCCGACGGGTGTCGCGCGATGGTGAGCGTGTGGTTGCCATAGTAGTTGCGGTCAAGGTCAGCGATTTGCAGATCGAGTTTGAATATGGTGGATTTGAGTGCCATAAAAGTAAGAGAGGTTAGCGCACGCGCTGCTGTTGCGCGCCCAAAATGCCGCCCGAGAGCGTGATGACATCGCCGCGTTTCAAATGTTGCGGCGGCTTCATGCCGAGGCCCACCCCTTCAGGCGTGCCGGTGATGATCACGTCGCCCGGCAAGAGCGTCATGAACTGGCTGAGATAAGACACGATGTGCGCGACGGGGAAGATCATGTCCGCTGTAGAGCTATGCTGCCTGCGCTGGCCGTTGATGGCCAATTCCAGCGGAATGCTTTGCGGGTCGGGAATTTCATCGCTTGTGACCAGCCACGGGCCAATCGGGCCAAAGCCGTCAAAGCTTTTGCCCTTCACCCACTGCCCGTTACGCTTGGCTTGCCAGTCGCGCTCCGAGACATCGTTCGCCAGGCAATAACCGGCCACGTGCGCTAGCGCATCACTTTGGCTGACGCGCTGCGCCGTGCGCCCCATGATGATGGCAAGCTCCACTTCCCAGTCGCCCGCAACGGAACCTTCGGGCAGGGCGAAATCGTCATTCGGCCCGGCGAGCGAGGTGATGGCTTTATTGAAAACCACCGGCTCAGCGGGGATGGCCATGCCGGCTTCTTCGGCATGCTTTCGGTAGTTCAGGCCAATGGCGATGAACTGGCGGATGCCGGTAATCGGCGTGCCAAGGCGTGCGCCTGTTGGTACGAGTGGCATTTTGGCAAGATCAATGGCCGCAAGCGCGGCGAGTTTTTCTGGTGCCAGCCAGTCGGGGTTGAAATCGGTAATCAGCAGAGATAAATCGCGCAACTGGCCTTGCGCATCAACAGCCCCCGGTTTTTCTGCGCCCAAGGGGCCAAATCTGAATAGTTTCATAAACTCGTCTCCCGTGATTTTCTAAGAATAAAAGCAGGGAGGCGAGTTTAGCGGTTATCGTCAAGGCTTACCGTGTTGTACGCCGTTAAAACGGCATAGGCGGTGTTTGCGCTGTGCTTTACTCTTCCAGCAGGCTACGCAACATCCACGCGGTTTTCTCATGCACATCCAAGCGTTGGGTAATCAAGTCTATCGTGGGCTGGTCGTTGGCTTTATCCAGCAAAGGCAGCAAACCGCGCGCCGTGCGGGCGACGGTTTCTTGTGCAGTGACCAGATGACGCACCATCTCCAGCGCTTTGGGCTGGCCATCAATCTCCTTGATGGAGGCCAGGCGTGCAAATTCCTTATAGGTGCCAGGCGCGGGAAAGCCCAGCGCGCGGATGCGCTCGGCAATCAAATCCAGCGCATTCCATTGCTCGGTGTATTGCCCCATGAACATCAGGTGCAAGGTGTTGAACATGGGGCCGGTGACGTTCCAGTGAAAGTTGTGCGTCATCAGGTAGAGCGTGTAACTGTCGGCGAGCAAGTGCGAGAGGCCAAGACTGATTTTTTCGCGATCTTTTTTGCTAATGCCAATGTCCATGGTAGCTCCTAAGTGTGTGGTTTTGGAATCAGGAATTTGCAATGTAGCCTTCTTGCGCGAAAAATGCCAATGATGGTTTTCTGCCTCGATGATAGCCAGGCTTTATGCGGCGGCAAGCGAGTTAGCGGATGGGATGCGTGCCGGGGAGTTGGCAATCGAGCAACGCTGCGCGCATGACATCAAGGGCTTGGTGGCGGGGGAAGCTTGCGCGCCATACCATGCCAACGCGGCGGGTCGGGCTGGGTTCGGTGAATGGGCGCACGCGCAGCAAGGGGTCGGTTTTTGGGATGGTGTCTACGCTGCTGGCCGGCATGACGGTAATGCCTACGCCAGAGGCGACCATATAGCGTATGGTTTCAAGGGACGATGACTCCAACACTTGGGGCGATTGGCCGTGGCTTGCGCGGGCGCATAAATCCAGCACTTGATCGCGAAAACAGTTGCCGGAACCGAGCATGAGCAGCGGTGTTTCCAGCAGTTGCGCTGGCGCGAAGGATTTTTGTTTAACCCACGGGTGGGCCGCTGGCAGCAGCAGGCGGAAAGATTCTTCATAGACCGGTTGCGCAATCAGACCCGGTTCATTGACGGGTAGCGCCAGGACCAACACATCCAGCTCAAAGTTCTTGAGTTTTTCGATCAGCGCATCGGTGTAACCCTCGGCGATGATGAGGGGCATGTTGGGTGCGGCGTCTTTGAGCAAAGGCACTAATTTGGGCAATAGCCAGGGGCCGATGGTGTAAATCACGCCGAGTCGCAAAGAGCCGGACAGCGGGTCGCGTCCGGTGGCGGCAATTTCGGTAATGCGGGCCGCTTCGCTTAAAACCCGCCCTGCCTGCGCCACAATCCGCCCGCCGATGGCCGTGGGGCGAATGTCCCCACTGTTGCGTTCGAATAATGCAACGCCAAGCGAATCCTCAAGTTTTTTTACAGCCACAGAGAGCGTCGGTTGCGAGACGTGGCATTTTTCAGCGGCGCGGCCAAAATGGCTTTCACGCGCCAAGGCAACGATGTAGCGGAGTTCAGTTAAGGTCATACGCGGCCAATGTCGGGATCAATGTCGTAAAGGGATTGCGGGTTTTAGTGCCCAAGGCACCCAAGCCTTGGTTTGAGCATAGCTTAACAGCTGCGATAGGATGGTCAGATCGTTGTCACGGATATGTCATTATTCTGCAATACACTGAGATTTTGCATTGACAGAAAGGTTAGCGCATGCCCGCCACTATTTTAGTTGTTGAAGACGAGTTAGCGATCCAATCCTTGATTGATGTTAACCTGCGCCGTGCAGGCCATGAGGTCATGCTCGCCCCAGACGCAGAAACGGCGCGTCGCTTGGTGACGGCCACCTTGCCTGATTTGGTTTTGCTGGACTGGATGTTGCCCGGTATGAGCGGGCTGGATTTTGCCCGCCAATTAAGGCGGGACGCCCGCACGCGGGATTTGCCTATCATCATGCTGACCGCCCGTAGCGATGAGCGCGACAAGATCGACGGGTTTGATATCGGCGTGGATGATTACATCGCCAAGCCCTTCAGCCCGCGTGAGCTGGTAGCCAGAATCCGCGCGATTTTGCGGCGGCATGCACCGCAAACAACGGACGAAGTGGTTGAATTGGGTTATTTGCGCTTAGACCCGGCAACGCATCGGGTGACTACTAGCGATACAGACATCAATCTGGGGCCTACGGAGTTTCGGCTGTTGCATTTTTTCATGACGCATCCTGAACGCGTGCATACGCGCACGCAGTTGCTCGATCAGGTCTGGGGAGACCATGTGTTTGTTGAAGAGCGCACTGTGGATGTGCATATCCGCCGTTTGCGCGCGGCGTTAGAGGCCACTGGACATGACAGCTTGATTCAAACCGTGCGCGGCAGCGGTTACCGCATGTCAGCCCTATGAAAGCCGTCATTGGCGAAGTCTTGGCCGCTATTTTGTTGCTTGGTTTAGCTGCGCTTTTAGGCGCTTTGGGCGAGCCTTGGCTGGGAAGCCATGCCATGGCGGCCGCAGTGGTGATCATGGCAGCGCTGATTTTTTTTCGCCAGATGCGCTGCTTGAGCCAAGTGGTTGCCTGGGCTCAGGCACCGCAAACACGCGACCCGTTGATTGCACTCGGCGCATGGGGCAATCTGAGCAATTTGTTGTATCAGCAAATGCGCAAGGCAAGCAAGGAAACCAAGCAGGCGACCACTGAATTGGAACGCTTGCGCCTGGCGGCTGAAGCCTTGCCGGAAGGAGTGGTGATCCTGGATGATCACTGGGTGATCGAATGGATGAACTGGGAAGCTGAGGCTTGTCTTGGGCTGAATGCTGCGGTGGATACCGGGAGCCGTTTGACACATCTGTTGCGTGAGCCTTCTTTGCTTTCCTACTTGAATCAAAAAGACCGGCACGCAAAGCCATTGACCTTGACTACGCAGCGCAACCCCGGGCGTACGTTGCAAGTGCAAACTGTGCCATTTGCAGAGGCGCGCACGTTGATCATGGTGCGCGATATTACCCAGTTGGAAAAGCTGGCGACGATGCGCCGCGATTTTGTAGCGAATGTTTCGCACGAATTAAAAACGCCGTTGACCGTAACACTTGGCTTTATCGAAACAGCGGCGGACGCGCTGCACGATGCCTCGCCTGACGAACTGGCAAGCTATTTGCGCATGGCTTTGGAGCAGGCTTCGCGCATGCAAGTGTTGATTGAGGACTTGCTCATGCTCTCGTCATTGGAGACCGATGCCTTGCCGCAAGAGGATGAGGTTGATTTATCCAGCTTGCTCACGCAAGTGTATGAGGAGGCGCAAGCCTTATCAGCCACCCGCGGCGGGCAACATCAAATCAGCCTGCAAGTGAGTGGTCCTGCGCACCTCATCGGCAGTGCCCGGGAGCTTCAATCAGCGTTCAGTAATTTAGCCACGAATGCCGTGCGCTACACGCCGCATGGCGGTGTGATTGTGCTGCGCTGGGCGGCCGATGCGCACAGCGGGCGGTTTTCAGTCACCGATACCGGGATTGGCATTGCGGCAGAGCATTTGCCACGGATCACCGAACGGTTTTATCGCGTGGATCATGGCCGCTCGCGCGAAATGGGCGGGACAGGCCTGGGGCTGGCCATTGTGAAGCATGTGCTGGAACGGCATCATGCGCTTTTGGAGGTCAAGAGCGAGCCGGGCAAGGGTTCCTGCTTTGCTACGATTTTTCCGGCACATCGGATAGTGAGTCAGGCTGGATAAGCGCTTTGTTATGGCAGGAGTCCAAACCAAGTTTAATGGGCCAGGGATCGAGGCGCTAAGCGGCGGTGTTTTCTTGGCCTAGATGGCTTCCGGGCGTGGCTCTTCTGTCGTGGTCGGCGGAAGTCAAGGAAACCGGGCTTGTATTCAGCAGCGTCCCTGTCTGTTTTCCGGGGTTTTCAGTTACTTTCGATAAAGTGACACCTTCTGGATAGCCTCATGCATGCTGATTTAACCCGGAAACCTCAGGTGACTGCTTCCAATGCTGTTGAACCGCTGATGGCTACTGTCCTCTTTTGCGGCACTCACCTGCCGGGTGATTCCGCTACGCGCCAGATCTCCGCCCGAACGAACCAAGCTTATAAAGCGATCCTGTTTCTGGCTGCCAATGCAGGGCGTAAAAAAGCCGGTTGCAAATCAACTTTGCAACCGGCCAGGGGGAAGCAGATTAGAACGAGTGGTTCACGCCGAGCTGGATGCCGGACAGTTTGACATCGTTACCAGTAAAGCCCGTTTTGCCATCACCGAAGTCATAGCCTTTGCCTTTGCCCGCTACGGTGCTTGTGCGGCTGTCATTTTTCATTTGGGCGTAGTGTGCGATCAGCGTTGTGCGCTTGGACAGGCTATGCTCGTAGCCCAAAACCCAGAACTTGGCACCGGTTTCTGACAAGTCGGCAGAACCAGTACGGTTGCCGCTCAAGTCGTCTGCGCTATAGTATTGGGCGAGCAGTTTGCCATTTGCCGTGACATTGTAAGTGCCGCCAATGCCCCACACATTCTGTTTAAGTTCGCCCAAGCTGCCTTCTGCTTTGGTTCGGCCATACATCAAACGCACGCTGGCTACATCGAACTTGTAGCTGCCACCGATGCGCGTCTCTGTTGTTTTTGCATCAATACCCATATGAAATGCACCTGCTCCTGTTTCGTTGTTTTCAGAGAGCTTGCCATGTGCTAAGCCAATGAATACGGGGCCATTGTCATACTTCAGGCCGATTTCATAGAGCGAGGTGTTAATGCCCGCACCAGGTGTTTCGTCCTTGTTTTCATTGGCTTGATAGTGCAGCGTGCCTTCAAGGCCTGAGAATTTGGGGGTAATGTAAGCAATTGAATTGGTATAACGGGTATCGAAATACGAACCGAAACCACCGAGCTTGCCGAAAATGGCTGAGTTTTCAGCTATGCCATCGCTGTGAATGACAACGTCTAATTTGCTCGCGAGGTCACGGTTCGGGCCGCTGAAATTGCCCAGTTTGACCGCACCAAAACCGCCTTTTAAGCCAACGAAGCTGTCACGCGCGGTATCCAGGCCGCCACCTGCGTCGAACTTTGCATTTGACTCGAACTGGAAGAAAGCGCTCATGCCGTTGCCCAAGTCTTCGGTACCTTTAAAGCCGAGGCGCGAACCGTTGGAGGTGACGCGGTTGTAGCTGGGGGTGCCTTTGGTCGGCACGCCAGCTTGGCCACCGCTGACGCTGATGACATCAAACGTGCCGTCGATAATGCCATATACCGTGACGTTGGAGTCTGCAAACGCAGCACCGGACAAGCTGGCGGAAATAGCCAGCGCAATTGCCTTTTTCTTCATTATTTAATTACCCCTAAAAAATGCTGCAGTTAAAAAGTTGTCACAATTTTGTTACAAGCACTGTTACAAGCACTTGCAATGGCAACGCAAAATTCAAAAAGTAATGAATAATGCCTGCCAGAGCGGTGCGAGTGAAGGCGCGATTGTATGGGACGGTTATGACGGTATTGTGACAGTCTTTGTTATGCGCAAAGCACGACGAGCATGACTACTATCACTTGCTTGGTTGCCAAGCAAAATTCAGCTGGCCAGATGATTTTCTGTCGTGAAAGCGCAGCATTCAAATTCGCTGCCGTGCGCCAGCAGGCGGGTGAGTCTGGCTCTGGCGGTTGGTACATTTGTGCTGAGTTCAATCAGGCGGCCGATTTGAAAGCTGCCCATTGGCAGAACCAAACGGGCCGGAGCCGCTGTGGTTGCGTCGGCTTCAATCCAATAAGCGAAACGGCAAGGGGTGCGTTCGCTTTGATCAAGACTCAGTGCCAGCGCCGTGATGGCGGCGGTTTTTCCGGGGAAGAGTTGTATGCCCACGGCAAGCGAGTCCGCATCTTGCCGCAAAGTCCAGCGTACGCAGCCCAGGGTGAAGGTTTCATCAGGCGCGATGCGGGCAGCGATCAAGGTGCCGACGGCAATGCGTACGCCCTCCTTAATTGGGCGCGAAATACGCAAGCCGCTGGCGGATCGGTCTAGCAAGTTCCAGTCTTCAATGGCGGCTGATGACGTGCCCGATGCGTTCGGGGATTCGCCTTCTGTGGCTAGCGTAGGGGGTATCTCCAGACGATGGCTGGCGTTTCCGGGTAAGGCTGATGTTGCTCGCTCTTCGCGTAGTGTTTGGTCGTCCTGCGGGGAATGTTGGCTTGGGCTGCGGACAGGAAAGAGCCTGTGTATCGCTTCCCAGCCAACGGCGAATTGGCAGTCGCCGCTGGCGCTTTGCCGTACATGCCGACGTGCGCTGCCACCCTGGCACCAGCGGTGGAGTAAGTGGGTCAGCAGTTCGCCAGCGGCAGGTTGCGTGATATCGCTGCCGAGTTGCAGATCGGCAGGTGCTCTGCCCTCGGCCAGCAAAGCGATGCGCGTGGAGAGGCTGCTGCGCAGATCGGTGGTTTCCAGCCAGCGGCCTTGTGCGGTAGGGCGGGGCGAATAATCGGCGGGCTGGTCTGAGTCCAGGTCAACCCACAGCGGGTGGGCGCAGCGCAGGATGTCTTCTGGCGGTGCTGTGAGCAGCTTGATCTTGCCGCCCCAGCGTTTGGCCCAGCGGGCAATCCAGGTCAGCTCACGGGCTGACAGCTCATACGGGCTGGCGATGAACAGCAAATGGCATTCGGCATAAACAGCCAATGGCGTGGCAAGCTGGCTGCCGTGCCGCATGGCGTCCTTGATGGGCTCGGTAATGAGGTTATTGGCCTCGGCAAAGTAAAAAATCTGATGCAGTTTTTTCCAGTAGCCAAAATCGGGCAGGCGTTTGCCTTGGATCAGGTCCAGCTGCGAATCCGCCAGCACGGTGAGCGCGCGTTGAATGATGGTAGCATTTTTTCGCGAGGGGGCTTTGGCATTGGTCTCGGCCATGACGGGTGCTTCAACGCATTGCAAATAGTTGACGAATAGCGACTGCCAAAGCGCTAAGGTGCTATCGAGTGCGGCTTGTTCTGGCGGGGCGAGCGGCAAGGGGCGCCCAATGAATTTCTTGGCGGCATTTTCCTGAGTCTGGTAAATCGGTGCGCGCAAGGTCTCCAGTATCGTAAAGCGTTCATTGACCGGCAGGCTGTAGCGAAGGAGCAAGGAGAGCTGCTGCAGCAACACCGATTGCGCGCGCGGTGCAGGCAAGGCGGTGAGGCTTTTGAGCCAGTCCTGGCAAGTCGCGGCAGTGGTAAAAACGGGCGGTTGTTCGGTGTCGGTGTCGGGTAGGTCAAAAATCATGCAACTGCACCTCTATGCGCGGGTGGTTGGTGCAAGCTGGCGCGCAGCATTTTATTCAGTGTTTCTGCCAGTTGTTCATTGGCCGGCATGCTGCGCTGCATGCCCGGACGGCTGGCCGCAGCCCAGATGGGTGCAGGGAAGTGACTATCATTTTGCCAGCGCGGAATCACATGCCAGTGCACATGCGGCACTTGGTTACCCAGGCTGGCGAGGTTGATTTTGTCGGGTGCGAGCAGCTCGCGCAAGGTTCGCTCAACGGCCAGAACAACCTGCATCAAATGCGTTGCATCAGCGGGGGCAAGGTCACTCATTTCACTGGCGTGGGCGTGCCAGACCACGCGGCAAAAGCCGGGAAAGGCTTCGCCTTCCCTGCCGGTGACGCGCACCACGCGGCACAGCGCACCGCGCCATAACAGCTCGCCACCGTCGCTTTCACACAAAGGGCAGGCAGTGGCGGGCACGGTCAGGCAGCTTCCTTGTGGGCTGAATGGATAAGCGCGCTTTATAACAACACACGTTCAATGCCTCCGGCATTGGCTGCGCGCACGTAGTTGGCCATCCAGTCCGGCCCCAGCATGGCCTTGGCCATTTCAACCACAATGTAATCAGCCGAGGTGTCCGCGTCATCATCATAACGCGACAAGCCTTGCAGGCAGGACGGGCAAGAGGTGAGGATTTTGACTTGGTCCGCCGTCTCGCCAACGCCGACTATTTTGTTATCGCCCGCTGGCATGGGCAGCGCGCGCAGCTTGGCCGCACCGAGCATGACTTCTTCCTGCTTCCTGAAGCGCACCTGGGTCGAGATGTCAGGCCGTGTCGCCGCCAAGGTACCGGATTCGCCACAGCACCGGTCATTCAAGGCCACGGCTTGCCCCATCAAGGCGTTTGCCACTTTAATGCCGGAATGATGTTTCATTGGCGTGTGGCAAGGTTCGTGATACATGTAACGCATGCCTTTGACGCCGGGCAGCTGAATGTTTTTCTCATACAGCCATTCGTGAATATCCACCAGGCGGCAGCCGGGGAAGATTTTTTCGAATTCGTATTTCAAGAGCTGATCCATGCAGGTGCCGCAGGACACCACCACGGTTTTGATGTCGAGATAATTCAGCGTGTTGGCTACGCGGTGGAACAGCACGCGGTTGGACGTGGTGATCGCCTGGCCTTTTTCTTCGTCTCCGGCGGATGTTTGTGGATAGCCGCAACACAGATAACCCGGCGGCAGCACGGTGGTCGCACCGGCATGCCAGAGCATGGCCTGCGTCGCCAGGCCGACTTGCGAGAACAAGCGCTCCGAGCCGCAGCCGGGGAAGTAAAACACGGCTTCGCTCTCGTCTGCCGCTTCTTGCGTGCGTTGCGGATTGCGGATGACGGGGATGAGCGTGTCGTCTTCGAGATTCAGCAAGCCGCGTGCGGTGCGCATGGGCATGTTTTTGGGCATCGGCTTGTTGATGAAATGGATTACCTGCGTTTGTATTGCCGGCCGTCCAAGCGTGGCCGCGGGCCGCTTGACAGAATCCTGGACCAAGCCCAAAGCACGCCCCACGCGGTAGCCTAAACGCTGCGCCTTATAGCCGAACTGGATCATGCCTGCGCGGATCAGCTTGATGGTGGCCGGGTCCGTGGCATTGAGAAATGCCATCGCCGCGAATGTGCCAGGATTGAATTTTTTCTTGCCTTGCTTGCGCAAAAAGTTGCGCATGGCAATGGAGACGTCGCCAAAATCAATATCCACAGGACAAGGCGTGACGCACTTGTGGCACACCGTGCAGTGGTCGGCGACATCGGAGAACTCATCGAAATGCTGCAACGAGATGCCGCGCCGCGTTTGCTCTTCGTACAAGAAGGCTTCGATGAGGAGTGATGTGCCGAGGATTTTGTCGCGCGGCGAATACAGCAGGTTGGCGCGCGGCACGTGGGTTGAGCACACCGGTTTGCATTTGCCGCAGCGCAGGCAATTCTTGATCGAATCGGAAATTTTGCCAATGTCCGATTGCTCCATGATCAGGGATTCCGTGCCCAGCAAGCTGAAGGACGGCGTATAGGCGTTGGATAAGTCGCCGCCAGGCATGAGCTTGCCGCGGTTAAAGTGGCCGTGCGGATCAACTTGCTGCTTATATTCCCTGAACGGGCGGATTTCCTCTTCGGTCAAGTATTCCAGCTTGGTAATGCCAATGCCATGTTCGCCGGAGATCACGCCGCCCAGCGATTTGGCCAGCGCCATGATGCGTGCAACCGCCCGGTTCGCGGTTTGCAGCATGGCGTAGTCTTCGGAATTCACGGGGATATTGGTGTGTACATTGCCGTCACCGGCGTGCATGTGCAGCGCCACGAACACACGGCCGCGCAGCACTTCTTTTTGCACCGCTTCGATGCCTGCCAAGGCCGGGCGGAAGGCCGCGCCATCGAAAATGGATTCCAGCCCGGCTTTGAGTTCGATCTTCCAGGAAGCGCGCAAGCGGTAGTTTTGCAGATCATCAAAATACTGGTCGAGCTGGTCGAGGTAATCCTGCCAGCGCGCGCGCACGTCGCGCACCAGTTCTAGCGCCTGTTCGCGGCGATCGCCCAGGAGTTCGGATTTTTCCAGCGCAGTGTCGCCCACATTGAGCGGCAGATCGCTTTGCAAATAGGTTTCCAGCGCATCAGCCATGGCGATTTTATTGGCCAAGGACAACTCGATATTGATGCGCTCTATGCCGTCGCAATAGTCGCCCATGCGCGGCAAGGGAATCACCACGTCTTCGTTGATCTTGAAGGCATTGGTGTGTTTCGAGATGGCCGCCGTGCGTCCGCGGTCAAGCCAGAATTTTTTGCGCGATTCAGCCGAGACGGCAATAAAACCTTCACCGCCGCGCAAGCTCGCCAGGCGGACCACTTCGGAGGCGGCCGTCATCACCGCCGTCTCGTCAGCGCCGACTATATCGCCGATCAATACCATCTTCGGCCTGCCGTGGCGCTTGGCTTTGGTCGCGTAACCGACGGCGCGCACATAGCGCTCGTCCAGGTGCTCCAAGCCCGCCAAGAGTGCGCCGCCCGGGCAGGTTTTGAGGTAATCGGTAATCTCGACAATCGAGGGCACGGCGTCCCTCACCTGGCCAAAAAACTCCAGGCAGACCGTGCGCGTGACCGGCGGCATTTTGTGCAAAATCCACACGGCGGAAGTGATGATGCCGTCCGTGCCTTCTTTTTGCACGCCGGGTAAGCCGCCTAAAAATTTATCTGTGACATCCTTGCCCAGCCCGAGGGTGCGGAACTGCGCGCCCGGTATGGCGAGCATCTCTGTGCCGAGCTTGTTTTTCCCGCTGGCGTCAAAGCGCGTCAGGCGAAAGGTGACGCGCTCCTGCTCGTGAATCTTGCCAAAGTTATGGTCCAGGCGCTCGACTTCCAGCCATTTGCCGTCGGGAGTGACCATGCGCCACGAAGCCAGGTTATCCAGCGCCGTGCCCCACAGCACGGCTTTTTTGCCGCCTGCGTTCATGGCGATATTGCCGCCCACGCATGACGCATCGGCGGATGTTGGGTCGCACGCGAAGACCAGTCCTGCGTCATCGGCCAAATCCATCACGCGGCGCGTGACCACCCCTGCGCCGGTGCGCACTGTGGCGTAATCCTGCGCGTTTTTGCCGGTCAGGCCGGGCAGGCGCTGGTATTGCACCGGCCCCATGTCGATCAGTTTTTCCGTGTTGATGACCACCGAATGTGCGTCCAGCGGCACGGCGCCCCCGGTGTAACCTGTGCCGCCGCCACGCGGGATGATGGTGAGTTCCAGTTCAATGCAGCCTTGCACCAGCGCAGCAATTTCTTCTTCCGTATCGGGCTTTAGGACGACGAACGGGAATTCAACGCGCCAGTCGGTGGCGTCGGTGACGTGCGAGACGCGCGCCAAACCGTCAAACGCGATGTTGTCGCGGCGGGTATGGGGCAACAGGCGTTTGAGGATTCTTTTGCGCAGCTTGGCGGTGCCGTCAAACCATTGCTCAAAGTTGTGCACGGCCACGTCCGCTGCGGTGAGCAACTGCGCCACCCGCTCGTTGCCGGCGCGGCGCAGGTCAATTTCCTTTAAGCGATGGCGCAAGGCGCCCACCAGCGCACGACGGCGCTTGGCGTTGGCCAGCAAATCATCTTCCAGGTACGGGTTGCGGCGCACCACCCAAATATCGCCCAGCACCTCATACAGCATTCGCGCAGAGCGCCCGGTAATGCGTTCAGTACGCAGTTCGGTCAAGGTTTCCCATGAGGCTTCACCCAGCAGGCGCAGGGTGATTTCGCGGTCGGAAAACGAGGTGTAGTTATACGGGATTTCGCGCAGGCGTGCGTTCATGGTCTGATGGAGCACAGTGATCAAAGGTTTATTTTAGGCTATTGCGAGGCGGCATGTTGTCCTGCAATAACGCGCATCGCTCCGATGAGCCGCCCCGGATCATGAAATCCATCCACCTCGTTGTGCCAAGGGCTGGCAAATGGGCCTGTCCCTCCCATCCCCCCTCGTGGGGAGGGGAACCCGCCCCGCCCATCCGCTACGCGGCACACGGCACACGGCTGGCTTTGCACCGCCATCCGGCGGCGGCGCGACGCATGCGGCGCGCATTCCCGCCCCCCGCCCATCCTTCCCTCGTGGCAAGGCTTCTGTCCGGCTCGCTGCGCTCGGTGATTGCACAGCGCGCTTGGCCAAGGTATTTCACGGCGATGGACCATGTGGCGTGTTTAAAAAGTCGGCGCTGGCGATACGGCGATAAACTGCGCGCACTGCGTCGTTTGCGCTTGCCGCCTTTTCACGTTCTTGCCCGCCACCTGACCCCTCTTCGACGAATTATGACGCCTGCGTTATCTCTTGCGCACCCCCGCTCGCTGCCGCGCGAGTTATTGCACCTGGCCTGGCCGTCGCTTATTGCGCAACTCGCGGTCATGGGCGGCGGGGTGATTGATACCTTGATGGCCGGACGGATTTCAGCGCTGGATTTAGCGGCGGTGGGCATAGGCGCGAGCATTTACGCGACGATTTTTGTCACTGTCATGGGCGTGTTGCTGGCGCTGATTCCCGTTGTTGCGCATCATCACGGCGCGCGGCGGTTTGAGGCTATCGGTGCGGATGTGCGGCAGAGCCTGTGGCTGGTGCTGGCCTTGGCGTTGGTCGCGGTGCTGCTGCTTAAAAATCCCGAGCCGTTCCTTTATTTTGCCCAGGCGAGTCCGGCGCTGGAGATGAAAGTGCGTGCTTACCTGGATGGCCTGGCCTGGGCTGTGCCGGGTTATCTGCTGTTTCGCGTGTTCTATGGTTTCACCACCGGCATTGGCCGCCCGCGGCCGGTGATGATTTTCAATCTGGCGAGCCTTGCTTTAAAGGCGCCACTCAACTGGGTGTTCATGTATGGCCACTGGGGTTTGCCGGCCTTGGGCGGGCCGGGTTGTGGCTGGTCGTCTGCGGTGATTGCGTGGTGTTTGGCCAGCGCCGCCTGGTATTGGTGCCGGCGTGAAGCGAGCTATTCGCCTTACGGCGTGTTCAGCCGCTTCGAGTGGCCGCGCTGGCCCGCGTTAAAAGAGCTGTTGCGCTTGGGCGTGCCGAGCGGTGCCTCATTTCTCGTGGATGTGAGCGCATTTACTTTCATGGCTTTGTTCATCGCCCGGCTGGGGCCGCAGGTGTCGGCCGCGCATCAGATTGCGGCCAATGCCGCAGTGTTTATGTTCATGGTGCCCACCGCGTTGGGCAGTGCTACGGCTGTGCTGGCTGGGCAGGCGTTGGGGGCGGGAAATAGTCGGCGCTCGCGGGACGCCGGTTTATTGGGGTTGGGCATTGCTGCCGCCATGGGGCTGGCGTTGGGCAGTGCGATGTATGTCGGTTCATGGGTGCTGGCGCGGGCATATACGCCGGACGCGGCGGTGGCCGCTATCGCCGCGCAGTTGCTGCTGCTGGTCGCGGCCTACCATCTGGCTGATAGCGTGCAGGCGGTGATGATCCAGGTGTTGCGGGCTTACAAGCAAACCTGGGGGCCGACACTAATTTATGCCGTGTCGCTGTGGGGCGTTGGCCTGGGCGGTGGTTATCTCCTGGGCTTGACGGATGTGTTCGGTGCGGCGCGCGGTGCGGCTGGTTTCTGGCTGGCGGCAACGCTCAGTTTGGCCGTGGCCAGCGCGCTAACGACGCTGTATTTTTTACGCATCGCAAAAGTGGGCAAGCATTGATGGCGCGCGCTTGCATTCGATCATTTTTTGTGGCTTCATGGCGGGATGTCCGGTCTGTTGCTGCGAAGAAAGTTTTCTTCACCACTTCTTGTTGATTCGCTTGTTAATCCATTTGCCCGCCAGGCATGGGTGAGGGTTTCCTCTGCCCTGTTTTTTGTGCTGGCATTGCTGGCATTGCAACAAGTGGCGATGACCCACGGTTACTCGCACCTTGGCGCTGCATCCAGCGAACAGGTGGCGGCACGGAACGATCAACCGCATTCACCGGCTACGTTGCACAGTTGCGCTTTGTGTGTCGTGATCAGTGGCGTGAATCTGCTTTCCCCGCCAGTGGACATAGCCTTGCCTTTGGCTATGTCCACGCTGCACAACCTGATTGCCGCCGTCTCGCCAGCGCCGACTTTTTCGTTTCCCGCCGCTTACCTTAGCCGCGCCCCGCCTGTGCTCCTGGATTGATCTGTTTTTTCGCGCCGTCAGTTTTGCCACTGGCGCGTACTGTCAATTTTCAAGGAGTAAAACATGCATCGAGCATCCTTATCCGTGCTGGCCGCCTGTGGCGTGCTGGCCAGCCTGCCCGCACAGGCGGCAGACAATGATTTGAAATCCCTGCGCGAAGAAATCGCGCAAATGCGCCAGGCTTATGAGCAGCGCATCAATGCGCTGGAGGCGCGCTTGATCAAGGCCGAATCTACGGCGGATAGCGCGCAAACGGTGGCCCGGCAGACTGCCGTTCAGCAAACCAGCGTGCAGCAGGCATTGGCGCAGCAACCCACGGTTCAACAAGCCGTTGCGCCCACACAAAGCAACAGCTTCAACCCCGAGATGTCGATGATTCTGATGGGGTCTTACAACAACCTGAAGCAGGATCCGAACGCTTACCAGATCACCGGCTTCGTGCCGACGCTGGGCGAAGTCGGCCCTGGCGCGCGTGGCTTCAGCCTGGGCGAATCGGAACTTGTCCTGTCCGCCAATATCGACCCCAACTGGCGCGGCACGGCGATTCTCGCGCTGGCGCCGGAAGGGGGCGTCAATATGGAAAACGCCTACTTCGAGAGTCTCGGCCTGGGCAATGGGTTCAGCTTCAAGGGCGGGCGCTTTTATTCCGGTATCGGCTACATGAACGAGCAACATGCCCACGCCTGGGATTTTGCCGATGCGCCGCTGGCGTACAAGGCTTTTCTCGGCAACCAACTGGGTGACGATGGCGTGCAGGTCAGGTGGCTGGCGCCAACGGACCTGTTCCTCGAATTCGGCGCGGAAGTTGGCCGCGGACGCACTTTCCCCGGCGCCGACAACAACAAGAATGGCGTCTCGCAAGGGGCGGTATTCGCGCATCTGGGCGGCGACGCGGGCATCAGCAACGCCTGGCGCGTGGGGCTGTCGTGGCTGGGCAGCTCACCCAAAGACCGCAGCTTTGATGATACCGACCGCACGGGTGCGACCGCCAGCAACCGCTTCAGCGGCAAGAGCCGGATGTGGGTTGCCGATGGCATCTGGAAATGGTCACCGGATGGCAACAGCACGGTGCATAACTTCAAGTTGCAGGGCGAGTATTTCAAACGCCGTGAGGACGGCACGTTGGCGAGCAATTCAGCGGCGGGCGCTTGCGCAGAAAACTGTGCGGCTGATTACAACAGCGACCAGAGCGGCTGGTATGTGCAGGGCGTCTATCAGTTCATGCCGCATTGGCGCGCTGGCGTGCGTCACGATGCGTTGAAGTCCGGCACGGTGGCTATCGGTCTCGTCAATAGCGGCATGCTGAGTTTTGCCGACTTTCCGCAGTTGGCCGCGCACAACCCGAAACGCAACACCGCGATGCTGGATTACAGCCCGAGCGAATACACGCGCTTCCGCTTGCAGTTTGCGCGCGATGATTCAGGCATCGGCGCGACGGACAATCAGTTATTCCTGCAATACATCTTTAGCCTGGGTGCGCATGGCGCGCACGCTTTTTGATTGGAGAAAAACATGAAACGACTTATTTTTGCATTGTTCAGCTTGCTGTCCCTGGCCGCCCACGCCGACCTCAAGGTGTTCGCCACGGTTCCCGAATGGGGCGCGCTGGCCAGGGAAATCGGCGGCAAGCATGCCGATGTATTCACCGCGACGGGCGGCCTGCAAGACCCGCACCGGGTCGAGGCCCGGCCATCGTTGATCGCCCGCGCGCGCAATGCGGACCTGGTGGTGGCCACCGGCGCGGAGCTGGAAATTGGCTGGCTGCCGATAATCCTGCGCAACTCCGGCAACCCGCGTGTGCAACCCGGCCAGCCGGGGAACTTTGAAGCGGCGCGCGCTGTGCGCATGCTCGAAGTGCCGACGCGGCTCGACCGCGCGGATGGCGACGTGCATGCGGGCGGCAATCCGCATATCCAGAATGACCCGCGCAATATCCTGAAAGTGGGCGAGGCGCTCACCGCACGCATGGCGCAACTCGATGCGGCGAATGCTGTTGAATATCAAGCCAACTTCAACAACTTTACTGGACGCTGGAAGGCCGCGATGACGAAATGGGAAGCCAGCGCGGCGCCCTTGCGCGGCATGCATGTGGTCACCCAGCACAAGGCCTTTCCCTATCTGTATGACTGGCTGGGCATCGTCGAAGTCGCTACGCTGGAGCCCAAGCCCGGCGTCGAGCCAGCGGTGTCTTATCTTTCTCAGGTCATGAATGATGTCGCCACCCAAAAGCCGCGCATGGTGATTCGCGCAGCGTGGAATTCGCCACAGCCTACCGAGTGGTTCAGTGAGCATGCGCATGTGCCCGCAGTGGTGCTGCCCTTCACCGTGGGCGGCAGCGAGCAGGCCAAGGATTTGTTCAGCCTGTTTGATGACACCGTCGCGCAATTGTTGAGGGCCAGCAAATGAACGACGCATTGAACACATTCGACTGGAGCCTGCTGGCCGCCCCGTTTGCGGCCGGGCTGCTGGTGTTGGCCACGCATGTGCCGCTGGGCCGCGAAGTGTTGAAGCGCGGCATCATTTTCATCGACCTGGCCATAGCGCAAGTTGCCGGGCTGGGCGTGATGCTGGCGAAAATGCTCGAATGGAGCCACAGCGAAGCGACGGTTGACCCGGCCACGCAACTCACCGCCGCCGCTGCCGCCTGCGCTGGCGCGCTGTTGCTGACCTGGAGCGGCAAGCGCTGGCCGGAGATACAGGAGGCGTTGATCGGCCTGTTGTTCGTCTTCGCCGCGTCCGCAGGCATTTTGCTGCTGGCGCATAACCCGCATGGCGGCGAGCACCTCAAGGACATGCTGGCAGGACAAATACTCTGGGTGAATTGGCCGCAGCTTGCGCTACCCGCAGCCATTTATGCGGCCATCCTGGTGTTCTGGTTTGCCCTGCGGCAGCGCTTTGGCGATGGTGGGTTTTATCTGCTGTTCGCGCTGACGGTGACCTTCTCGGTGCAACTGGTGGGTGTGTTTCTGGTGTTCACCAGCTTGATCGCACCGGCCATTGCCAGCCGCGGCCGCGCAGGGTGGCGGGGTTTACTGTTCGCGTATGGCATCGGGGCGCTGGGTTATGCGCTGGGTCTGGCCGCTTCGGCCTGGTGGGATCTGCCTTCCGGCGCGGCGATTGCCTGCGTTTTATGCGCCTTGGCGAGTGTCGGGCTAGGACTGCGGCGTCCAGTCCGATAAACTGTTGCCAACAACAGGAGCAACTTTCATGGAGCAATATCACGGCACGACCATTCTTTCCGTGCGGCGCGGCAATCAGGTGGCGCTCGGCGGCGATGGCCAGGTCACCCTCGGCAATATCGTCATCAAGGCCACCGCGCGCAAGATTAGGCGCTTGCACAACGACCAGATTCTGGCCGGATTTGCCGGCGGCACGGCGGATGCGTTCACGCTGTTCGAGCGCTTCGAAGCCAAGCTGGAAAAACATCAGGGCCAGTTGTTGCGCGCGGCGGTAGAGCTCGCCAAGGACTGGCGCACCGACCGCATGCTGCGCCGGCTGGAGGCGATGCTCTCGATCGCCGACCGCGAGCATTCATTGGTCATTACCGGCAATGGCGATGTGCTGGAGCCGGAATTCGGCATTGTCGCCATCGGCAGCGGCGGCGCGTATGCGCAGTCCGCCGCGCGGGCGCTGCTGGAAAATACCGAACTTGCCCCGGCGGACATCGTCAAGAAATCGTTGGCGATTGCCGGTGATATCTGCATCTACACCAACCAGAACCATTTGATTGAAACCCTTGACTGAGACCGAATTTTTATGTCTGCCCTGTCCATCATGACCCCGGCTGAAATTGTTTCCGAACTCGACAAGCACATCGTCGGCCAGGCGCGCGCCAAACGCGCGGTGGCCATCGCCTTGCGCAACCGTTGGCGGCGGGCGCAGGTGGCCGAGCCCTTGCGCACCGAAATCACGCCGAAAAACATCTTGATGATCGGCCCCACGGGCGTGGGCAAAACCGAAATCGCGCGGCGCCTGGCGCGGCTGGCGAATGCGCCCTTCATCAAAATCGAGGCAACCAAGTTCACCGAGGTCGGTTACGTTGGCCGCGACGTGGATACCATCATCCGCGATCTGGCGGAAACCGCGATCAAGAACGCCCGTGAAGCGGCGATGCGATCCGTACAAGACCGCGCGAAGGATGCGGCCGAAGAACGCGTGCTGGATATTTTGCTGCCTACCGCAAAAGTTATGCGTAGCGGTATCCAGCCGGACGGCTTTGGCGAGACGGCGAG
>LNAP01003968.1_pt1 | contig 21056 bp, 17 predicted proteins | sample 602601 | NCBI WGS metagenome assembly LNAP01 (sample SAMN02440304, study PRJNA202911) | soil metagenome | biome: Subtropical and temperate rainforests or woodlands; isolation source: soil samples (1 kg each in a 20% v/v slurry with milli Q water) were... ...
GCGTGACCGTGCCGGTGCACGCGTTCCCGCTGAACTTCGACAGGCCGGTGCTGACCAGCGTCGATGTGCCGGCGCTGCTGCTGTCGATCGCGGCCGCAATCGCGATCTTCCGGTTCAAGCTGGGGATGCTGACGGTGCTGGCGGGCAGCTGCGCGGCGGGTGTGGGGCTGCGGCTGGCAGGGGTGATCTAGGACCCGGAATCATAGTTTGTCGCGTCCGCTTTGCTAATGGACGGCGACGTCGAAGCCGTCAGGTCTGCATGTCGGCCTTGGGCCAACAGGCGACTGTCGCCGATGATCAGCACGATTTGAATTAAGCGTTTAAGTGACATGAAAGAGCGCTTCGCCTATAGGTTGTCATCGTGGCGCCACGGATTGCATGCGAGAAGCGCGACGGAGGCTGAGACACTGTCATGAGATGGCCATTGCCGTATCCAAGGCGCGGTGATGTGATGGGTATTTTATTCATCGTCGTTCTGCTGTGCCTTATCGCTTTCAGCTTCTATTTGTTTCCAACTTCTAAGACGAATAACGGCTTCGGTCCGGACTGGGATTGTACCCCTGTCCCTAATAGCCAGCCGATTTGCATCAAAAAGCTAGGTCAGTGAAACGCAGTTCGTTGCTTTGCCCTCGGAAGCTGCCGCTGACGCTTATACCTTCGAATGCTCATCACCTCCCCATCGACGATGACCCGTCGGGCAAAACACCCGCCCAAATCCGCCACCGCGCATGTCAAGTCCCACCTCGCAAAATATTCCACTTTATCGAAATTCGGATTTGTCGTACACACGAAGCTCCCTGGCCCGTCACAAGGGGCGGATCGCGATCGTCACGAACCGCGGGCTGGGGTGCGATGGACGCGACGGCGTCGGGCGCGAATGGTCTTTGCAGGGCGGCTTTGGCCGTGAGCATTGGCGATCGCGCGTACGACACGACGCTGACAGCGTCTTCGCATGGCTTCGGGAGCGAGCACACGCCACCTCTCGGATTCCCAGCGAGGACGTGCGCGGACGGAGAAGTCGTGTGGTCCTGACGCCCGCAGGCTGGCGTCAAGTCTCGCGGTGATGCGGCGGCCGACCGGCTCGCGCAGGCGACGGGGGCAACAGTGCAACGCTCCCCGAGGAGAGCACGAAGGACACCGTTAAAACCATTCGCGCAGGGAAGGCCGGGCGATCCGGCGAGACCTGTGGTCCACCCCGTGTGCATTTTTTCGGCGCACGGACTTGCGGGTGCCAGCCGGCGCCCGGCCTTCCCTGCGCCCTTGTCACGATGAGGGCGAGACGAGAGAGCAAAGCTCGGGCGGAAGATGCCGCGAGAATGCGAACGCTTGCTTGCTGTTTGAGACGTATAACTGAGCGACGGCTAGTCTTGCCGCACTATCAGACCCTCATGGTGAGGAGCGCGAAGCGCGTCTCGAACCATGAAGGCCCGGATCTCGCCCGGGGCCATCCTTCGAGACGCGCGTTCCGCGCTCCTCAGGATGAGGAGACGAACGCGTCTGGCGCAGTAGAGCTACCGCATCATCATCCGCGCGATCGCCTCGCCGATCACTACCGTCGTGAAATGCGTGTTGGCCCGGCAGTCCGACGGCATGATCGAGGCGTCGGCGACACGCAGTCCGCTGATGCCTTTCACGGTGCCGTCCGGATTGACCACGCCGTCAGCGTCGCCAGCGCCGGTCATGCGGCAACTGCCGGCGGCATGCTGGATGTCGCCGGTCTCGCGGCGCAGCAGCGCATCGAGCTCGTGATCCGGCAAGGCGGCGGCCTGCGGCAGCGTCAGATCGGTGTCGGTGAGCCTGATCCAGTCGGCGATGCCGGCCAGTGCCGGCTGGGACGTGATCACCGCGAGGCGCTTCACCGCGTCCATCATGCGCAGCATGTCGCGGGGATCGGCCAGCATGTTCTCGTCGACAACGGGATCGATTGTAGGGTCCGTCGAGGCCAGCTTGAGCGTGCCGCGCGAATAGGCATTGAACAGCCCGGCGCCGATCGCTCCGGAAACGCCGATGCCACGGTGGTTGAAGGCGATCAGGATCATGTCGCGCTTGCCGCCATTGGCGAGGCCCGAGGAATAGGTCACGCAGCAATTGGTGTGGCGGGTGTCGGGATTGGTCGGCCGCAAATTTTCGTGGAGCTGAATGGTCGCGCGAAACAGCGGGTGGTCGAAGAAGTGCTTGCCGACCGGCAAGTCACGCTCCACCGCAATCCCCATCGCTTTCAGCTCGTCGGCCGGCCCGACACCCGAACGCAGCAGGATCGCGGGACTGTGGATGGCACCGGCGCACAGCACGATCTGGCGCGCGCTGATGTCGTGGGTACCCTGCCCCTCGATGTGGACCCGGAGGCCGGTCGCACGGCCGTCGCTAATCAGCACGCGATCGACCAGCGCATGCCCGCGGATCTCCAGATTGGCACGACCGCGCGCGGGTTCGAGGTAACCCTCATTGGTGGTGATGCGGCGCAGATTGCGACTGTTGATGGGGTAGCAGGCGACGCCCTCGCCGTCCGGGCCGTTGACGTCGTCGCACCAGGGATAGCCGCTCGCCAGCGCCGCATCGCGCAGGCCACGATCGATCGGGCCCCATGTCTCGGGCGGAGCGCGATAGACCGGCAGCGGCCCGCCGCGTCCATGTCCCTCGGTGTCGCCGAGCTCCAGATCGTCCTCGATCACCGAGAACAGCGGCATCACCTCCCTGGCCGACCAGCCGGTGCAGCCATTGGCGGCCCATTCGTCGAACGCATCGGCGACGCCGCGGATGGCGATCTGGCCGTTCATCATCGACGAGCCGCCGAGGCCCTTGCCGCGCCAGTAGAAGCGCGGCTCCTGCTCCGCCACCCGGCGCGTCAGCAGATCAGGCCATTGCCATTTCTCCTGATACTCGCGCTTGTGGATGATCGGAATGGGGTTCGGCGTCCTGACTTCCCAGGGCGCCTCGTCGGCGCGCCAGTCCAGCCCCGCTTCGAGCAACAGGACACGCCGTGCGGGATCCTCGGAGAGCCGTGCCGCAACGGCGGCACCGGCGGAGCCGCCGCCGACAACAATGACATCGTACATCGCGTTACTTCTCAACGTTCCAGAACACCGGGATGGCGGACGGTATCAGACCGCGCAGAGTGGCGCGATAGGCCGCGGGCTGCGCGAACTGGCCCCACGGGATCGCGGGCGCCTGATCGTACATGATGGACTGGATTTCGCCGGCGATCTTCTTGCGATCCTCCTCGGCGGGCGCCTTCGCAAAAGCTTCCATCAGCGGTGTGATGCGCGCATCGCATTGCCACCCGGTGAAGTCGGCGCAGTTGAAGGCGACCATGACGTTGGTCAGCGGCGAGCCGAGGTCAAAACCGCCGGCGTGAACGCCATAGACGCTCCAGCCCTCCTTCTTGGCGCGGCGCGCCAGCACGCTCGCCCAGTCCATCACCTGAAGATCGACGTTGAAACCGGCCTGCTTCAGCCGCTCTGCCAGCACCTGCGCGGAGACGCGCGGGGCTTCGAGATCGTTGGCCTCCATCACGACGACGGGCTCGCCGGCATATTTCGTCGCCTTCAGCGCGGCCTTTGCCGCCTCGATCGACGGCTTGGCGGCCGCTTCCGTGCCGGCCTTGCTGTCATAGGTTGTGCCGCACGTAAAGAACGTCGCGCAGGGCGTGGCGTATTTGGCATCGAGCCCGAGCGCATCCAGCACCTCGCGCTGATCGACAAGCTTCCACAACACGCGCCGGATCGCAGGATCGTCGAACGGCTTCGATGCGGCGTTGAGACGATAGGCGCCCGCGAACATGTTGCCGCCGGTGAAGTTGACCAGCTTCACGCGGGCGTTCTTCTCCAATTGCGGCAACAGGTCGAACGGCGCGTATTGCATGAAGTCGACCTCGCCGGCCTGGAGCGCGGAAGCGGCGGTCGAACCGTCAGGAATGACACGGATCTCGAGCGTGTCGACGTTGACCCGCTTGCCCCCGGCGAGGAAGTCGGCGGGCTCGGAGCGCGGCACATAGTCGGCGAACTTCTTCAGGATCATGCGATCGCCGGTACGGTGATCGGCCTTGCTGTAGACGAACGGGCCGGAGCCGATGATTTCGGTGATGCGCTGGTCGCCGGGCGTTTTCGCAATACGCTCGGGCATCATGAAGGCGACCGGGCTGACGGGATTGCCGAGCGCGTCGATGACGAGGCCCGAGGGCTCCTTCAACGTCAGCACGAACGTCTTCGCGTCGGTCGGCTCCAGCGACGCCGTGATCGCGAAGATGCGACGGCCGAGCGCGCTGCGGGTGCCCCAGCGGCGCAGCGAAGCCACGCAATCGGCCGCCGTGACCGGCTGGCCGTCATGCCACTTCAGGCCGTCGCGCAGCGTGAAGCTGTAGGTCAATCCGTCCGCCGAGACCTTCCAGTCCTGCACCATCTGCGGCTTGATCTCGCCCTTGGAATCCTTGGCGAACAGCGTGTCGAACACCATGTAGCCAAACGTGCGCGAAATATAGGCCGTGGAGAAATGCGGATCGAGCGTGACGATCTCCGCCTCCAGCACCGCAACGAGATTGCCCGCCGCATGCGCCGGCGCCGCGACAATCGCGAGCCCGAGCAGCGCCGGAATGAAAGTCTTCAATTTGAACATTGGTGCCTTTTTACTTCTTCTCGAGAGTTCATTTGCAGGCAAAGAAAAAGCAATGTTCGTGCCCGATCGGCACAGGCACGTATGCGCTCACGACTATCTGCCACGCGTTTGCGTGCCAAGAGATACGAGTTGGGGAGCGAGCCTGCTACCTCTCGTCATTGCGAGCGCAGCGAAGCAATCCAGAGTCTTTCCGGAGAGGCAGTCTGGATTGCTTCGCTGCGCTCGCAATGACGATGTGGAGGCGCATGTGCGCTACACACTGCGCGCAGCGTGGGTCCCGGCTCTGCGCAGCACCGCAAGAGCATTGCAGCGCGTCCGGGACACGAGAGCCACCCTACCCGATCACCTTGCCGAACTTGTTCGACTTCGGGAATCCCTTCGGCGGCAGGCGGCCGGCGTCGGCGCGGCTGCCTTTCCACTCCGCGAGCTCCTTCATGGTCGCGGAGAATTCGCGCCCCGCGGAGTCCTTCCAGGTCAGGCCCGCCTTGGCGTCGAACACCGCGATGTCGGACAGGCCGCCGTCCTTGTACTTCTGCAGGCGGACGCCGCGGCCGCGCGCCATCTCCGGCACCTGGTCGAGCGGGAAGATCAGCATCTTGCGGTTCTCGCCGATGACCGCGACGGTGTCACCGATCACCTCGGTGACCGTGCGCGCCTCGTTCGGCATGTCGACGTTGAGGACCTGCTTGCCCTTCTTGGTGGTGCCGACGCAATCGTCCTCGTTGACGACGAAGCCCTGGCCCTCGTGGCTCGCGACCAGGAATTTGCGCCCGCCCTTGTTGACGAACAGCGCGACGGGCGCGGCCTCCTGCTCGAGGTCGATGAACAGCCGGATGGGCTCGCCGTGACCGCGGCCGCCCGGCAGCTTTGCGACATCGAGCGAGTAGAATTTTCCGTTGGTGGCGAACAGCAGCAGCTTCGAGGTCGTCTCCGCGAAAAACGCGAAGCCGAGCTTGTCGTCCTGCTTGAAGGTCAGGCCGGAGAGATCCTCGACATGGCCCTTCATGGTGCGGATCCAGCCCTTGTCGGACACAACGACGGTGACCGGCTCGCGCTCGACGAGGGCTTCCTCCATCGCCGCGAGATCGTGCTCGGGCGCATCCGCAAAGGTGGAGCGGCGCTTGCCGAGCGGCGTCTTCGGCCCGAACATGTCGCGGACCTTGCCGACCTGCTCGCTGACTTTCTTCCACTGCTCCGGCTCGGACGCGAGCACCGCGTTGATGCCCTTGAGTTCGTTGCGGAGATTCTTGTCCTCGGTGCGGATCTCCATCTCCTCGAGCTTGCGCAACGAACGGAGCCGCATGTTGAGGATGGATTCAGCCTGAACTTCGGTGAGCTTGAACGCCTTGATCAGCGCCGGCTTCGGCTCATCCTCGGTGCGGATGATCCTGATCACCTCGTCGATGTTGAGATAGGCAATCAGAAGCCCGCCGAGGACTTCCAGCCGGTTCTCGATCTGCGTCTTGCGATAATTGGTCCGGCGGATGAGCACGTCGCGCAGATGGTCGAGCCATTCGCGCAGGCACTCTGCGAGGCCCACCACCTTGGGGACGCGGCCCTTCAGCAGCACGTTGAGGTTCAGCGGAATCTTGTTTTCGAGCTCGGTCAGCCGGAACAACGATTCCATCATCAGGGCAGGATCGACGTTCTTCGACTTCGGCTCGATGACGAGGCGGACGTCTTCGGCCGACTCGTCCCTGACATCGCCGACCAGAGGCAGCTTCTTCTGGTCCAGCAGCTCGGCAATCTTCTCGACGAGGCGGGACTTCTGAACCAGGAAGGGGATCTCGGTGACGACGACGACCCAGGTGCCGCGCGTGCCCTCTTCCTGCTCCCACCGGGCGCGAACGCGGAACGAGCCGCGGCCAGTCGTGTAGGCTTCCGCAATGGCCTGTTTGGAATCGACGATGATGCCGCCGGTCGGGAAGTCCGGGCCCTTCACCCACTTCAACAGTGCCTTCGACTTCGCGTCGGGCTTCTCGATCAGATGCAGCGCGGCGTCGCAAAGCTCGGCGGCGTTGTGCGGCGGGATCGAGGTCGCCATGCCGACCGCGATGCCCTGCGCGCCGTTTGCGAGCAGGTTCGGGAAGCCGCCCGGCAGAACCACCGGCTCCTTGGACTGGCCGTCGTAGTTGGGCCGGAATTCAACGCCGTCCTCGTCGATGCCGTCGAGCAGAAGCCGCGCGACATCGGTCATGCGCGCTTCGGTGTAGCGGTAGGCGGCAGGATTATCGCCGTCGATATTGCCGAAATTGCCCTGGCCGTCGACCAGCGGGTAGCGCGAGGAGAAGTCCTGCGCGAGGCGTACCATGGCGTCGTAGATCGCCTGGTCGCCATGCGGATGGAACGAGCCCATCACGTCGCCGACGATCTTGGCGGATTTCTTGAAGGCCGTGCCGGGGTCGAGCCTCAGCAGGCGCATGCCGTAGAGAATGCGCCGGTGCACCGGCTTCAGGCCGTCGCGCGCGTCCGGCAGCGCACGGTGCATGATGGTCGAGAGCGCGTACGCAAGATAGCGCTCTTCCAGCGCTTCACGCAGCGGCACGTCGTGAATTTCGGCCGGTTCTTCCGGCGGAACGATTCGTTTTCCCATGCCGCCCGGTTAAACCGTGGAAGCGAATCGGTGGTTCCCTGTGGGCTTCTATTGACCCGCCCAACCGGCTGTGAAGGTCTGCTGGGTCTTGGCCTGCGCGGTAACGGGCGCATTGGTCAGGCAACGCCGGGCCACCTCGATCTCGGCCTCCGTCGCACCCTTGGACCGCGCCCATGTCTCTGCGGCCGCGGCGGAATATTTCGCCACATAGTACCGCACGACGGTGCAGGATGCCCGGCGAAACACGCCGGATTGCGGTTCCGCGGCCATGGCATCCGGCGCGAACGCAAGCAGCGCCGCGGACAAGGCAAATCCCTTGATCAACATTTAGGCCGTCCCCGTGATGGAACCTGCCGGGCCAACTCGACCTGCCGGCTTTCGTTCCCGGTGGCGCCATGTTCCATGACAGGGCAGAGCCGCCGAGACGTCATGGCGCGGGAAGCGCCGCCTTGGCCTGCTGACGTGTGAGGGCGTTGATGAAGCCAGCCCGCGCGTCGGAATGGCCCTGCCCCCGCGGCTCGAGCACGTGGCGCAGCAGGAACAGGCCGGTGAGCCGGAAGCCGTCCTGCAGATCCTCATCGGTAAGTTCGCCCTGCACTTCGCCCTGGCGCAGGAACGGCGGCAGACGCAAGAGGCGGTCGCGCCACGGCTCGCCCGCACCGCGCGACACCGCGCCGCCGGATTTGGGCGAGACATAGATCAGGTCCGTGGTCTCCCCGGTCACGGCGCAATTGTCGAGCGCCAGCCCGAAGCCGAGTTCGGCGAGCATCGCCAGCTCGAAATGGATCACGTGAACGGCGGCGCTGCCGATATCGTCGAAATCATCGAGCGAATGTTCGAGCATCGCAAACATCTCTTCGTGCGGATCGCGTTCCGGCAGCAGCCGCGCAATCGAGGCCAGATGGGTGACGCCGTAAACGCCGTGGGAGGCCCCCAGCAGCGTCGCCGCGCGCAGCTTCAGGCCTTCAACGGCATAGGTGCCGAGATGCTCGTCGAGCCGCGCCCGCCACACCACGCTGACGCTGTTGCCGGGTTGCAGCAGCGGCCGCATCCGCGAGCCGGCGCCGCCGCGGACAAGGCCGAGATGCCGGCCATGCGCGCGAGTCAGTAGCTCGACGATGGCGCTGCTCTCGCCATGCCGCCGCACCCCCAGCACGATGCCTTCGTCGGTCCATTCCATCGAAGCAAGTGTAGCGCATTTACCGCACCGCGCGAAACCTCACGCGTTGAACCAGCCCTTCGCATCCCCGCTAAAGGAGAAATACAGGCCCATCGCCGTCAGCACGCAGGAGACGATCTCGATGGCGCTGTCGAGCTCCATCCCCTTCTCGCCGATGATCTGGCCGAGCGAGATCACCGACAGCGCCAGGGCTGCCGCCAGCACCCAGCGCGGCCAGTTCTTGCGCCAACGCGCCGCCAGCCAGACGAAATAGACCAGCAGCAGGATCATGCAGCCGGCGAGCAAGGCGGCCGTCATGATCATCTGCTCGGTCATTTCGGCATTGGGCGTGCGGTCCTGCACCGCGACCGAAAGAGCATCCAGCATCAACGATGCGTAGAGCAGCGCTTCGAAGCGCCGGACGTTGCTGGGTACGCTCATCGGGGACCGATCTTTTCTTGGTTATTCCCTGGGAAATTCCAGGCCCATCTCGCGATAGCGATCGGGATCGTCGCCCCAGTTCTCGCGCACCTTCACGAACAGGAACAGATGCACCGGCACGCCCAGGATTTCGCCGATCTCCTTGCGCGAGTCCGCGCCGATCGACTTGATGGTCGCGCCGCCCGCGCCGAGCACGATCTTGCGCTGGCTCTCGCGCTCGACGAAGATCGTCTGCTCGATGCGCACTGACTTGTCCTTGCGCTCCTCCCACTTGTCGGTCTCGACCGTGGACTGGTAGGGCAGTTCCTGGTGCAGCTTGCGATAGATCTTCTCGCGGGTGATCTCGGCCGCCAGCTGCCGCATCGGCGCGTCCGACATCTGGTCCTCGGGATAGAGGAACGGGCCCGGCGGCACCATCTCGGCAAGCGTCTGCCTAAGGTCGTCGACGCCGTCGCCCGAGATCGCCGCGATCATGAAGGTCTTGGCGAAGGCCATTCGCTCGTTGGCGGCCTGCGCCAGCGCCAGCAGCTTCTCGCGCTGGACCAGGTCGACCTTGTTGATCACCAGAATCTTCTCGTGATTGACGCTCGCGACCTTGGTGAGGATCGCCTCGGCCTCCTCGTCGATGCCGGCCTTGGCATCGATCAGCACACAGACGAGATCGGCGTCATGCGCCCCGCTCCAGGCGGTCGAGACCATGGCGCGGTCGAGCCTTCGCTTGGGCAGGAAGATGCCGGGCGTGTCGACCAGGATGATCTGCGCGTTGTTCTCGATCACGATGCCGCGGATCAGCGCGCGCGTGGTCTGCACCTTGCGCGAGACGATCGTGACCTTGGCCCCGACCAGCGCATTGACCAGCGTGGATTTGCCGACATTCGGCGCGCCAATGAGCGCGACGAAGCCGCAGCGCGTCGCGGCAGGCGCCTCGCCGCTTGCTTCAGCCGTCATTGCCGCCGCCAACACCTTCACGTTCGATCATCACCGAGGCCGCCACCTTCTCTGCCGCACGCTTGCTGCCGCCAATCCCTTCGGCCGGCGCCAATCCCGGCAAGTCCACCGCGACGCGGAACTGCGGATCGTGATGCGGGCCGGTGCGCTCGACCTCGCGATAGACCGGCGTCGGCAATCCCTTGCCCTGTGCCCATTCCTGCAGCACGGTCTTGGGATCGCGCAACGGACGCCGCGGCTTGTGCATGCGCTCGGTCCAGTTGCGCTTGACGAAGTCGGACGCCGCCGCGTGGCCGCCGTCGAGGAAGATGGCGCCGATCACGGCCTCGCAGATGTCGCCGAGGATGGACTTGCGCAGACGTCCGTCGGCGGCGGGGCCGACCGAACCGAGCTTGATGTCGTCGAGCAGACCGAGCGACTTGGCGACGTCGGCGCAGCTTTCCTTGCGCACGAGTTCGGCAAGTCGCTTGGACAGCTCGCCTTCGTCGGCGTTCGGGAAGGCGTGATAGAGCATGTCGGAGACGACGAGCCCGAGCACGTGGTCGCCGAGGAATTCGAGCCGCTGGTAGCTGTCGCCGCGCTTGCGCCCGGACTTCAGCGCCGAGACATGCGTGATCGCCTGGATCAACTGGTTCGGATCCGCAAAGCTGTAACCAATGCGCGCCTCGAGCGCTGCATTCGCGTCAGTCGCCTTGACCTTGGCCTTGCGTACCCGCTTCTTCTTCGCAGGCGTCTTCGATGCAGCTTCGCCCTCAGGGACGGCTTGCGCCTCGATCGGTTGGCTCGCGATGTCCTTGGCTTCGTCTTTCATCGGACTATTTTGAAGAAGCGATTCCAGCGCACGGCCCACGGCCAGCGCCAGAACATCCAGGCGTGCTCGCCTTCGGCGATGGAGAAGAAGATCATCTGGGCACGGCCGATCAGGTTTTCCTGCGGCACGTAGCCGACCTGGCCGAGGAAGCGGCTGTCGGTGGAGTTGTCGCGGTTGTCACCCATCATGAAAAAATGGCCGGGCGGCACGTTGTAGACGTTGGTGTTGTCCATGTAGCCGTTGTCGGCGCAGTCCAGCGTCTCATAGGACACGCCGTTGGGAAGCGTCTCCTTCCAGCGCTTCACGCGGGAGATTCCGCCGCCTTCGGAGCCGCAGGGATCCTCGCCGACGAACTCGCTCATGCGCTGCCGCTCGACCGGGGTGTCGTTGATGTAGAGCAGGCCGTCCTTCATCTGGACGCGATCGCCGGGAAGGCCGATGACGCGCTTGATGTAGTCGGTGGAATCGTCCTTCGGCAGCCGGAACACCACGATGTCACCGCGGTTCGGATCGGAGCCCCAGATCCGCCCCGAAAACAGCGGCGGCGAGAACGGGATCGAGTAGTGGCTGTAGCCGTAGGAATATTTCGAGACGAACAGATAGTCGCCGACCAGCAGCGTCGCCTTCATCGAACCGGACGGAATGTTGAACGGCTGGAACAGGAACGTGCGGATCACCAGCGCGATCAGGAGAGCGTGGATCACGACCCGGATTGTCTCGCCGACGCCGCTCTCAGTTTTTGTTCCCGAAGTCACGCTCATTGCTCTCTCAATTCCGGCCGGCGGTCACAGAGCGCCCTCCTCCCCGCGAACAGCCCATCGCTCGCGGCCCAAGGAGATTGTCCTGATTCTGATAGTGAGGGCCAATTCCGGCGTAAAGCCGAATTCGCCCAGCCTGATTTGCGTCGGCGGACTTTTAGACGGTTGTCGGGGGCCACGCAATCAAGGATCGCGTCAAAACTTCGTAAGATATTGATCTCTAATACGAATTATAAAATGGACTATTGATTGTCAGGGCCTGGCCCGCGGCACGGCGGAAATGACGACGAACGCCTGTGCCAGCGGCCAGTCATCGGTGATCGACAGGTCGATCCTCGCCTCGAACCCCTCCGGCGTCAGAGCCTGGAGCCGGGCGAGCGCCCCGCCCGTCAATTGCATGGTCGGACGGCCCCCCGGCAGGTTGACCACGCCCATGTCGCGCCACCAGACACCGCGCCGGATGCCGGTGCCGAGCGCCTTGGAGCAGGCCTCCTTGGCCGCAAAGCGCTTGGCGTAGGTCGCCACCACCATCTTCTCGTTCTTGGCCCGGCGCTCCGCCTTGGCGCGCTCGGCCGCGGTGAAGATGCGGTCGAGGAAACGCTCGCCATGGCGCTCGATCACCTTGCCGACGCGGGTGATGTCGATCAGGTCGGAGCCGATGCCGATGATCATGCCCGGCTCCGGCCGCGCTCCATCGCCGCGCGCATGCTGCGGACGGTCTCGGCGAGGCCGACGAACAAGGCTTCGCCGATCATGTAGTAGCCGATGTTGAGCTCCATGATCTCCGGCAGCGCCGCGATGCTCTCCGCCGTCACGTAGTCGAGCCCGTGGCCGGCGTGCACTTCCAGCCCGGCGGCCTTCGCCAGCTTCACGCCCGCCACGATCCGCTTCCATTCCGCATCGGCCTTGCCGGTGTGGCCGTCGACCACGGCGTCGCACCAGGCGCCGGTGTGGATCTCGATCACGGGCGCGCGCAGCCGCGCCGCCATCTCGATCTGCGCAGGATCGGCGGCGATGAACAGCGAAACGCGGATGCCGGCATCGTTCAGCCGCGCGATATAGGGCGCGAGCGCATTGTGCTGGCCGACCACGTCGAGCCCGCCTTCCGTCGTCACCTCCTGCCGGCGCTCCGGCACCAGGCACACCGCATGCGGCCTGGTGGCGAGCGAGATTCGCATCATGTCGTCGGTCGCCGCCATCTCGAAATTGAGCGGCTTGGAGATCTCGGCCTTGAGCCGCGCCATATCCTCGTCGCGGATGTGCCGGCGATCCTCGCGCAAATGGGCGGTGATGCCGTCGGCGCCGGCCTCGATCGCAAGCAGCGCCGCGCGCACCGGATCGGGATTGCGGCCGCCGCGCGCATTACGCAGGGTCGCGACATGGTCGACATTGACGCCGAGGCGGAGCGGAGAAGCGGTCATTTCAGGACTCACGGAATCAGGGCAGCAGGCGCATGCGAGATGCGTCTATCCATTAACACGTTCGACGCGGGCGACGACCGCCTTCGCGCGCAGCTGGTTCAGGATCGCGCTCAAATGCTTGAGATCGTAGACTTCGAGATCGATCGTCGTCTCCGTGAAATCAGGCGAGCGGCGCTGCATGCTGATGTTGTCGATGTTGCCGTCATGCTCGGCGATCACGGTCGCGATCTGCGCCAGCGCGCCGGGCTCGTTGACGTTCTCGACCCTGATCCGGGCCGGGAAACGCTGCGGCACGGAGTCCTCGATGTCCCAGCGCACGTCGAGCCAGCGCTCCGGCTCTTCCTCGAAATCCTTCAGGGCCGGCGCCTGGATCGGATAGATCGTGATGCCCTCGCCCGGCGTGACGATGCCGACGATGCGGTCGCCGGGCACGGCGCCGCCGTTCGGCGCGAACTTCACCGGCAGGTCGGAATTGATGCCGCCGATCGGGATCGCGACCGGGCTGCGCGGAGGCTCCGAGGATTTTTCCTTGAGCTTGGCGGTCAGCCCCTTCTTGACGCCGTAGCGCGCGACCCGCTCCTCCTTGTAGTCGGGATACATCGCCCGAGCGACGTGGGAGGCCTTGATCTCGCCACGTCCGACCGCCGCCATGACGTCCTCGATCGAGGTGCGCGCGAGCCGCGGCAGCGCCCCCTTGAGCTTGTCGTCGGCGTATTCGATCTTGGCGCGCTCGAACAGGCGCTCCACGATGCGCCGGCCGAGGCCGACATATTGGTCGCGCACGGCGGTGCGCGTGGCGCGGCGGATCGCGGCCCGCGCCTTGCCGGTGACCGCGAGCGTCTCCCAGGCCGATGGCGGCGCCGCTTGCGCTTCAGAGGTCAGTACCTCGACCTCGTCGCCGTTCTGCAGCTCCGAGGACAGCGGCGCGAACTTGCCGTTGATCTTGCAGCCGACCGCGCTGTTGCCGACGTCGGTATGCACGGCATAGGCGAAGTCGATCACGTTGGCATGGCGCGGCAGCGCGATCAGCTTGCCCTTCGGCGTGAAGCAGAACACTTGGTCGTGGAACAGCTCGAGCTTGGTATGTTCGAGGAATTCCTCGGGGTTGGCGCTCTCGGAGAGGATGCCGATCGTATGGCGCAGCCAGGCAAACGCGTTGGACTCGCGCTTGAGGAATTCGGTCGGTGAGCCCGCGCCTTCCTTGTAGAACGCGTGCGCGGCAATGCCGCGCTCGGCAATCTGGTCCATCGCCTCGGTGCGGATCTGGAGCTCGACGCGCTGGTTGCCGGGACCGATCACGGTGGTGTGGATCGAGCGATAGTCGTTCTGCTTCGGCGTCGAGATGTAGTCCTTGAAGCGGCCCGGCACGACCGGCCAGGTGGTGTGGACGATGCCGAGCGCGCGATAGCAGGACTCGATGTCGTTGACGACGACGCGAAAGCCGAAGATGTCGGACAATTGCTCGAAGCCGATCGACTTGCGCTCCATCTTGGTCCAGATCGAGAATGGCTTCTTGCGCCGGCCGTAGACCCGCGCGCCGAGGCCGCGGTGGCGCAGATTGTTGGAGAGCTGGTCCTCGATCTCGCCGATCAGATTGCGGTTGCGCTCGGCAAGCGCGTCGAGGCGCTGCATCACCACCGCATAGGCTTCGGGATCGAGCGTGCGGAAGGACAGATCCTCCAGCTCCTCGCGCATTTCCTGCATGCCCATGCGCCCCGCCAGCGGCGCATAGATATCGAGCGTCTCCTCGGCGATGCGGCGGCGCGATTCCGTCGGCACGAAATCCAGCGTGCGCATGTTGTGCAGGCGGTCGGCAAGCTTGACCAGAAGCACGCGAACATCGTCGGCAATGGCCAGCAACAATTTGCGCAGGTTCTCAGCCTGCTTGGCCTCGCGCGACACCAGTTCCAGCCGCTTCAGCTTGGTCAGGCCCTCGACCAGCGCGCCGATCTCGGGGCCGAAGATCTGGTCGATCTCGGCCCTCGTCGCCTCGGTGTCCTCGATCGTGTCGTGCAACAGCGCAGCCACGATGGTGGCATCGTCGAGCTTCAGGTCGGTGAGAATCGCCGCCACTTCGAGCGGGTGCGAGAAATACGGATCGCCCGAGGCGCGGGTCTGCGAACCATGCGCCTTCATGGCGTAGACATAGGCCCGGTTCAGCAGGTCTTCGTTGGTATTCGGATTGTAGGACCTGACGCGCTCGACGAGGTCATATTGACGCATCATGCGCGCACGCGGCTTGGCCGGGCGGGCCACCGGCGCAGTCGGGGCCACGGCAACCGATTCGGTTGCGGCCATCATCTGCGTAAGTCCCCGGCGCCGATACACCATTCTGTCCTGCCTTCAAACGGACCATGAGACGGCCCGTTGCATACATCTTAGCTCCGATCGCGCGCGCGTCCGATCAATTCGGTGAAAGGTGCACGGCGCGAACCGGCAGCGCTATGGTAACCACGAAAACGCCAACAAAAGCAAAGGCCCGAACACGGGTTCGGGCCTTTGATAAGATCACAAGAAGTCGACGACTGCGATGGACGATTTACTCGTCCTCCTCGGGCTGCTCTTCCGGCGGCGCGAGGCCCTCGAGGCCCTTCAGGAGCTCCTCTTCGGTCATGCGCTCAACGGCAACTTCCGTATCGTCCGCATCGACGCTGGCGCCGGCGGAACCGATCAACGGCACCGTGTCGGGCTCGGGCTCGTCAACCTCGACGAACTTCTGGAGCGAGTGCACCAGCTCCTCGCGGAGGTCCTCCGGCGAAATGGTCGTGTCAGCAATTTCGCGCAAAGACACAACAGGGTTCTTGTCGTTATCGCGGTCAACCGTTAGTTGTGAACCGGAGGAGATCATGCGGGCACGGTGGGCGGCCAGCAGGACCAGGTCAAACCGGTTGTCGACCTTGTCGATACAATCTTCTACGGTGACGCGAGCCATGGACAGTCGCTCCGTTGTGGGTGGGACGAAATATGTGGATGATCGGGGCTAATTATAGGGGCCGGGGCGGTTTCGCAAGGCCAATTTGTAATTTGGCCTCGCCAAACGGCTCTGCTACCCCCACATTGGGGCTGGGATGGGTGGTTTCCCGGGCTGCCATTGAAGGCGGCGCGGGGTGTATGAAAGTCCGTCATAACTATACCTTGATTGCACCGGCTTCTCCGGATTTGCGGTTTCGACGGGTTTCGGCGGCACTCTGAAGTGCGCGGCTTGCTGCCGCGCGCCAACAATAAACGATTAATCACGAACTCTACGCGAGCAAACTGAATGTCACCTTCCTCTACCGACAAGATCGCGCTCTTCATTGACGGAGCCAATCTCTACGCAACGGCGAAAACTCTGGGCTTCGACATCGACTACAAGCGCCTGCTGAAGGAATTTCAGAGCCGCGGGACGCTGTTGCGGGCGTTCTACTACACCGCGATCATCGAGGATCAGGAATACTCCTCGATCCGTCCGCTGATCGACTGGCTGGACTACAACGGCTACACCGTCGTCACCAAGGCGACCAAGGAGTTCATCGACGCCTCCGGCCGCCGCAAGGTCAAGGGCAACATGGACATCGAGCTCGCCGTGGACGCCATGGAGCTCGCCGAGCACATCGACCAGATGGTGCTGTTCTCGGGTGACGGCGACTTCCGCTCCCTGGTCGAGGCCGTCCAGCGCCGCGGCGTGCGGGTCACCGTGATCTCCACCATCGCGAGCCAGCCGCCGATGATCGCCGACGAGCTGCGCCGCCAGGCCGACGTCTTCACCGACCTCGTCGAGCTGCAATCCAAGCTCGGCCGCGACCCGTCTGAACGCCCCGCCCCGCGCGACCGCAGCGAGCGCGAAGCACGCCACCACGCCCCGCAATTCCTCCAGCGCGCGACCACGATGGCGCCGAGGGGCGATGACGACTTCGAGGAGTGAGGCGGCCCGGTTAAGCCACCAGGCCTCCCCCACCCTCGTCCCCGACCGTGACTGTCCGCTCTGTCCGCGCCTGGTCGCCTTTCGCGAGGCGAACCGCGCGCGGGAGCCGTTATGGCACAATGCGCCCGTCCCGCCCTTCGGCGACATCAAGGCGCGCCTTCTGATCGTCGGCCTTGCGCCGGGTATGCAGGGTGCCAACCGCACCGGCCGCCCTTTCACCGGCGACTATGCCGGCGACCTGCTCTACGCCACGCTGCTCGAATACGGCTTTGCCAGAGGCACGTATCAGGCGCGCCCGGACGACGGCCTGAAGCTGGTCGACTGCCGCATCGCCAATGCCGTGCATTGCGTGCCGCCGCAGAACAAGCCGCTGCCGGTCGAGATCAACACCTGCCGCCAGTTTCTCGTCGCGAATCTCGATACGATGCCGAAGCTGCGCGCGATCGTCGCGCTCGGGCGGATTGCGCACGACAGCGTGCTCAAGCCGCTGAAGTTGAAGGCCTCGCAGGCCCCCTTCGGCCATGGCGCGGTGCATCAGGCCGGCGCGTTCAAGCTCTACGACAGCTATCACTGCTCGCGCTACAACACGAACACGCGCGTGCTGACGACGGACATGTTCCGCAGCGTATTCGCCAGGATCAAGGCCGACCTCGACTAGGCCTTGGCGGAATCTTTGGCGGGATTGGCCTTCAGCCAGTCCAGCACATCGCCGGCATTCCGGTCGGGCGGAAACACCGGGTAGAACACATGCGTGATCCTGGCGTCGTCGATGATCAGCGCGAGGCGCTTGATCAAGGTCAGGCCCGCGACCTCCATCGTCGGCAGATTGAGCACGCGCGTCAGCGCCAGCTTCTCGTCCGACAGCACGGGGAACGGCAGATGCAGCCGCGAGGCCATCTCGGTCTGGTACGCATTGCTCTGGGTCGACAGACCGAACACGTGTGAGGCGCCGGCGGCCTTCAGCTCGGCGAACAGATCGCGAAACGCGCAAGTCTGCGGCGTACAACCGCGTGCGCCCGGGATCATGTCCCAATCGTCGACAAGCGCGATCTTGCCGGGCTCGCCGGTGCGCGGATAGGCGAACACCACGGTCCGGCCGCGCAGCGCCGACAGCGTCAGGGAGGTGTCGTCCGTGGCAAGCAGGCTGATCGCCGGCAGCGCCATGCCTTTGAGATGCGCCGCACCGCCGTCATCGGCGGGCGCGGGAATCTGGCTCCAATCGACCTCGAGCAGGTTCCGCTGATTCATCTCGTTATCCCCTCGCCCGCATCAGCCGGCCCTTCTCCCGGCTCCAGTCGCGCTTCTTCTCGGTCTCGCGCTTGTCGTGCAGCTTCTTGCCTTTTGCAACCGCAAGCTGCAATTTGGCACGACCTCTCTCGTTGAAATAGAGCTTGAGCGGAATCAGCGTCATGCCCTCGCGATCGACCGCCCCCATCAGCTTGTTGATCTGCCGGCGATGGAGCAGCAGCTTCCGCGGCCGCTTGGGCTCGTGATTGAAGCGGTTTCCCTGGAGATATTCGGGGATGGTGGCGTTGATCAGCCAGATCTCGCCGTTCTTGGAATCGGCATAGGATTCCGCGATCGTGCTCTTGCCGTTTCGGATCGACTTGACCTCTGTGCCGGTCAGCGCAATGCCCGCCTCGATCGTATCCTCGATGGCGTAGTTGAAGCGGGCCTTGCGGTTTTCCGCCATGACCTTGATCGGACGCTCGTTCTTCTCGGCCATAACTCGTCAAAACCTGGCAAACAAACCTGAGCAGGATGCGCGTGGACGCAAACAGCTCGGATGAAGCGAGCGCCTCAGGGCTTCCTGAGGAGATCGCGGATCTCGGTCAGCAACTCGACTTCGGCCGACGGCTTCGGCGGAGAGGAGGGCGCGGCCTCCTCCTTGCGCTTCAGCGTATTGATGCCGCGGATCACCAGGAACAGCACGAAGGCAATGATGACGAAGTTGATCGTCAGCGTGAGGAAGCTGCCCCAGGCAAGTACAGCGCCCTGCTTTTTCGCATCAGCTAAGTTGGTGGCGGTGACCGCCTTGGACAAGGGGGTGAAGTAGTTCGAGAAGTCGAGACCGCCGGTGATCGCACCAATCAACGGCATGATGACGTCGCCGACCAGCGACGTGACGATGGCGCCGAAGGCCGCGCCGATGATGACGCCGACCGCGAGGTCGACGACGTTGCCCTTCACGGCGAATTCGCGGAATTCCTTGAGCATCCGCGTGCCCTTTTCCTCGATTGCGCTCATGACAAACTCCCCGGCAGTTGGCGTATCAGTTGATCAGGCCAGCATGGACCATGGCGCTGCGCACGGCAACGCGCGTCGGCTCGGTGATCGGCACCATCGGCAGCCGCAGCGTCTCGTCCAGCTTGCCGAGCAACGACATCGCGTACTTGATCGGCGCCGGATTGCTCTCGATGAAGAGGTTGTTGTGCAGCGGCATCAGCTTGTCGTGAATCTTCAGCGCGGTGGCGTGATCGCCCTTCGCCCAGGCGGCCTGGAACTCCGAGCACAGCCGCGGCGCGACGTTCGAGGTCACCGAGATGCAGCCGTGGCCGCCATGCGCCATGTAGCCGATGATGGTGGCGTCCTCGCCGGACAGCTGGTTGAAATCCTCGCCCATGGCCGCGCGCTGCTGCGACACGCGGACCATGCTGGCGGTCGCGTCCTTGACGCCGGCGATGTTCTTCAGCTCCCACAGCCGCTTCATGGTGTCGACCGACATGTCGATCACCGAGCGCGGCGGGATGTTGTAGATGATGATCGGAATCCCGATCGCATCGTTGATCGCCTTGAAGTGCTGGTACATGCCTTCCTGGGTGGGCTTGTTGTAGTAGGGTGTCACGACCAGCACGGCGTCCGCCCCCGCCTTCTCGGCGTGCTGGGCGAGTTCGATCGCCTCCTTGGTGGAATTGGAGCCTGCCCCCGCAATCACGGGCACGCGGCCCTTGGCTTCAGCGATGCACCATTCGACGACCTTCTTGTGCTCGTCGTGGCTGAGCGTCGGGCTCTCGCCGGTGGTGCCGACCGGGACCAGGCCGTTGGTGCCTTCCGAAATCTGCCAGTTGACCAGGGATCGGAAAGCCGCCTCGTCCAGCGAGCCGTTCTTGAACGGCGTGACCAAGGCGGTGAACGACCCCCGGAATTTCGTCTTGGCTGCCATGGACTTCCTCCGTACGCGGCTATCTCTTGAGCAAGCCCCTTTCATATCGGGTCTAACCCGCCGGTAAAAGGCCCGCTTCCGTGTGACGCACCGTTTAGGCCGCGATTTTGCCGCGGTGGTGGTGCAAACCGGGCGAAGGTAAGCGGCTGTTGGTATTTTGTCCGCATATTCAATCAAATACAGCTGGATCTTGTACAGGTAGGTCTTGGGCCAGTTGACTGATTCGGGGCAACGAAACGCCGTGACCTCATTCCCTCGTGCCGCTTGGCGATCCACCGGCCTGATCCTGTCCCTGATGGCAGGGCTGACGGTCGGCTGCGCCGCCCTGGCCAAGTCCAATGAGACGACCGCGGAAGCGGCTAAGGACACCGCGAAGCCAGCCGCCAAGAACACCACCAAGAATACCGCCAAGGACGCTGCGAAGGGCGCATCCAAGGGAACCGGCAAGGAAACTGCGAAAGACGCGGCCAAAGGAGCGAGCAAGAGTGCCGCCGGCGCTCCGGCCAAGGACGCCACGAAGAAGCCGGCCAAGGAGACTGGCAAGGACGCCGGCAAGAGCACCGCAAAAGAGCCCGCGAAGGACAAGCCCAAGCCTGCCGCAGCGGCAGCTCGGTCGAAATCGCACCCGGCCGCCAGCGCCTCGCCGTCGACCACCGCGATCACACCGTCCACCGTCACCCGGCTCTTGATCGCCGGCCAGTGGAACGCCTGCACGAGCGGCTTGGGCAGTGCAAGGCCCGAGGTCTCGATCAGGATGTGATCGACCTTCGGCCGCAGGGCGAGGATGGCATCCAGCGCCGGCACGAAATCATCCGCCACGGTGCAACAGATGCAGCCATTGGCCAGCTCGACGATGTTCTCCTCCGGGCAGGCCTCGACGCCGCAGCCTTTGAGAATCTCGCCATCGATGCCGACATCGCCGAACTCGTTGACGATCACCGCGAGCCGGCGTCCCCCGGCATTCTCCAGCACATGACGGATCAGCGTGGTCTTCCCCGAGCCGAGGAAGCCGGTGACGATGGTGCACGGCACCTTGGTGAGGTTGGGGTCGAGGGTCATGCGGCGTCTCCAGCGTATCGCGATCGATTCACGGGATGCGCCGGTCGCGGAAGGATTTTCCGCGCGAAGCCGCATGGGAGATACCCCGCACGACTCTACCTGCATGCCGGGCACCCCGCCGGCTGGCACGACCGAACCGTCGGCAGGTCTCCTGGCTCGCGGGTCGGTGCCCACTTGCCGCCTTCCCG
>LNAP01004484.1_pt1 | contig 21040 bp, 18 predicted proteins | sample 602601 | NCBI WGS metagenome assembly LNAP01 (sample SAMN02440304, study PRJNA202911) | soil metagenome | biome: Subtropical and temperate rainforests or woodlands; isolation source: soil samples (1 kg each in a 20% v/v slurry with milli Q water) were... ...
TGCAATGCGTCGAACGGTGAGGCTTTGCTGAAAACCGCCACAGAGCTCATCGGGATAATCCAGGTGAAGAGGAAAGAAATCGGCACGGCGATCCCTTGTGGGAGTGGGCTTGCTCGCGAAGGCGGTGTATCAGTCGACATTCGTGTTGAATGTCAGACCGCATTTGCAAGCAAGCCCGCTCCCACATGGGGTCACGCGGTGTCAGGGATTACTGGGCAGCTTTAACAGCCGACGCCAGTTGCGCGCTGGCCTTGGCCGGGTCAGCGTTCTTGTCGTTCATGAAATTGGTGACCACATCGAAGATCGCGCCCTGCACAGCCAGGGAAGTGGCCATGTTGTGCGCCATGCTCGGTTGCAGGCCGCCCGTTTTCTCGTCAGCCAGGAAATCCTTGGCCGCCGCTTGAGCGCAAGAATCGAAGCCCAGCGCGCTCATGTCGTTAAGCATGTCGGTACGCACCGGGATCGAGCCTTTGTTGATGCTGAAGACTTTCTGGAAGTCTTTGCCCAGAGCGACCTTGGCCAGGTCTTGCTGGGCGGCGATGTCGCCTTTGCGATCAGCTTTGAGCTTGAACACAGCCATCGAGTCGATGTTGTAGGTGAAGGCTTTTTCGGTGCCAGGGAATGGCACGCACTGGTAGTCCTTGCCCGCGACTTTCTTCGCGGCGGTCCATTCGCTCTTGGCCCAGTCGCCCATCATCTGCATGCCGGCCTTGCCATTGATGACGTCGGCGGCAGCGATGTTCCAGTCACGACCGGCGCGGTTCGGGTCCATGTAGCCGGTGATTTTTTTCAGCTCGGTGAAGGCCTTGGCCATCTCGGGCCCGGAGAGGGTTTTCTGGTCCAGATCGACCAGCGCTTTCTTGTACCCGTCTGCGCCCATGACCGAGAGCACCACGTCTTCAAACACGGTGCTGTCCTGCCACGGCTGGCCACCGTGAGCGAGTGCGATAAAGCCGGCGGCTTTGAGCTTGTCGCCAGCGGCATAGAATTCTTCAAGGGTGGTCGGCGCTTTTTCGATCCCGGCTTTCTTGAAGACTTCCGGGTTGATCCACAGCCAGTTGACGCGGTGGATGTTCACCGGCACGGCGACGTAATCGCCTTCGTATTTCACGGTGTCGGAGACTTTCTTGATCAGCAGGTTATCCCAGCCTTCGGACTTGGAAACCTCTTTGAGGGTGTCGGTGCTGAGCAGGCCAGTGCTGCCCCACTCCTGGATGTCCGGCCCCTTGATCTGGGCAACGCCCGGCGGGTTACCGGCCACGGCGCGGCTTTTGAGTACGGTCATGGCCGTGGAGCCGCCACCGCCGGCAACTGCGCCGTCCTTCCAGGTGAAACCGTCTTTTTCGACTTGGGCCTTGAGCACATCGACGGCTGCTTTTTCACCACCAGACGTCCACCAGTGAACGACTTCCACCGAACCTTTGGCATCGGCGGCAAGGGCACTGACGGGGAATGCAGCAACAGGAAGCAGTGAAGCGAGAGAAATGACAGTAGCGAGGCGAGAAATCGCATTCATCTAGTAGTACCTTTCTTGTTGTTATGCATGCAAGTCTGGTGCTTGCGCTGCATAGGATCCCTTCGCAGGTAACGAAGGGACGCGCGAATGTCACCACATGGTTACATAGCTAATTACACAGCAACGCTCTGGGACAATTGCGCCAACGCACTGGCCATGCTCGGCGCCAGCGGCAGGCGCGGAATCAAAACGGCTTGCCAGGCGTGATACAGGTCGGGTTTGCCGGCCCAGATATCGGCGCTCGGACGGTTCAGCGGATCGAGTTCATGGTGCCAACTGCCATCGCAACGGTCGATGAAATGACTGTCACAGAATTCCCAGAACAGTCGGTACCAGCGCTCATATTGCTCATCACCGGTGCGTTTGAGCAGCGCACTGGCGGCAGCGCTGGCTTCGGCGTGCGTCCAGTGCAGGCGATGGCGAACCACCGCACGGTTATCCCAATCGAGGGTGTAGACAATGCCCGGCGCTCCGTCGACATCCCAGCCGTGACGGCAATTGTGCTCGAAGAGTTTTTGCGCATCGGTGGCGAGCCAGCCCGGCGTGAGTATCCCGGCCTGCACCCGCGCCGCTTCAAGATGCAGCAACAGCCGCGCCCATTCAAAACCATGACCCGGCGTGGTGCCGTAAGGGCGGAATCCGTCAGCCGGGTTGTCGTGGTTGTAGTCACGCAGCGGCTGCCAGTCGCGGTCGAAATGCTCGACCACCAGATAATCATTGGCCGCGGCGTGATCGTGAATGACGCGCTCGACGATGCGCTGGGCGCGAATCAGCCAGCGGTTGTCTTCGGTGACATCGGCCAGGGCGAGGAAGGCTTCGGTGGCGTGCATGTTGCTGTTGGCGCCGCGATAAGCTTCCTCTTCACTCCAGTCGCGGTTGAAGGATTCGCGCATGGCGCCCTCCTCCTCGCACCAGAAATGCGTGTCGATGATATGGATCGCATCGTCGAGCAAGGCATGTGCACCGGGGCGCTGAGCGACCACCGCAGAACTCGCGGCCAACGCCACGAAGGCATGCAGGTAAGCGGCTTTGCCCGTATTGCCGTCGCGGTGTTCGGGCGTGGCGAACCAGCCGCCGTGTTCGGCATCACGCAGCGGCCCGCTGAGGGCCTGGATGCCGTGATCCACCAGCTCGGCGAAACCCGGCAGGCCCTGGATGTGGGCCATGGCGAAGCTGTGGGTCATGCGCGCGGTGTTCATGGTTTCAGCTTGCGCGTTGGCCGCCAGGCGACCCTTTTCATCGAGATTGCCGAAGCCTTCGGCAAGCTTTGCAGCCTTGGCGAATGCCAGCAGGCGCAGGCCTTCGGCGGCGAGCCATTGCTGATGGGCAGGCGCGTTCAGCCAACTGCTGAAGGCGGGTTGGAAAGTGTCCATGGGAAGACCTTTTTTGTTGTTATGACTGAGGGCAGTCTAAACAACGGGCGGTGGCGGGCAGGTAACGAAGGGGGCGAGTTATGTCACCGAGCTGTGACATTTGCCTTGAGGGATGTATTGAAGGGACTGACGCCTTCGCGAGCAAGCCCGCTCCCACAATGGTTCTGCGTCGTACACAAATCCAATGTGGGAGCGGGCTTGCTCGCGAAGAACGATAACGCGGTGCCGCTAATCAACACTACGCGGCAACTGCAACGTCACCCGCAACCCGCCTTCACGCAGGTTTTGCAGGCTGACTTCACCTCCATGGCTATGGGCAATGTTGCGCGCAATCCCCAGCCCCAGGCCATAACCCTGCTGCTGCCCGGCCAAGCGGAAGTGCGGTTCGAACACCTGCTCCAGACGCTGCTCCGGCACACCCGGCCCTTCATCGTCGACATGCAGGACAAACGCGCTTTCGTCGTCATCGATGTGCAGATGTGCGTTCTGCCCATATTTCAAGGCGTTGTCGATCAGGTTGCCGATGCAACGCTTGAGCGCCAGTGGCTTGCCAGGATACGGCGCCAGCGCCCGGCCATGCTGGGTTACGCGACCATTGCCGTTGGGGGCCAGATACGGTTCCACCAGGCAGTCGAGCACATGATTGAGGTCCACCGGCTCGATGTTTTCGTGGATGTCGGTGTCTTTCACGCATTGCAACGCGCCCTTGACCAGCAACTCCAGCTCATCCAGATCGCGGCCGAACTTGGCTTGCAGCTTTTCGTCTTCGAGCAATTCCACCCGCAATCGCAGCCGGGTAATCGGCGTGCGCAAGTCATGGGAAATCGCGCTGAACAATTGGCTGCGTTCAGTCAGGTAACGGCTGATACGTTCGCGCATCGCATTGAAGGCGCGACCCACTTCCACCACTTCACTGCCGCCGCCCTCGGCCACCGGTTCGACTTCGGCACCCAGAGACATGTCCCGCGCCGCCCGGGCCAATCGCTTGAGTGGTCGGCTCTGCCAGTGCACCAACAGGCCGATGAACAACAGCAGGAAACCGCTGGTGAGCACGATGAACCAGACCTGCTGCGCCGGCAGGCCTTGTTCCTCAAGACTGGTGTAGGGCTCGGGCAACAGCGAGGCGATGTACAGCCATTCCCCCGGTGCCATCTGGATTTGCGTGACCAGTACCGGCGGGTTCACCGGTTCCAGGGTCAGTGCGTAATGCGCCCAGGAGCGCGGCAACTCATCGAGCTTCAAGCCACCATTGAAAATCCGCAGGTCTTCGGGGCTGACGAAGGTCACCGAGATGTCGGTGTCCTGGCCCAACGACTGACGCAGCACTTCGTCCACCGCTTTGAGCACCGCTGCTTTGCGCGGGGTGATCGGCAGCACTTCCATGCCCAGTGGTTTGTCGTTGAGGGTCACCACGAACCGGGTGCCGCCCATGCTGCGTAACTGATCGAGTACCAGCGGTCGAAATGCCACCGGCAACGAGCGGAAATAACTGACGCTGGCCGTCATCGAATGGGCCAGGCTGCGGGCACTGGTGACCAGACCTTCAAGCTGCGTGGCGCGCAATTGCGAGACCCAGATCACGCTCGACAACGCTTGGGCGAATAGCACCGCCAGCAGGGTCAGCAGCAACATGCGCCCGAGCAGCGAGCGCGGTACTGGCACCCGCCCGGCGAGCTTGCGCAGGAACTCAGTGGCCATTGCTGGCAACCACGTTGGCTGCCAGTTGGTAGCCACTGCCGCGCACGGTACGGATCAGCCGTGGCGGCTTTTCGGTGTCGCGCAGGCGCTGCCGCAAACGGCTGACCGCCATGTCGACGATGCGATCGAGCGGCATCAGGTCACGGCCACGGGTGGCGTTGCCGATGGTGTCGCGGTCGAGGATTTCCTGGGGGTGATCGAGGAACAGTTTCAGCAGCGCGAAATCGGCGCCCGAGAGAATCACTTCCTCGCCGTCGATATGGAACAGCCGATGGCTGACCATGTCCAGCCGCCAATCATCGAAGGCCAGCACTTCACTGCCGGAACGCTCCTGACCGAACTGCGCGCGGCGCAACAAGGCTTTGATGCGCGCCTGCAATTCACGGGGGCTGAAGGGTTTGCCGAGGTAGTCGTCGGCGCCCAGTTCCAGGCCGATGACGCGGTCGGCCTCGTCGGAGCTGGCGGTGAGCATGATGATCGGCACATGGGCCTGACGCGGGTGCTGGCGGATCCAGCGGCAGAGGCTGAACCCGTCTTCGTCCGGCAGCATCACGTCTAGAATCACCAGATCGCTGGGCGCCTCGTTCAAGGCCTGACGAAAGCCTGCACCGTCGGGCGTGGTACGGACCTGGAAACCGGCGCGGGTCAGGTAGGTGTCCAGCAACTCGCGTATCTCTTGATCATCATCGACCAACAAAATCGACTTGTTGACTGAGCTCACGGTCCTTGTTGTATGTGTTAGAGAGGATTATGCCTGATCGATCGTGGATCTATGGTGTCTGTTCCGGCCCCTTCGCGGGCAAGCCTCGCTCCTACAAGTATTGCGTAACCTTGTAGGAGCGAGGCTTGCCCGCGAATGAGGCAACTCGGTCTAAGCCTGATCCAACGCCACACCCGCACCAACAAGGCCGGAATACGGCGCCGTCACCAGCCACACCGGAATGCCTTTGAAGTAATCGCTCATGCAGCCCTTGTCGGCGAAGCAGCGGGCGAAACCGCTTTTGACGAAGAAATCGGCAAACCGTGGAATCACGCCGCCAACGATGTACACACCGCCGCGCGCCCCGGTGGTCAGGACGTTGTTGCCGGCCACACGACCGAGCCAGCAGCAGAACTGCTCGAGCACTTCCAGGGCAATCGGATCGCCCGCCAGCCCGGCCTTTGTGATCGCCTCAGGCGTGTCGAGCACAGGCGTGTGACCGTCCACCGCGCAGATCGCCCGGTAGACCCGCGGCAAACCACTGCCGCTCAACGCCGTTTCAGCGCTGACATGGCCAATCTCGTTGAAGATGTGCTGCCACAGTTGGGTTTCTCGCGGGCTGCTCAGCGGCAGGTCAACGTGACCGCCCTCCCCCGGCAGCGGGGCAAAACGGCCCTCACCCAGATCGAGCAAGGTGCCCACGCCCAGGCCAGTGCCCGGGCCGATCACCACCGCTGGCCGCAACGGTTCCGGCGTGCCTTCGCAGACCACCCGAAATTCACCCGGTTGCAAGCGGGTCATGCCCAGGGCCATCGCCGAAAAATCGTTGACCAGCAGCAGTTGATCCACCTGCAAAGTCTTGCAGAAACCCTTGCGGCTGAGCCGCCAGTGATTGTTGGTGAACTTGAATTCATCGCCGCTCACGGGGCCTGCCACCGACAGGCACACCGAACCGATCGAACCCGGTGCCAGACCGAGCCCGCTCAGGTAGAGCGCAATGGCCTCTTCCGGGCCGGCGTGGTCTGCCGTCGCCAGCACCTGGACCGATTCCAGTTGCTGGTTTTTCCACAACGCGAAACGTGCGTTGGTGCCACCGATGTCACCGACCAGAGCCAGTTTCAATTAAGCGTCTCCAGGGCAGAAGTAAAGGCGCTGGCGCCTTGCTCTGCGGAGCTGAAGGCCATGCGCATGAAACCAAACAGTTCGCGACCGCTGCCAATGTTGTTGCCCAACAGACCCTTGGCAGGTTCGCGCGCTGCGAATTCTTCGGCGTCCACCTTAAGCTCCAGGGTGCCTTTGACGCCATCGACGCGGATGATATCGCCCTCTTGCACCCGCGCCAAAGCGCCGCCCACATAAGCTTCGGGGCTGACGTGGATCGCCGCCGGGATTTTCCCCGAGGCGCCGGACATACGCCCGTCAGTCACCAACGCGACTTTGAAACCGCGATCCTGCAACACGCCGAGGAACGGCGTCATCTTGTGCAGCTCCGGCATACCGTTGGAACGCGGCCCCTGGAAGCGCATCACCGCGACAAAATCCTTCTCCAGCAAACCGGCCTTGAACGCATCGGCCAGGTCCTGTTGGTCCTGGAACACCATCGCCGGTGCTTCGACGACCTGGTTTTCCAGCGCGACTGCCGAGACCTTCATCACGCCACGGCCAAGGTTGCCTTCCATCACCCGCAAGCCACCCTCTGCCGAGAATGCGCGAGCGACCGGACGCAGGATGTTTTCGTCGAGGCTTTCGATCGGGCCTTCGCGCCAGACCAGCTCGCCGTTTTCGAGGAACGGTTCCTTGGTGTAGCGGCTCAGGCCGTGACCGAGCACGGTGTTGACATTTTCGTGAAGCAGGCCGGCTTCCAGCAGTTCACGGATCAGGAACGACATACCGCCCGCCGCCTGGAAGTGGTTGATGTCGGCTTTGCCGTTCGGGTACACGTGGCTCAGGGTCGGCACTACCTCGGAGAGGTCGGCCATGTCCTGCCAGGTCAACTGAATGCCCGCGGCCATGGCGATGGCTGGCATGTGCAGGGTGTGGTTGGTCGAACCGCCCGTGGCGTGCAGGGCCACGATGGAGTTGACCAGCGAACGCTCGTCGACGATTTCGCCAATCGGCATGAAGTCGCCGTTCTGCTTGGTCAGGCGGGTGACCTGGTGCGCCGCTTCGCGGGTCAGGGCATCGCGCAACGGGGTGTTCGGGTTGACGAAAGAGGCGCCCGGCAAGTGCAGGCCCATGACTTCCATCAGCAACTGGTTGGTGTTGGCGGTGCCGTAGAAGGTGCAAGTGCCAGGGCTGTGATAGGACTTCATCTCCGATTCCAGCAGCTCTTCGCGTGTCGCCTTGCCTTCGGCGTAGCGCTGACGCACATCGGCTTTCTGCTTGTTGGAGATGCCCGACACCATCGGCCCGCCCGGCACGAAAATCGTCGGCAGATGACCGAAACGCAACGCGCCCATCATCAGGCCCGGCACGATCTTGTCGCAGATGCCGAGCATTAATGCGCCGTCGAACATGTTGTGGGACAGCGCTACAGCGGTGGACAGCGCGATCACTTCGCGGCTCGGCAGGCTCAACTCCATGCCTGGTTCGCCCTGGGTCACGCCATCGCACATCGCCGGGGTGCCACCGGCGAACTGGCCGACGGAGCCGATTTCGCGCAGGGCTTTTTTGATCTGTTCAGGAAAGACTTCGTACGGCTGGTGCGCCGAGAGCATGTCGTTATAAGACGAAACGATGGCGATGTTGGCGGAGTTCATCATCCGCAGACTGTGCTTGTCGTCGCTGCCACACCCGGCTACGCCATGGGCGAAGTTGGCGCATTGCAGCTTGCCGCGCATCGGGCCGTCGCTGGCGGCGCCGCGGATCAATGCAAGGTAAGCCTCACGCGTGGTGCGGCTGCGGGCGATAAGCCGTTCGGTGACCTCAAGGACGCGGGGATGCATGTGTAGAACTCCAGGCTAACGGATGTGGCGACCTGATTGTCTATGCTGGATCGGGGTGACAGACGGTTTTCTTGATCATTCGGACCAGTTGATTCAGGTCACTCGTTGTAGATAAAACAAAATATTGCCACTAAAAAGGCTTGTTTTCTATTTTTTTGCGAATAATCTTGTAATTCCAACAACAAAACGACGGCGGCGCTGTAAATGACTCTTCGAATCGCAATCAATGGTTTTGGCCGTATCGGCCGTAATGTCCTGCGCGCACTGTATACCCAAGGCTATCGTCAGGATCTGCAGATCGTAGCGATCAACGACCTGGGCGACAGCTCGATGAATGCTCATCTGCTCAAGTACGACACCGTTCACGGCACATTCGATGCCGATGTCCAGCACGATCAGGAAAGCCTGACCGTCAACGGCGACCGTATTTCGGTCAGCGCCATTCGCAACCCGGCCGAATTGCCTTGGGCCGCGGAAAAGGTCGACGTCGTGTTCGAATGCACCGGTCTGTTCACTGACCGTGCCAAAGCCGCCGCGCATATTACGGCCGGCGCGCGCAAAGTGATTATCTCGGCCCCGGCCAAAGGCGCCGACGCCACCGTGGTTTATGGGGTTAACCACGACATTCTGCGCCAATCGCACCAGATCATTTCCAACGCCTCATGCACCACCAACTGCCTGGCCCCGGTGGCCCAGGTGCTGCACCGCGAGCTGGGCATCGAAAGCGGTCTGATGACCACCATCCATGCTTATACCAACGACCAGAACCTGACCGACGTCTACCACACCGACCCGTACCGCGCCCGTTCCGCCACCCAGAACATGATCCCGAGCAAGACCGGCGCCGCTGAAGCGGTGGGCCTGGTGCTGCCGGAGCTGGCGGGCAAACTGACCGGCATGGCAGTGCGTGTTCCGGTGATCAACGTGTCGCTGGTGGACCTGACCGTGCAGCTCAAGCGTGAAGCGTCGGCCGATGAAGTCAACGCGATGCTCAAACACGCCAGCCAGCACTCGAAGATTCTCGGTTACAACACCCTGCCGCTGGTTTCCAGCGACTTCAACCACAACCCGCTGTCGTCGATCTTCGACGCCAACCACACCAAGTCCAGCGGCAAGCTGCTCAAAGTGCTGGCCTGGTACGACAACGAATGGGGCTTCTCCAACCGCATGCTCGATAACTGCCTGGCGCTCTGCAACGCAGAATAGCGTTTCATCTACGTTGGACGCCTGGGAGAAGCAAGCGATGATCGGTATCAGCTTTACGCAAAAAACCCTGGCGGCGCGCAAGCGTATTGCCCTGGTTGCCCACGACCACTGCAAGGTATTTTTGCTCGACTGGGCCGAGCGTCAGAAAGACAAGCTCGCACAGCATGAACTGGTCGCCACCGGTACGACGGGGTTGTTGTTACAACAACGCCTCGACCTGCCGGTGGAAAGCATGATCAGCGGTCCGCTGGGCGGCGATCAGCAACTGGGCGCGCGAATCGCCGAGCAGCGGGTCGATATGCTGGTGTTCTTCTGGGACCCGTTCGAACCGCAACCCCACGACCCGGACATCAAAGCGCTGCTGCGGGTCGCGGCGGTGTGGAACATCCCGGTGGCCTGCAACGAGTGCAGCGCCGATTACCTGCTCAGCAGTCCGTTGATGGATCAGGCTCACGAACACCGCATTCCGGATTACGCGACCTATTTGCTAGGGCGCGGGTAAGCGCCCGGAATAACTCTCGATACCCTCCTGACACAAATCCCCTGTGGGAGCGAGCCTGCTCGCGATGACGGACTGACATTCACCATGATGTCGACTGAAAGACCGCTATCGCGAGCAGGCTCGCTCCCACAGGATTTCATCCGACCCGCCAGTTTTTTGATCTATGCTCGGGCTCTCGCTCCGGAGGGCCTTCGATGACTGATTTACTCACGTCCATTCAAGCCGCACTCGGCTTGCCCCACACACCCATCCCGTTCGCCTCGAGGGGCGCCCTGCCCTCGGCATTTGCCGTCACCGACCTTGCCTGCGCGAGCATTGCCGCTGCCGGTCAGGCTGTCAGTGAATGGCTGCAACAACACACCGGCCGTTTGCCTACTCTTGAAGTCGACCGGCGCCTGGCGTCGTTCTGGTTCGCGACGTCGATCCGCCCCATGGGCTGGAGCGTCCCGCCGTTATGGGACCCGGTTGCCGGTGACTATGCGGCCAAGGACGGCTGGGTTCGCTTGCACACCAACGCGCCTCATCACCGTGCCGCCGCTGAAAGCGTGCTCGGCGCCTGTGCCGACCGCGCCGCGATGGCGAGCAAGGTTGCGCAATGGGCCAAAAGCGATCTGGAACAGGCCGTAGTCGATGCTGGTGGTTGCGCGGCCGAAATGCGCAGCTGGGCACAATGGCAAGCGCATCCCCAAGGTTTGGCGGTGAATGCCGAGCCGTTGATTCAGTTCAGCGCCGACAGCGGCGAAAATGCAAAGCCGTGGCGGGGTTCGGTGGCGCAACCGCTGGCGGGCATCAAGGTGCTGGATTTGACCCGCGTGTTGGCCGGCCCCATTGCCAGCCGTTTTCTCGCCGGCCTCGGCGCCGATGTTTTGCGCATCGACCCACCGACCTGGAACGAACCGGGTGTGGCGCCGGAAGTCACCTTGGGCAAACGCTGTGCGCGCCTGGATCTGCACGACAAGACTGATCGCGCGGTGTTCGAAAGCCTGCTCAAGGACGCCGATATCCTGCTCCACGGCTACCGCGCTGATGCACTGGAAAAGTTGGGTTACGGCGTCGCCGAGCGTCAACAACTGGCGCCTGGCCTGATTGATGTGTGCCTCAACGCCTACGGTTGGAGCGGCCCTTGGCAGAACCGTCGAGGGTTCGACAGTTTGGTACAGATGAGCAGCGGGATTGCCGAAGCGGGGATGCAGTGGAAGAAAGCGAACCAGCCGACGCCGCTGCCGGTGCAGGCGCTTGATCATGCCACCGGGTATTTGATGGCAGCGGCGGCGATCACGTTATTGGGACGTGGCGGGTCGGCCAGGTTGTCGTTGGCGCGGACCGCCAAGTTGCTGATTGAACAGGGTGCGGGGACCGATGAGGCATTGCGGGCGGAGGATGACAACGATCAAGGGCTGTTGATTGAGCAGACACCTTGGGGGCCGGCCCATCGGCTGAAGGTGCCACTGAAAATCACCGGAACGCCGCTGCAGTGGGCGCTGCCGGCCGGGGAATTGGGCTCCTATCGCGCGCAGTGGTGGTGACTGTTCGGGCCCCTTCGCGAGCAAGCCCGCTCCCACATGTGATCGCATTCCTCCAAGGAAACTCGGTCACTGTGGGAGCGGGCTTGCCCGCGAAGAGGCCCGGGAAATCACTACACATCTCAGCTCAGCTCAATCCAGTCGGCTCAACGATGTACAAAGCACCTGCGCCGCCTATTCTCGACGGGTTGATACGCCAGCAATAACCTCACAACGACAGTAACCCGCTGTACAACCCATAGGCCGCCAACCCCGCCCCGGCGACCACACCGCTGAAAATCCCCTTCTCCACCGACGTAAACAGCGGTTTGCCCTGCTCCCGCTTGGCCTGGGCAAACAAAATCACCCCCGGTGCATACAACAACGCCGAGAGCAGCAGGTATTTCACGCCACCGGCATACAACAACCAAACCGCATAACACAGGGCAATGCCGCCGATCAGCAAGTCTTTCGTGCGCTCGGCCGAAGCATGCTCATAGGTTTCTCCTCGCCCGCTCAACAACACAGCATACGCCGCCGACCACAGATACGGCACCAGAATCATCGACGAGGCGAGGTAGATCAGGCTGGTGTAAGTACCGGCGGAAAACAGCGTGATCAACAGAAAAATCTGGATCATCACGTTGGTGAGCCACAGTGCGTTGACCGGCACATGGTTGGCGTTCTCTTTTTTCAGGAAGGCTGGCATCGTCTTGTCTTTCGCGGTGGCAAAGAGGATTTCTGCGCATAGCAACGCCCAGGACAGCAAAGCTCCCAATAGCGAAATAGCCAGGCCGATGCTGATCAGCAGCGCGCCCCAAGGGCCGACGATATGTTCCAGCACCGCCGCCAGTGACGGGTTTTGCAAGGTAGCCAATTCGGGCTGGCTCATGATCCCGAGGGATAACACGTTCACCAGCACCAGCAGCGCCAACACACCGATAAAACCGATGACCGTCGCCCGGCCCACGTCCGAACGTTTCTGCGCCCTCGCCGAATACACGCTGGCGCCTTCGATGCCGATGAAGACGAACACGGTGACCAGCATCATGTTGCGCACCTGGTCCATCACGCCGCCGAAATTCGGGTTGCTGCGACCCCAAATGTCGCGGGTGAAGATGTCCGCCTTGAAGGCCACGGCAGCAATGACAATAAACATGATCAGCGGCACGATCTTGGCTACGGTGGTCAATTGATTGATGAACGCCGCTTCCTTGATGCCGCGCAGCACCAGAAAATGCACCGCCCACAGCAGCACCGAGGCGCACCCGATGGCGATGGGTGTGTTGCCCTGGCCAAAAGCCGGAAAGAAATACCCGAGGGTACTGAACAGCAGCACGAAATAACCGACGTTGCCCAGCCAGGCGCTGATCCAGTATCCCCAGGCCGACGAGAACCCCATGTAATCGCCGAAACCGGCCTTGGCGTAGGCGTACACCCCGGAGTCCAGTTCCGGCTTGCGATTGGCCAGGGTCTGAAAGACGAAAGCCAGGGTCAGCATGCCCACAGCAGTAATCGCCCAACCGATCAATATCGCCCCTGCATCGGCACGCGCTGCCATGTTTTGCGGTAAGGAAAAAATCCCACCGCCAATCATCGATCCCACCACCAAAGCGATCAGCGCACTTAGGCGAAGCTTTTGCGTCGGTTGCGGCATTCGGGCGTCTCCATTTCCCGCCGCGACTATCACCGCGAGACCGTCACATTGTTGGTTTTAACTAAATAGATAAAGCGTAATAACGTTTATCAATTAACGCCAATCTCTGCCTTTTGCTTATAGCTGATCACGCTAACGCGCTGAATGGAAATCGCAGTTTTGTCTGTATGTTCGAATAAATCCATGTCACTCCAAAATCAGAAGTCATCACTTGCCAAAACATAAAAACAAACTAGCGTCTAAACTTCAATCGATGCGCTTTATTTCTCCAACCGTCAGCCGAGGCCTCTGGAAAGAGCTCTTCCGGCAATAACCTTACGCCTATAAAAACGACATAAGTCATTAGTTAACAACGGAATGTGATCATGCATTGATCCAAGTCAGATGATTGAAAAGCAAACGAAATTAATCTGTTTTCTCTCTTTCTCCTGCACTGGAGTCATGCATGTCTGAATCCCCCGGAAAACTGAAACTTGGCGCTCTGGTTGCGCTGGTGGTCGGCTCGATGATCGGTGGCGGGATTTTCTCGCTGCCCCAGAACATGGCCGCCAGTGCCGACGTCGGGGCCGTTCTTATCGGTTGGGCAATTACCGCCGTCGGCATGTTGACCCTGGCCTTCGTGTTCCAGACCCTGGCCAATCGCAAGCCAGATCTGGACGGCGGTGTCTACGCCTACGCCAAGGCCGGTTTCGGCGACTACATGGGCTTCTCGTCCGCCTGGGGTTACTGGATCAGTGCCTGGCTGGGTAACGTTGGTTACTTCGTTCTGTTGTTCAGCACCCTCGGTTACTTCTTTCCCATTTTTGGGGAGGGGAATACTGTCGCTGCCGTGATCGGCGCGTCTGTGTTGCTCTGGGGCGTACATTTCCTCGTGCTGCGGGGCATCAAGGAAGCGGCGTTCATCAACCTGGTGACCACCGTCGCCAAGGTCGTACCGTTGCTGCTGTTCGTGCTGATCGCCGTGTTCGCGTTCAAACTGGACATCTTCACCGCCGACATCTGGGGTCTGAAAAACCCGGACCTGGGCAGCGTGATGAACCAGGTGCGCAAGATGATGCTGGTCACCGTCTGGGTGTTCATCGGCATCGAAGGCGCGAGCATCTTCTCGGCCCGTGCGGAAAAACGCAGCGACGTGGGTAAAGCCACCGTCATCGGTTTCATCACCGTGCTGCTGTTCCTGGTGCTGGTGAACGTGCTGTCACTGGGCATCATGACCCAACCGGAATTGGCAAAACTGCAGAACCCGTCCATGGCCGCGGTGCTGGAACACGTGGTCGGTCATTGGGGGGCAGTGTTGATCAGCGTCGGCCTGATTATCTCGTTGCTCGGTGCGCTGCTGTCGTGGGTGTTGCTGTGTGCGGAGATCATGTTCGCCGCCGCCAAGGACCACACCATGCCGGCCTTTTTGCGCCGCGAAAACGCCAATCATGTGCCGGTCAATGCGCTGTGGCTGACCAACGCCATGGTCCAGCTGTTCCTGATCATCACGCTGTTCTCGGCCAGCACTTACCTGTCGCTGATCTACCTCGCCACGTCGATGATTCTGGTGCCGTACCTGTGGTCGGCGGCGTACGCGCTGCTGTTGGCGGTGCGCGGCGAGAGTTATGAAAACGCTGCGGCCGAGCGCAGGAAAGACCTGTTCATCGGCGCCATCGCGTTGACCTACGCGGTCTGGCTGATCTATGCCGGCGGCGTCAAATACCTGCTGCTCTCCGCCCTGCTCTATGCGCCCGGCGCGATCCTGTTCGCCAAGGCCAAGCTTGAAGTCAACAAACCGGTTTTCACCAACGTCGAGAAGCTGATTTTCGCAGCGGTCGTCGTGGGCGCCCTGGTGGCGGCTTACGGGCTGTATGACGGCTTCCTGACCCTGTAACACCTGACCCATTTGTCATCTGGAGGATCACTGTAATGACCACCGAAAAAGTTAAGTACGGCGTCCATTCCGAAGCCGGCAAACTGCGTAAAGTCATGGTTTGCTCCCCCGGCCTGGCCCACCAGCGGCTGACCCCGAACAACTGCGATGAACTGCTTTTCGACGATGTGCTGTGGGTGGCTCAAGCCAAGCGTGACCATTTCGACTTCGTCACCAAAATGCGCGAGCGCAACGTCGATGTGCTGGAAATGCACAACCTGTTGACCGACATCGTTGCGATTCCTGAAGCGCTGGACTGGATCCTGGAGCGCAAGATCACCGCCAATTCGGTGGGCTTGGGTCTGGTCAATGAAACCGCATCCTGGCTGCGTAGCCTGGAGCCGCGCAAGATCGCCGAGTTTCTGATTGGCGGTGTCTCGGCCGATGACCTGCCGGACAGCTTTGGTGGCAAGACCATCCAGATGTTCCGCGAATTTCTCGGTCACTCCAGCTTCATTCTGCCGCCGCTGCCCAACACCCAGTTCACCCGTGACACCACCTGCTGGATCTACGGCGGCGTGACGCTCAACCCGATGTACTGGCCGGCGCGCCGTCAGGAAACCCTATTGACCACCGCCATCTACAAATTCCATCCGCAGTTCACCAACGCCGACTTCCAGATCTGGTACGGCGACCCGGATCAGGACCATGGCAGCGCCACCCTTGAGGGCGGCGACGTGATGCCGATCGGCAACGGCGTGGTGCTGATCGGCATGGGCGAGCGTTCATCCCGCCAGGCCATCGGCCAATTGGCGGTCAACCTGTTCAAAAACAAAGCCGTCGAGCGGGTGATCGTCGCCGGCCTGCCGAAGTCCCGCGCCGCGATGCACCTGGACACCGTGTTCAGCTTCTGCGACCGCGACCTTGTGACCATTTTCCCGGAAGTGGTGAGCCAGATCGTCGCCTTCAGTGTGCGCCCTGACGAAAGCAAACCGGGCGGCGTCGACGTTCGCCGCGAAGAAGCCAGCTTCCTCGACACCGTGGCCAAGGCCCTCAACCTCAAAGCGCTGCGCGTGGTGGAAACCGGCGGCAACGCCTTCGCCGCCGAACGCGAGCAATGGGACGACGGCAACAACGTGGTGGCCGTGGAACCCGGGGTGGTGATCGGTTACGACCGCAACACCTACACCAACACCCTGCTGCGCAAGGCCGGTGTGGAGGTCATCACCATCAGCGCCGGTGAACTCGGTCGCGGGCGTGGCGGCGGCCACTGCATGACCTGCCCGATCATCCGTGACCCTATCGACTATTAACTCTCAAACCCTGGCCGCCGCTTATCCAGCGCGGCCCGGGGGATAACCGATACCCAAGGAGATCCAATCATGGCTTTCAACATGCGTAACCGCAGCCTGCTGAGTTTGATGCACCACACCACTCGCGAGCTCAATTACCTGCTGGACCTGTCCCGTGACCTCAAACGCGCCAAGTACACCGGCACCGAGCGTCCGCACCTGCAAGGCAAAAACATCGCGCTGATCTTCGAAAAAACCTCGACCCGCACCCGCTGCGCCTTCGAAGTCGCGGCCCATGACCAGGGCGCCCACGTCACTTACATTGACCCGGTGTCGTCGCAGATCGGCCACAAGGAAAGCATGAAAGACACCGCCCGCGTGCTGGGGCGGATGTTCGACGCCATCGAGTACCGTGGCTTCGAACAGGAAATTGTCGAAGAACTGGCGAAGTTCGCCGGCGTGCCGGTGTTCAACGGTTTGACCGCTGAATTCCACCCGACGCAAATGATCGCCGACACCCTGACCATGCGTGAACACAGCGACAAGCCGCTGCACGACATCAGCTACGCCTACCTCGGCGATGCCCGCTACAACATGGGCAATTCGCTGTTGATGATCGGCGCCAAACTCGGCATGGACGTGCGCATCGCCGCGCCGAAAGCGCTGTGGCCACATCAGGACTTCATCGATCAGTGCAAAGCCTTCGCCGAGGAAAGCGGCGCGCGCATCACCATCACCGAAGACCCGAAGGAAGCGGTCAAGGGCGTGGACTTCATCCACACCGACATCTGGGTGTCGATGGGCGAGCCGGTGGAGGCGTGGGACGAGCGCATCGAGCAACTGCTGCCCTACCAGGTCAACGCCGAGATGATGAAGGCTTCGGGCAACCCGCGCGTGAAATTCATGCACTGCCTGCCGGCGTTCCACAACAGCGAAACCAAGGTTGGCAAGGACATCGCCGCGCGCTATCCGCACCTGGCCAACGGCGTCGAAGTGACCGAAGACGTCTTCGAGTCGCCGGCCAACATCGCCTTCGAGCAAGCGGAAAACCGCATGCACACCATCAAGGCGATTCTGGTGTCGGCGTTGGCGGATATTTAAAGGCCCGGCTCGGTCACTCCTGGCGAAACACGGTCAATGTGGGAGCGGGCTTGCTCGCGAAAGCGGTGTAACAGGCAACATTGATGTCGACTGACACCACGCCTTCGCGAGCAAGCCCGCTCCCACACAATCCCGGTTCCCACAGGGAGATCGAATCGCCCGCAACCTCTGTTTAGAAGGACTGCACTATGCGTATCGTCGTTGCTCTGGGCGGTAACGCCCTGCTCCGCCGGGGTGAACCCATGACTGCGGACAACCAGCGCACCAACATCCGGATCGCCACCGAACAGATCGCCAAGGTCCATCCCGGCAACCAACTGGTGATCGCCCACGGCAATGGTCCGCAGGTCGGCCTGCTGTCGCTGCAAGCGGCGGCCTACACCCAGGTGTCCGCTTACCCGCTGGACGTGCTGGGTGCCGAAACCGAAGGCATGATCGGCTACATCATCGAACAGGAACTGGGTAACCTTCTGGACTTCGAAGTCCCGTTCGCCACCCTGCTGACCCAGGTCGAAGTCGACCCCAACGATCCGGCGTTCCAGCATCCCAGCAAACCCATCGGCCCGGTCTATACCAAGGCCGAAGCGGAAAAACTCGCCGCCGAGAAAGGCTGGGCGATTGCGCCGGACGGCGACAAATTCCGCCGCGTGGTGGCCAGCCCGAAACCTAAACGCATCTTCGAAATCCGTCCGATCAAGTGGCTGCTGGAAAAAGGCAGCATCGTGATCTGCGCGGGCGGTGGTGGCATCCCGACGATGTATGGCGCCAGCGGCAAACTGCAGGGCGTGGAAGCGGTGATCGACAAAGACCTGTGCTCGGCGCTGCTGGCCGAACAGCTTGAAAGCGATCTGTTGGTGATCGCCACCGACGTCAATGCGGCGTTCATCGACTTCGGCAAACCCACCCAGAAAGCCATCGCCCAGGCTCACCCCGATGAGATGGAAAAACTCGGCTTCGCCGCCGGCTCCATGGGACCGAAGGTCCAGGCGGCCTGCGAGTTCGCCCGCCATACTGGAAAAACCGCGGTGATCGGTTCACTCTCGGACATCGAAGCGATCGTCCAGGGCAAGGCCGGCACGCGTATCAGCACGGCGACACCTGGCATAACTTACTTGTAAGGAGAGACGTCAATGGCAACGTTTGAGCCCGGTCATCTGCACATCGAGCGCCACGCGCTGACCCCGGATGATGTCAACTACAACGTGCACCTCGACTATGAAGTCAGCAAGAATGCCAAAGGAGAAAAAGGCATCCAGTTCACCATGCATGGCAGCATTCAGGGCAAGGACATGTCAGAACCCTTCTTCCTGCCCAAAGAGGAGGCCTACAACTTCGCCAGTAACGTGACGAAAATCGCCGAGAAGTACGGAATCCCGAAGACACACAGCCAGATCGGCTCGGTTCACACGCATTATGATCAGATGTTTGAAGACATTCGGCAGCAGTTGAACATGAAATCCGGCGACCCGGTAAACCTCGAGAAGTTCGAATAACCCACATACCTTGTGGGGGCGAGTCTGCTCGCGATGACGGACTTTCATTCGCTAAACGACCTGTAGGAGCGAGGCTTGCCCGCGAAGCTTTTAGCGGTCTTGATGGCCTCTTCGCGGGCAAGCCTCGCTCCTACAAATTAGCACGTGCATTTCACCTAAGGCCCGCCCCAAGGCATACTTGCCACCCTTCGCACTCCAGAACCCAACCGCCCCATGCGTATCCACGTCAGCTTCATCGACCGCGTCGGCATCACCCAGGAAGTCCTGGCCCTGCTCGGTGGGCGCAATCTCAATCTGGATGCGGTGGAAATGGTCCCGCCCAATGTTTACATCGACGCCCCGACCTTGAGCCCGGCAGTGCTCGAAGAGCTACGCGATGCGCTGTTCAGCGTGCGCGGCGTGCAAGCGGTGACGGTGGTCGATATCCTTCCCGGCCAGCGCCGTCACTTGCAGCTCGATGCGTTGCTCGCCGCCATGACCGACCCGGTGTTGGCTCTGGACAGCGCTGGCAAGGTGCTGCTGGCCAACCCAGCGCTGATCGCCCTGTACGGCCGCGAACCGGCGGGTGAAAGCATCAGCGAGCTGTTTGCCGACCCGGCGCTGCTCGACACGTTGCTGGAAAACGGCTTCCGCCTGCCGCTGCGGGAGATCACCGTCAACGGTCAGACCCTGCTGCTGGACGCCACGCCGATCACCGACGCCGGCGCGCTGCTGACCCTGTACCAACCGAACCGCATCGGCGAACGCCTCTCGGCGCTGCACCACGACCATGCCGAAGGCTTCGATGCCCTGCTCGGCGAATCCCCGGCGATTCGTACACTCAAGACACGCGCACAGCGCGTCGCAGCCCTCGATGCACCGTTGCTGATCCAGGGCGAAACCGGCACCGGTAAAGAACTGGTGGCCCGCGCCTGCCACGCCATCAGCGCCCGCCACGGTTCGCCGTTCCTGGCCTTGAACTGCGCGGCATTGCCAGAAAACCTCGCCGAAAGCGAGCTGTTCGGCTACGCACCCGGCGCCTTCACCGGCGCGCAACGGGGCGGCAAACCGGGGCTGATGGAACTGGCCAACCAGGGCACGGTATTTCTCGACGAGATCGGTGAAATGTCGCCGTATTTGCAGGCGAAACTGCTGCGCTTTCTCAACGACGGCAGCTTCCGACGGGTTGGTGGCGATCGCGAAGTGAAGGTCAATGTGCGGATCCTCAGCGCGACTCACCGCGATCTGGAAAAAATGGTCAGTGAAGGTACCTTCCGCGAAGACCTGTTTTATCGCCTCAACGTGCTGAATGTCGAAGTCCCGCCGTTGCGCGAACGGGGCCAGGACATTCTGCTGCTGGCGCGCTACTTCATGCAGCAGGCCTGCGCGCAGATCCAGCGCCCGGTCTGTCGCCTGGCGCCGGGCACTTATCCGGCGCTGCTAGACAATCGCTGGCCGGGGAACGTGCGGCAATTGCAGAACGTAATCTTCCGCGCCGCGGCGATTTGCGAAAGCAGCCTGGTGGACATCGGCGACCTCGACATCGCTGGCACCTCCGTGGCGCGCCAGAGCGACAGCGAGGTCGACAGCCTCGAACAGGCCATGGAAGAGTTCGAGAAAACCCTGCTGGAAAAGCTCTACGTCAGCTATCCCTCGACCCGCCAACTGGCCAGCCGCCTGCAAACCTCCCACACCGCGATTGCCCATCGGTTGCGTAAGTACGGCATACCCAATAAGCCCTGAAAGCATCACTCGGTCAAATGTGGGAGCGGGCTTGCTCGCGAAGGCGGAGTGTCAGTCGACATCAATGTTGCCTGCTATACCGCTTTCGCGAGCAAGCCCGCTCCCACAGGTACGGCATTGCCTTCAAAACAGGATTCAAAAGCGACCTCCATCTGTACTGAAAGCGCTACAGTGGAATGATATCGCTACACCCTCTCCTGATCGCCGCTGTGCAAGGCTTTGATCCACCTCAGCTTTTTTCTTCAGTCTGTGCTGTAGCGATTTCGCTACAGCAAGTCCTTCTCCCTCTTCCGAAAAAACAAATAACTTATTGATTTATAAAGAGTAAATAACATTGGCCGCGTTTTTGCTTAGTAACCATCCATAAAGTACGGCATTGCCGAGCATTCAATCGCGTCCACCAGACGAGTCTGGCCCCCTTAGGAGTTTCCATGAGCGAGTTGCGTTTTACTGAAGATCACGAATGGCTGCGCACCGAAGC
>LNAP01001982.1_pt1 | contig 21037 bp, 25 predicted proteins | sample 602601 | NCBI WGS metagenome assembly LNAP01 (sample SAMN02440304, study PRJNA202911) | soil metagenome | biome: Subtropical and temperate rainforests or woodlands; isolation source: soil samples (1 kg each in a 20% v/v slurry with milli Q water) were... ...
TCCGTGGAGGCATTCGCAAAGGCAAACGGAGCAAATGACTTATTCGAAGGAACTTCTTCAGTGGTGTTGGTCGTAGGGCCAGCGACATCCGCAGCTGGATTACCATAATCGGCAGCAGTATCAGCATCATCATCAGAATGTGCAGTTTCTGCCGCAGATTCTTCGCTCATAGAATTGAACAGTGCCAGCAGAGCCGCCGCTTCACGTGCCTCCTGCTCACTCGAAGGCAATTCTGCGCTGCTAGAACGCTCTGCAGTGGCATTAGTACATCTGGAAGGTGTGTCGGCAATGGGCTGAGTAGACGGCGCCGACAGACTTGACTCTTGAGGGATGCTCTCTTGACCGGCTATGATCATCATGTCTGCCACTAGCTCATCGTCCTCGCAGGTCAAATCAATAACCTCTGGCCAACAACCGGTACCACTGCCACTGCCACTGCCACTGTTGCGCTCTGATGCTTTCCTACGACGCTTTGCAGCAGTGTCTTTCTCAGAGTCCCCTTGCACCACAACAAGGTTAGGATCCTCCGACAGACAAACATCCGCATGTTCAGAACAATCCGAACGCTTTGAATGCGAGGATACTGCAGACAGCGGGGAATGTACCATCTTCTGCCGCACACTGCGCACCAGGGGCGAGGCATCGTGCTCACTGAAGCTCCGGCTGCTAAAGAACGACAAATCAATTAAACGGCTCGACTTACTGCTGCACCCGCTGACGGGACCCTCTGCGCGGGAGTCGAAGGAAGTGTCGAACAGACGTGTGCTGGGCAACACCGTAGCATCAGTGTGACTCTGTACACTCCTGTCTGAGCTAAAAGTGCGAGCAAAACCTTCTGAAGGCGTGAATCCTGGCAGCGCGGCGAGTTGAATGTGTGGTGAAGGATTGGCCGCCACGGGCGAGCTCCAGAGAGAGTTACACGCCTCAGAAGGAGCTTGGCTACAATCTTCCCGACCCAAGTTACTCAATAGGGCGCGGCCGTACAAAGAAGCCTCGATGGAACTGCGTTTGTGAGCACTGTATTGAAAAATGCTCGAAAAGGGAACAAGTGAGTATAATGCGTGACGATGATGGAAGGAGGGCAATAAAGCGTCTCACCTTTGAAAGTTGCCATACTCTTTCTTTATCACGTTCCATCGACTGCGCAGAACGACGTGGTCTCTTTTCAATATATCGCTGAGCCACCGCCACAATCCTCTTTGATCGGGCCCCCACCCAAGCACCCGTTCGGCCAGAATTTTATCTTCCAACTTGGTGAAGTCACCCAGCCGGAAGGGCTTGGTGCGTTGCAACTCATACCACATGTGCTCACAGTCCTTCGCATCCCATTGCCACTCCTCTTCGTTCATGATTGCAGCGACAACGAACCAATCGCATTCTTTCGTGGGAACGAAACATCGCTTCTCATGATCGTACTGATTCGAGCGAACAGCTTGCACCAAACGCAGAATATCCTCATCTGGCCAACTCAACGTAGTAAACGACTTCCAATCCAATGGCACAATCACGTCCCACCTCTCCGTACAATCTGCTTTATTTCGCCCGACAAAGTTTTCCACTTCTTGCCACTGCCCACCAAAGCGTGTGCATGCCTCAATTAGATCCCGGTCCTCCGCAGCCGACCATTCCCAAGCAACCTGTTTCTTCGAACTTGAAGACCTGGACGACCTAGTCATCACCAACGAGAATAATACTGCTGAGAGAACCAACGCTCGCGGCCATTGTTCCGAACCTACCAATTTCGTATCTTCAGGGGACACTAAATGGATCAAACTGAGCAATAATAACAAATCTACAGCTGGGTCAAAACACCGAAAATTGTGTACGTACATTCGATGTTGTGGTCCATGTTTCGGTGTTTTGACCCACCGTGTTTTGGTATTTTGGTATAAATTTCGGTGTTTTGGTGCAGCTTTCGGTGTTATGACCCAACTTTCGGTGTTTTGAGCCGAATCCTCTGCAGCGAGTGCGCGTCTTCCCCGTACGAATGCAATAAAAGTATGTGAACAAAAACTTCACCGAGGAGAAAAAAGTTTGTTTTAAAAGAATTTTAACCACGAAAAAGAAGTTTTGAAAGCGGCGCTGTACAGTATTTCAAAAAGTATTGAATGATACTCGCTACTGAAACTGCAAGGACACAGAAAAATATGCAAATGCTATCACGATGTGCTCACTTGCGCAACGACGCTTCGATTGCTCGCATGAGCTCCTCGTCCATATCTTCTGAATAGTCATTAGTGTTGTTTACGTTCACATACGGTGCGCCAATATTAATCGCATAGCCTCCTGATGGGACAGCACGCGCCGCGCTGGAAGCGGAAGCTGCACTAGATCCAGCCAAATTTTTAGTAGAGTTTGTACTGTTGTGGTCGGTCCAAGTTGCCGCGGGCACGGCATACCCTTGCATAGAGGCTTGCAAGGCCATTTGCAGAAGCTCTTCTTCGGTGTGAAACTCGTGCATGTCTTGGCCCAAACCAGCAGCACTAGCAGTAGCACCAGCAGGAGAAGAAATAGAAGCAGGTGCGATGGGCACTCCAGCACGGCTGGTGTCACTTCGGCTGCTACTTGATCCACCATACTGGCTCTGGTAGTTGCCCTCAGCGTGGTTGTGGTGGTTGTGGTTATTGGAGAGGGACGCCAGCATAGCCAGCTCAAGGGCTTCTTCTTCGCTTAGTCGAGCTAGGTCCATGGCGGTCTGTGACATGCCTGCACTCTGACTGGCATTGTTTGTCTGTGCTTCTGAGTCATTCACCACACTAACACCGTGTTCCTTTTCTTGGCGCGCGTCACGTTCAGATTCTTGCTTGACCTGATCCACCAGCGCTGCTTCTGTGAGGGCCGAATCGTCCACTTTCCCCTCCGCAGCGAGGGATGAAATAAGCGCATTTTCGTAGTAATCTCGTTCGCTTTGTTCTTGAATCGTGCGCAGCAGCGCCGCCTCTGCGTCTGGGTCACTCAGGTCGTTATTAAGGTTATTTGTACCCAAAGCACTATTACTGCCTATGGGCCTAGGTGAAGCAGAGTCGGCAGGATCTTCTTTCAACACTGTGGGACCGCCACGCCCAGCATACACAGACGACGCATGCTGCTGCAGCGACAGCAACAAACAGGTCTCCAGATCATCATATTCGGTGCGTACATAAGCGTCGCGGCTGTCGCGGATCACCTGGTCTAAGGTGGCCCGCTCCGTGGCCTCTTGGTCGCTCACACGCTGCGCTTCGGCCAGCCCTTCGGGGCTGTGGTCGGTATAAATAGGCGGCAAGGTACTACTATGGGCGCGCGACAGGCGCCGCTCCTTGGTGCGCGTAATGTGGGCATCTTCCAACTCCCCCGGTGTCTTGTGCAACACCTGCGCGGCATGGGCGGGACACACAATGCTGTCATAGTGGCCCCCACCGTAGTAACTCAACCGAAGGACGGGAGGCTCTGCGGGCAAACGGCCAAACTGAGCCGAGCCACTACTACTGCCACTGCCACTGCTGTGGTCACGTTGAAAACCCGCCAGACTGGTCTCGTGAAAAGTACGCAATTTTCGTGCTCCAAGGGTGGCGTCAAACGCCCAGATTTCTGCCCGGCGATCGTACAACTCACAGATAGCCTAAAAAATACAACCAAAAACCGGAAATGGATTCAGTAAATCCAACGAGTTAAAAAATGAAGAATAGAAAAATGAAACACGATTGTAGCGCACCTCTATTTCTGGGTCGTCGCCCCAGCACGCATCCAATCGTTTCGCCCGCAAATACAACGGAAACATGTCTTTCCCACCCTCTACAAACTGCGAGAAAAACTCCGCCTCGGACTCCATATAATCGACGCACTTTTGGCGCACAATATTGTGCAGTTCTTCGTTGCCGTAAATTTGATGCGCCACGGCGCGGAACAGACAGTTTCCATCGCCTTCGACACTGACGACGTGCAAATTCCGCCGGGCCAGCGCGTCGAGATACTGTACGTACTCTGGAGACAAGTTGGTGATCCGCCGGGTGCGTGCGTCACTGCTTTGTTTCTCTTCATCGTTGTTATTGTTGTTCCGTTGAAATACAAGGTTTTCTTTCGCGTTTTCCGCCTGGACTGCATCCATACTGGGGGGATTGATGCGTGGAAGCTCGCCACCGGGCATTTTCACTCGGGAATATTCTTTCATATCTCTGTTTTGTCGTCCGGGTATGCTGCATCCCGCACTGGCACTGGCTTCGGCTCCTGCACTGAGCGGCCTGCGCGCTATGCTGCTGCCGGGCACCCGCCACTGCTTCTGCCCACGGGGACGGCTGGTGGGAGGCTGGATAGACTTGTGTGCGATGTTTTTGTGCCGGCCGTACGGACGAACGCGAGTGGCAGCGTCGGCGCGAAGAATCCATTCGTCAAACTTTGCATGAAATCCTTTGTAATGAACTTTCACCTGAGGCGGACAGAAGAAGTGAAGTAGGCAGGTGTAAGGTACAACAAAAGGCAATTGCTATCACGCGAACATAGTAACTTACGCTTATATTTCCCTTGTCATCCTCATCTTCAACAACAAAAGCTTCCAACCATTCTTTGCGTTCGTCGAGCACTTCAATTCTTTGACCTTTCTTTAACTGCCCGTTCTCAATGTATGTGTGCGTGTGCAGTGGGGCAAATCTATCGGGAATAGATGATATCCACTCGTCGAACTGGCTATCCCAGTAAACGTATGTAACGAATACGCTCCCCGTCTTTCGATCGAGCTTCTGAACCTAGAGAATAGAACAGGCAATGGATTATACCGGAAATGTGGACAATATTAACGAGAAAGCAAAAACCACAAACCTCGCCTTCACACCACCTATGTGAAGCATCAAGTACATCATACTGCTCGCCAAGGACCAATTTGTCAAAAGTTATTTTTGTCAATTCGTGCTCCGTGCTAGGAGAAAGATCACTTGTTGACTTGTCAAGATCAGATCCCAATTCGCCTCTCATAACCCTCCTCCTCTTGAAATTGTCAGACGATGGCTGTATCGTGAAAACTAGTCGCAGACTCAATAGATGGTGTTACTCTCCAACTATTGCTCCGAATTCGTGAACGAAATGACACACTTCAACCCTCCGACAGTTCGAAGAATCCGATTTTGAAGCAAATAGAGAAAGGGTTAATTCAGTTGTTTTTTGATTATACGCTATAAGGGGTACTAAAATAGAACTGAAACGCCAATTAATGAATGCGTTTCAAGCTGCGTGGCGCAGCACGCAGATCACAACGCAGTTCAGCTGAGTGTCTCGTAGATCCTTTGTGTGGTGTTGGTTGAGTGTACCAAGCGAAGTATTTACAACTTTGTCTTGGTTATTAGTCATTGATGTCTCAGCACTCCACTGGAGTTTCTTTACACGCTCAAGGAGACGTTATGATCAACTCAGACTTTGGTGCGGATCCGGCCGGTGATTCGGGGATCGACAAATTTGACAAGGAGCCCCAATGCTTCTATACTCTCTGCTTAAAAACCACTTGCTGTAAGTGTATCCCGTTTGGCAAGTTTAAGGATAGAAAGCATGCGCTGTACTGCTGGGTGTTTTCTGCGATGATGACCTGCCTGTTCATCGCGATCATCGCTCCCATGGTAAGCCCAATACTCCCTCCAATGTGAGAACTGACCGCATTTGTCGCTTATACTTTCTTGCTCTATGTATTCTGTGTCGCAGGTGTTGTATGCTCTGGCGGATTACGAGATTATGCAGGAGGTGGTGATTGATTCGACCAGCGCCCCTCAGTACGCGGCATGGCAGAATAACGTCTACGGAGACGGCAGAGAGGTACTATTGTTCACTAATTCAGTAACTTGCGTTGTCGATTAGCATATCTCTTTCGCAATTTTGTTTCTTGCTTTTTATCTTTTGGTATAACACAAACTCTTTCGCTTGCTTTCCTGTCACCCATAGCACGTGCAAATCAAGTACAACCTGTATTACTTCCAAGTGCAGAACATGGCGGAGACTCTGCAGGGCGCACGCCCCAAGCTCATGCAAGTGGGTCCCTACGCCTACGATGAGTACTACGTAAAGTTTGACATCTCCTGGAGCGACGGCGGCGACACCGTGACCTACAACACCCAGAAGTACTACCTCTTCAACCAAGACGAGACCGGTCCGGGTCTGTCTCAGGACGACCAGCTCACCCTGCCTTATGCCACGGTGATCGGCTTTGACTACCTGCTGAGCACCGTCGACGCCACTGACCAGATGCTCATCGACGCTGGCATTCACGTACGTCACACAATTATCGGGCACCCTTACCAAATACCTGATCTGACTTCTTCACTGTATCTTCCTTTTGTTTCTTCTTTCAGAGTAAGGTAGAGACGCAGCAGGTGCAGCTGATTTCCATGATCAACATGTTGTACTACTCTGTGCTGTTCGGCGATATTCCTGCCCCGGAGAAGGCTGTGATCATCAAGCTCATCAAGCGCACGAACTCCACCATTGACGTCATCTTTGACGTAAGTCTTCTTTTCCCCTTTGGCGTGTTTTACACATACATGTTACATTTTTTTCTGTTCATTCTTTCAACGATCTTTTTGAATTGAAGACTGCACTGCATTGTATTTTAGAAGTTTTTTGACTGACCCTTTCCCTTCCGTTACCATTCATGTTTCATTTAGGACCTGTACGATTTTGTGGACCGCAGCAACGTTGGTGACCTTCTGCTGAAGACCATGCTGTGCAATCTGGGCAACCTCTCTCCTTTCTGGAAGACAGATCCTTTCCATGCCTGTAAGTTATTTTATACTGCATTTTCTTAGAGTCGTTGAGTGTCAATTATTACACATGCTTTTTCTCAACAGCGCTTTTTTCTCACAGTTTTTTCTCTGCATTATTTTTATCTTGCAATTGTTCCCTTGTATAGGGTTTGGCTGGCTGAATGACCCTCTGTTGCTGGAGGTGCAGGCCCTGCTCGATGTGGTCGCCAACAAGACCGGTCAGGTTCTTCCGTGGACCTCCGCGGTGCCTGGAGCCTCTACCAACTGGTCCTCCATTGAGGAGACCCGCCGCCGCCGCGCCCCGGATGTCTTCAAGACCGGCAAGAAGAACGCGAACCAGGTGGGCCAGTACGTGTACTACCAGAACATGTCTGAGTTGTGGACCTGCGTGGCCGCGATGGACAGTCAGAACACTTCGCTCTACACCGAGGGGGAGCAATTCCCGGCCTGTGCGTACTTCCAGCGCGACTGGAATGACTCCACCGCGGAGAAGATGGGCTACCGCAAACCTTTTGCCACGCCGTATGCGAACCGCATCCACGGCTCGGATGCCAACGCGTTTGGCCGGCCGATTACCTCCGACAAGCTGGGTGTGTTTATCAGTGACATTTACCGCAGTGTGTTTTTGGAGTACGTCGAGGACGAAGAGTGGAACGGTGTGACCACGCGTCGTTTTGGAATCCAGTCGAAGGACATGGACAACTCGACGGACAATCCCGCCAACGCGCAGTTCTACGCCTTTGGCCCCAGTGGGTTAGAGAACACCACTGCGGCCACGGGTGTGCCGGTGTTTGTGTCCCTGCCCCATTTCCTGCATGGCGATGACCGATTGGTGGCGGCCGTGGAGGGCCTCAACCCCAACGAGGCCGAGCACGAGTCGAACCTGGGTAAGCACATTTGAAATGTTGCAATTCATGAGAAGTGTGTGATCTCAAGCGACGTTTCACACTGTCTGTCCATTGTTTAATATGACGTTTTCCTATTTTTTTAAACTCTATTATATTTTCCGTCTTGTAGACATGGAGCCTCAGACGGGTCTGTTGACCCAGGCCCATAAGCGCCTGCAGGTGAACTACCAGATGGTGGACAAGACCTTCCCCACTACCAAGCCTGACACCATCGACCTGGCGCACTCCGTGTGCAACAACATTTCCCTGATCATCTCTCTCATCGACGCGCAGCCTAACGCCACGCAGATTCCCCTCCCCGACTGCAACATGACCATGTTTAACACTCTGTTCACGTGCTTTGGCGCCCCGGTGCAGTGGAAGATGTACAACGGCGAGGTGTTTTTCCCGTACGGCTGGGCAGACGAGCACTTCAAGTTGCCGGATAGTGACGCTGACGACATCCACGATAGTCTGTTCATGATCGACGAGGTCGGTGAGCAGGTGCAGTTCTGGAGTCTTGTCGCGGCGGGCATTTTGTTTGTGATCATCCTCGCGATGCTCTATAGAGGGCATCTGGATATGCTGGCGCGCGGCCAGACCGTGTGGCATGCGTTCGATCCCACGACCAGCTACAAGGGCCCCGGCAGCACAAAGGAAGAAGGTGTGTTTCCCTGTCATTGTCTACGTTTTGTTCCAGTGTCGTTTTTGTTATTCCAAGGAAAATTGCGTTTACTGCGATTGAGAAACGTCAATTCTCGTCCCGAACATCTTTTTCATCTCATTTATATATATCATTCAGGCGTGGTGGACGAGTTGCACAACCCCATTGCTCAGCCTCGCGAGGGCGCTGGATACATGACCGGCAAGGGTGCTGCCCCGCTACTGGCGTAAATAAAAACACACGCAATACAGCATACTTCGTACACAACCTTGTGTAGTAGTCAGCGCGGGGAGCTTTCGGTGGGCATAGGATTGGTAGGATTGACATAATGGAGGGGGATATTGCAAAATAGGGACAAAACTGTACATTTGTTGAAGTATAAGCGGAAACATACTGTTATTGTCTGACTGTGTAGGCGATATAACGTAATTGACCATGGGTATTTTTCGTTGAGCACTACTCGAGAAACTACTATAGCATGACTGTTTTCTTTCTTCTACTTTTCTTTATGTGTGCTACTGCAGTGCATTCTATACACATTCACTGTAATTAAGACAAATCACACATTATATTTTCCGACGTGTTTCTTCTTGCTGATGGTCTTGTAACCGTCCATCCTGCGTCACACACCTGTCGCAAAACGGATCTTTTCAAACAAGAAAAGAGTGGGCTCTCTTCTCGTTCTGTTCCACTCCAGCACACGCAAGTAGAACCGACTGCGACTAAAACGATGGGTCTATTTGCTTGTAGCGCAGACCAAGAGGAATCAGAAAGCGGATCGTGCTTCTACAATTTGTGCGAGAAGACCTCATGCTGCGGTTGCCTGCCAGGGGGCAAATTTAAAGACAGAAAACAAGCGTTGTATTGTTACGTATTTTCAGCGATGATGACGTGTTTGCTTATTGCTGTAGTCGGACCTCTGGTACGTAATTCCACTAAACTCTTCTACTGTACCTTTTATGCATTAGAATTTGTGTTGAGTTACTTTAAATAATGTATTCCGTCTTTGCAGATTCTCAACGCCATCACGGACGACCAAATCAACCAGCTCATGGTTGTTGATTCGACGCAGTCCGATAACTACAACATTTGGCAGAACAACGTGGAGGGTGACGGAGCGGAGGTACACATATCTGGCCTTTTTCTTCTTGCTTTTTCGTCCTGCTAACGTCTTCCCACTATTTCTTTTCGTTTCCACGCAGCACGTAAAACTGAAGTATAACCTGTACTACTTCCAAGTGCAGAACATGGCCGAGACTCTGCAGGGCCAGCGCCCCAAGCTCATGCAAGTGGGCCCCTATGCCTACGATGAGTACTATGTGAAGTTCGACATTGAATTTTCCGACCACGGCGACACGGTGTCCTACAACACCCAAAAGTACTACATTTTCAACCAAGAGGAGACAGGGCCTGGCTTGGCAGAAGACGATCAGATCACTTTGCCGTACGCGGTGGTGATTGGGTTTGAGTTTTTCTTGCAACAAGTGCCAGTCTCAGCTAGTGATCTCCTGCAAGCTGCCATCGGGGTATGTTGTTGCGCATCTGTTGCGTCCATTATTGCTCTTTTGTTTTTTTACTTTTTCTTTTCATATGTCATTTGCTACTGTTGGGGCTGCTCTGGTATACACAGGTTTGCTTACAACAATATATCTATTATTCTACATATGCATACACTACATCTGCAGACGCAATTGGTCGAAGCAGAGGACGACATGGAGTCCATGATGGACACCTTGTATGTGGACATTCAGAACACCACGATGCCACGCAAGGTGAAGCAGGCCCTGCTGACCCAGGTGGTCGCCACCAACCAGAGCTTGCAAGTCTTTTTCGAGGTGAGTTGTGAGCGTATTTTATAGAACCACGTATTTTTAAATCTTTTCCCCCATTCAAATTCAGCATAGTTGATCAATCAAATCCTTTTACTGTAATTTTTGTAATCCAATTTATTTTATGTATTTTTGTTAATTGTATACCACCAGGATTTGATCGCCTTTGTCAACACAACCTATGTCGGGGACCTTTTGCTGAAAGTGTTAATGTGTGGACTGCCAGAGTACAAGTCGGGCCGAGGCCTCACACCTTTTTGGAAAACCGACCCCTTCAGCGCTTGTACGTTATAAAGTTGATTTTCATTTGCACTTTCTTTCTTCCACTTGTCAATTACGTTGGAGACTTTTGCATTTTGAAACATTTGTGCAACGGTGGTGCATGTTTTTATTCTGACACTTTTTTAATGCTCGATCAAATTTATTTTTTGAAATTATGTTTCAACAGGGTATGGCTGGCTGAACGACCCTATGCGCATGGAAATCGAAAAGCTCTTGCTCAATGTGCAAAACAAGTCCGCCAACCACACAGCCATTCCCTGGACCAACTCGGTCCCTGGCGGGGCTTTTAACTGGACCTCCATCGAAGAGACTCGCCGCCGGAGACAACCGGATGTCTTTAAAACCGGCAAACGCAACCCCAACCAGATCGGGCAGTACGTGCGGTTCCAAAACATGACGGAGATGTGGTCGTGTGTGGTACCGGTGCTGTCGCAAAATACCTCGCTCTATACGGAGGGGAAGCAGTTTCCTGCGTGTGCGTATTTCCAGCACGACTGGACCGATGAAGAAGCGCTGCAGGCAGGCTACCGCAAGCCTTTTGCCACAGCCTATGCAAACCGAATCAGCGGCACGAACGGTAATGGCTTTGGCAGGCCCGTGCTGACCCCACAGGTCGGATTGTATTTGTCGGAGATCTACCGCAGTGTCTATGCGGCCTACAAAAAGGACATTGATTGGCACGGCGTGACCACCCGTCGGTACGGGCTTCAGTCCAAGGACCTTGAAAACGCCACCACCAACCCAGAGAACGCACAGTTTTACAATTTTGGCCCCTCGGGTATGGAGAACACCACGTCCGCATTTGGTTTGCCGGTGTTTGTGTCCTTTCCGCATTTCCTGCACGGGGACCCGCGTCTGATTGGTGCGGTGGAAGGCTTGGATCCAAACGAAGACGTGCACGATTCGATTTTTGATGTGGAGCCGCAGACGGGTCTGCCGACGCTGGCCCACAAGCGCCTGCAGGTGAATTACCAAATGACCGACCGTACCTTACCGACCACCGACCCCTCGAGTCAAGCACTGGCCGCCGCGGTGTGTGCAAATATTTCGGATATCGTCACGGTTCTCAGTGGGTTCCGACGGTTCCCGTACAACATCTCCGCCCTCACGTGCGAGCTGGTTATGTTCAATGCATTGTTCACTTGTTTGAGCGTGCCCGCGGACTGGAAGATGTACAACGGCGAGGTGTTTTTCCCTTATGGCTGGGTGGACGAGTCCTTTTCTCTCCCCAAGGACGACGCGGACGATATCAAAAACACCCTCTATTTGATCGATGGGATCATTGGCAACCTGCAGTTTTGGAGCCTGGTCATGGCGGGGATTTTTTTTTTAGTATTGTTGGCAATGCTGTATCGTGGTCATTTAGATAGACTTGCGCTGGGGCACAAGTGGCAAGCAGCTGGAGGAGCAACTGCGGAATTGTTGTCAGACTGGCGAGCACCGTTTCTGAACGATCAAGAGCGGGTTGAAGAGGGAAAATAGATGTGGGTACACATTTGCAGGTAAAGAGCGGAGGAAGAAATTAGATTAGGTGGGATACTTATGTTTGTGTGTCAGTTGCTGCAAAGCCCATTATGTGCTGGTATTTCTTACATGCTTAGCAAGGTTAGCAATGTTATATATGACAAGAAACGGAAATCCAGAAATGTGAATGTCGTCAAGCTTGTAGTGTTATTGGAATGGATTAGCTTCCGACTTACTTCACTGTAGTATCATTTATATTTAAAGTTGTAACAAAAAGTATATATGTTGGAGTTTTTCTTAAAAGGTTAAAAAAAATGCAATAGTGAATGTGTTGTGTGCGGCGCTAAGCTTGAGACAAAATCGCTTGAACGCTGATTGCACACAAAAATTGAAATGGTTGACTGTTATTGCTGTCCGCTACAATTGTGTCGGTCGCAGGTACCGACACGGCAGCTTGGATTTGGTGGCGCGCTGCTTGAATGACTCTGTTTTCGAGACTCAGCTCTGGATGGGATGACTGGAAGGCACTATCACTGGTCTCCAGAAAGGGTTTCACACAAGTGGTATAAAGCTTGCGAAGAGTTGCCAGCTCCGAGGCAGCTTGATCCTCAATCAACATATCAGGACTGGCAGGTAGGTTCGTCTCGATACTATCTCCACGGCTTGCGTTGGCGCAGACGGCTTTCGTAAATGAAACATCCTCCTTAATCCGTCGCAATAGTTCACCAATGTTGTTGAACTTAACTTCTGGTCGGATATATCCAACCAGAGCCAGACGGATGTAGGATCCATAGAAGTCACCTCTTCCGCGGGGACGTTCCAGAATGTATGCTTCCACTATGTTTCCAGAGTTTTCCTGGTGTGCATTGGAATGAAACACGCAATTAATATCAACAGCACACGAAGAAGATATCTTGACGATGATCTTACCTCTCCTACAAATGTTGGTGAGATACCGATATTGCTCACACATGGATATAAACCTTTCTCTCCTTGAATCGATGCCCAGCCATAGTAAACGCCTCTATCCACCAGATGCTCGCGAAGCTCTGAGTCGAAGTCGGGCAAATTGGCAGTTGGAAATCCAAGTGTTTTGCTACCTCTGCCGTATCCAGGGCGCACGACTCCTACGAAGTGCAACATTTATCGAAACGAGCATGTAAGCATTCGCAAACACTACGCACGCAACACGCATCGCAAAAGTGTACCTTGGGTCATGATGATATTCGAGAGTTGAGTTGCATCCTGAGTCAGTGAGCGCATCGGGCGGCCGATTCTACCAAGAGGCCCTCTCGCGGAGTGCAACAAGCCTTTTACACCAAACATTCTATGAGCAAAAACAACTGTGCACCACAACTTGGCCACGTTCATACACAGACTTGATGTTGAGGTTCCCACACATTCCCGCTGGCAGTTTGTCGGCTGAGTAGTATGTACGATTTTAATTGACGTAATTATACCTGTCTGTATATATTACAAACGCATATTAAAGAGCCGTTGTCGATTGTTGGCCCATTTGGCTGTGCTCTCTCGGCTGTCTGATCATGAATCATCTCATTCTTTCTACGGTCTTGGGCTTATCTCAGTTCTCGCAGCTTTAAGGAACACTGTTTAGGATATCTTTACTTTCATATCAGCATCTTACGCGAAATGAGAACCTTCCTGGTGTTACTGTCGTTTGCGGCTTCCCTTTTGGTGGGTGCTCTCGCGTTCGAGTGCACCAACTTTGACTCGAATATGGGCGCTCACTTTGATTTGTCCGAGCTTAGCCGGTAGTCTTGTGCTTTCTTTCCCCTCACAGATATGACATTGTCTGACTTCTGTGTCGCTTTCTCACTTTAGACTGGCTGGTGACCCCATGTATAGTGTAATAGACGGCGATCTGCCCTGCACAGCCAAGGTATGAAGACTCTCTACAACATTTACTGCTGTAAATTGTGTCGCTGACAAGCTTTTTATACAATTCACTCTTTAGGTTGAAGCCAATTATACCTATATCTTCAATGTTTGTGGAACTGTGGGTACAAGTGCTATGCCGGACAAGTGCAAAACGCTAACGAACGTCGGACAGGCTTCTGCCCTGCAGATCAACACCCGCGGAACATACGACCAGAGCGACGATTATTGCTTTATGGCGGGCGAGTACTCAGAAGTTATGACCAAAGTCAGTTTGCTGAACCAGGAGGACCCGACCAAGGGCATTCAGGTGAGTTATGCTGGCGGCCGATGCTCCAACGGCGATCAGCGAATGTTCAACATTGAGATGGCCTGCTTGGACAAGCTCAATCCGGTGGCCACAAGTGCCTTGGAGTACTCGCACTGTGTGTACACGGTGACGATGCCGTCGATCTATGGCTGTCCACTCGAGTGCCCTGTGAGCAACCGCCACCTCTGTGGTGGCAACGGTCATTGCGCTTACGATGACGACAAACATGCGGCGAGATGTTTCTGCAACAATGGTAAGTTCTTTTTGCTGCTTTCATACTTTATGTCTCGACCCTCTTGATTCCTTTCGCTTTGGTTACAAGTCAAATACCACTCATCACTTAAACATGTTTTTAATCAATCTTTCTGTGTGTGACTCCCATTACATAGGTTACACTGGTGCGGACTGCTCGAAGACCGCCACGGACGATTCGCTGAACTACTCGCCTGCGCTGCTGGGCCTGATCATCACGTTGTTCATCATTGTGTGCGCCCTGGCCGCTGGTTTGCTCTTCATGGTGCGCCAAATCGCGGCGTACAAAGACGACATGGCACATTACGAAGTGCTCAAGGGCGGTGAGGAGGATAGCTCCCACGGCGGCGTGGTGGTTTAAATTGCTACTATCCGCTGAGTCTAGTTGGGAAGAAATAGTATGAAAGGTAGAGTATGGGGAGGGGAAAATTCGCACACAGGTCAATAGCGGTGTTAGTAAGATGTGTCGATAAAATTGTGTGATTTGAGTAGAGCACACGTGGGCAGGGGAGCAGAAAGGTAGTGCATGTATTTTTCTTTCGACGAATGGAATGCAGTACTTTGAGAAGAAAATTTGACTTAAAGTGGGTGTCAGCTCACATAACAAAAATTTGATAAAGTTTCTTTCCTCTAGCTTTAACGGAAAAATTAACGTTAAGAAGCAAATATGACAAGGATTCTTTTTGCGTGAAAAAAGCAAACATTTAAAAAACATCATAGTGAATATTTTCACAAAATCCTCTTGAAATTCCTCATTCCAGAAATAACGTGACCTACTCCTTTCTATCCGAGCAAAAAAATTGAAGTCAGCGCCCTTACTCAAGGTCACGAGAGAGCTGCTTCACACAACTTTTTGTCATCTCTAGCTGTCTCATCCTACAGCATACCCACGTCGCTTTGTGCGCTGTCCTCCGCACTGTAATGATTCCGGCGACTGGCCCCCAGGTCCAGGGTGAGTCTGGGACGGATATTGACCTTCAAATGGTTCACCACAGAACGTTCTTCCTCACCGACATTGTTTGGCGCGCTGATCTGTGTGGACAGCAGCAGCGCCTGTCCCTGTCCCAGACTCTGAATCTCATGAAAGCCATCTGGAGGCAGCGTGACCTTGGAGCCCAGATACTTTGCCCAATCTGCAGACTGAAACTTGTGCAACACTGTCACAGAAGTCAGCTCCAGCAGCTCCGGTGGCATGGTAAGCGGCGACTGCGTGCTGATCAACACACGAATGCCCTCGTGGCGCATCAGACGCACTGTGTCGACAATGGCATTCGACAGCTCCACGCAGCCCGGTCCTGACTTGTTCAAGTATTTGTGCGCTTCATCAAAGGTCACTACCTTGCCAACGTCGCCCAGGGGGTGGCCGCGGAACTGCTCCAGCAGCACCTGAAACACACCGCACGCTTCGTCTGCAGACATCATCGGGTCGGTCAGATCAGCCACCACCAGCGTGCCGGCCTTCATTAAGGAGGCCAGACTGCGACTGTGGTCGCTCACATTTCTATTCGCATTTGATGCGCGAATAATACTCTTAAGCAACTCAATGCGCTGCAAAACAAAACAAAAAAGAAATGCAGTCGAAAAGATAATCAGCGCATTGTAACATAGACGTGTATCTTAAACTGTTTTTACCTGGAGCAATGGCGCACGTTGTCCTTCTATATTACACAGAGTCATGATTTCTTTAAGAAAGTCCTCAAAAGACGGGATCTTGTTCTTGCGCTGGTACTCTCTGAGCTTGTTGAGAATGACACTCACATACAGCTGCGCGTCGGAGTCAGACAGGCGCATGAGCTTCTTCAGTTGCGTGGCGGTGAGAGTGTCCCAGTCAAACAGCAAAGGAATGACCTCACAAGTGTCCCCATAGAAGGCTTTGCGTTGTATATAGTAAGTGGGCGAGACAAGCACCACTAGGCGCTGTACTTTAAGCTCAGAAAGCAGCGCCAAGGGAGGGGCGGGCGAGTTCAGACCAACCGACTCACAGCAGTTGGACTCACTTTGATCGTAGTGAAGCACCAGACCACACATGGGCTGCGGGCTGGATACGATCGTGCGGTCGTTTGTCTGCACGGTGTTCAGCATGCAGTTCTCCAAAATAACATTCATGCTATGAGACTTTCCTGCGCCTTGGACACCAATGCAGACAGCACAGAAAGGATCAGTGGTGTTCATGAACACTGCGTTGTCGCCACCGTCCAGCGAAGCAGAATCTTTCGCGTTAAAACCAAGAATACTTGAGCCGACAATTGTGTTGTCACTTGCACTCTTTTCTGAGATCAACGGTACAGTACCTTCCTGTCGCGAAATTTCTTGGAGCTATTGGTGAACACAAATGAAGCCAACTCTTCCCGCGGAACGGTAGTCTGAACGTGGTGCAATGATGCAGTGAGATCTGCCAACGACACTAGTTGTTCACTCCGGTCATTGAGCTGGATATCGAAAGAACGCCGAGATCCTTTCTGGGGTGTTCCTGCGGCAACTTCGCTCTGCTGTTGCACCGGAGCTGCCAAGACTGGTGTGCCTACTAGTGTAGAAGTAGCATTAAAGATGGCTGGCGTTGTAATGGATACGTTATCTGAGGATGTAATTTCAGCATCTTGAGGCACTCTTTTGACCAGCCAATCTGCGGGTCCATTGCCGCTCGACGGGGGTTTCACTGAGAAGGTATTTGGCAGCTGAGTTAAGAGTGTCAAAAGCTTATTTGCTCCGAACGGTTGTCTCTTACGAAATCTTTGCGCATATAGCAGTTTTATTTCGCTAATGTTGATGTACTCATTCTCTGGAACAATGGCCTGTAACTCCTCCAAAGAAGGTAAAGTTGACATCCCATTAACGCACAGACGATTCGTAGCCCCGATTCGTCTTGGAGCAGTCAATGTATAACGGAAGCGCATCGCGTGGGCGAACATATTAAACAACCGATATGGCTTGTAGGTCAAACGGACTGTGTGAAAAACTTCGTAAAGAAAGAAAAGTGTCGATGGATGTAAGAACAAAGGAGAGGGTTAAACATTGAAGCCAGCAGCATCGACGTGCTATTTGGTATTCATATGCATAAAATCATGAAGTACAAGATTAACGACAGGTAAAAAACCATTTTTACCAGTCCATAATTTCCAACTCTTCAAAAGCAGCGCTAGGAACTCCTGCACTTTTGGCGTAGTTGTCCACACCGCCGCGCGCATCAATGCCGGTGCTATTGACATCACTATCACCCTGACTCAAACGCTCCCGCCACAGCGATTGACAGTCTTCTGACTCTTCATCCGAGTGTTTTATGCTCCCATAGTCAGTGTCACTGTCCTCGCAATCTCTTTCATCATCGTAACTGTCCTCGTAGTCGCATCCAAAGCGCCCTTGTTCACCATTCCCCGTGTCACTTCGACTTTCACTTAGAGATTCACCGTGAGCATCTTTATCGACGCTGTCCTCTGCATCGTCAGAATCGCGGACACTGCTCTCTGCTGCAGATTCATTCACACTAATTTCTTCAGCACAGGAGCGGTTGCGGCGGCTGGCCCCCAGATCCAAAGTGAGTCTCGGACGGATATTGACCTTCAAATGGTTTACCACAGCACTCTCACCAGCTTCGTCACGCTGCGACGCGCTGATCTGCGTGGACAGCAGCAGCGCTTGTCCCTGCTCTAGACTCTGGATCTCATGAAAGCCATCTGGCGGCAGCGTGACCTTGGATCCCAGATACTTGGCCCAGTCTGCAGACTGAAACTTGTGCAATATGGTCACGGAGGTCAGCTCCAGCAGCTCAGGCGGCATGGTAAGCGGCGACTGCGTGCTGATCAACACACGGATGCCCTCGTGACGCATCAGACGCACTGTGTCGACAATGGCATTCGACAGCTCCACGCAGCCCGGTCCTGACTTGTTCAAGTACTTGTGCGCTTCATCAAAGGTCACTACCTTGCCAACGTCGCCCAGGGGGTGGCCGCGGAACTGCTCCAGCAGCACCTGGAACACACCGCACGCTTCGTCTGCAGACATCATCGGGTCAGATCAGCCACCACCAGCGTGCCAGCCTTCATCAAGGAGGCCAGGCTGTGGCTGTTGCCACGCAAGTCTTCGTTGGGCGCCGACGGTTTTCAGCAACTCCAAGCGCTGTTCAGAACAAGTACAATAACAAAGAATAAGAGGATATACACACAATTAATAAACATAAGCTTTTACCTGCAGTAAGGGAGCGTTCTGTCCTTGCACATTACACAGCGCCATGACTTCTTCAAGAAATCCATCAAAAGATGGGATCTTGTTCTTGCGCTGGTACTCTCTGAGCTTGTTGAGAATGACACTCACATACAGCTGCGCGTCGGAGTCTGAGAGACGCATGAGCTTCTTCAACTGCGTGGCGGTGAGAGTGTCCCAGTCAAACAGTAAAGGAATGACCTCACAGGTATCTCCGTAAAAAGCCTTGCGTTGAAGGTAGTAGGTGGGGGAAGCAAGCACCACTAGGCGACGCACCTGGAGGTCAGGAAAACGAAACAGCGGAGCTGCTGGTGAGTTTAAACCTACCGCTTCGCAACAGTTGGATTCGCTTTGATCATACTCCGCCCATCTTCTCGTCGGTGATTAGTGATGTTCCTTCTTTAGCCTGGTTTGTCGCTTTCTTGGCGCAAATAAACGCCGCTAGTCCGCCAATTGGCACTGCAATTTGTGACTTGTGCAACGATGCAGTCAATTGCAATAGTGAGACAGTGACCTCGCCCCGCTCATTCAGCTCCAGAGGAGAATGTGAAGGGTCTTTTGCAAAAATAGTCTTGGGAGTGGCGGACTTTGGTGTTCTGAGCTTACTTTTACCTGTGCGGACCGTGGAATGCTGAGAGAGTAAAGTTTGTGAAGCAGGCGGCGGAGTCGTGGTTGTGCTCATCCTTGGCTCTTGTCGTTGAACTGGAAGCTGTTTGATACGCCAGTATGTCACCGTCTTGTTTACACATTGCTTCGAATTATCAACTTCAAAAGCATGGGGAAGACTCTTCACAAATTTTGAGATTTTGCATCCTGGTGGCAAGGTGAGTTTCCTGCCAAACTGAATGAGGTATAAGGCAGGGACTGTCGACAAATCAACAAACTCGTCAAGTGGAACAATTTGCCGCAGCTCTTCCTCTAAATATGTCATACCGATATCAATGCTACTTACCGTAAGTGTGATTTGTGAATCAACAGCCAACCACCAAACCGAAAAGTCAGGATGAAGTGAGGCAATCACAAAGGGTTAAACTTAGAACGGACTTTTGTACGTACAATCGGCGTTTGAAATCAAGGCTCAGCGAAAAGGTTGCACAGCAGCGTTGCCGACTCAAATTTGAAAGTGAACTGGCAGCTCACTTCAATTTTTTGATCGAACCAAAGGTTTTCCATTCCAGAGAGCTTCTTTGTTGTTGGTTAACCAATTGTAGCAACAGTTGTAAAACCAGTTGATACATCGAACAACATATTTATTTGCTAGATTAATTAGTTAGCTATTGAAAAAAATATGGAGGAAGAACCAGTGAAGAGATCGAGAAGATCAACCCGATTCAGGTAAGATCTTGCAAATGAAATTATATTGCTTGAAAAATATTTGTTACACCTTTTCATATGCATTCAGCGGTGACTTCCAAACTCACTTTGAAGACGGTGGGTCAAGCGAAGAGGAAAAGGAGATCCGCCAAAAGAAAGCGACTGGCAGCGCGTCCAAGACCAAAAGAACCAAAGAATGCCCCGGCTGCGGAGCCATCCTTGCTCTCTCTGTGCGTGAGTGCAGATTGTGTGATTACCAGTTCACATCAAAGAGCATGCTCGTGAGTACACAATCCGCCGCTCAAGAGTCCACGCAGATCCGAGAGAGGTTTCCCTTTGAGCCCGAGAGAGTAAGATTATTCATAAATATTGTTGAGCTCTTCGCTTTCTTACGTTGTCTTTTGGTTTTTTAATAAACAGGACGAGGATGGCAGTTTGCTCATTCAAAGTATCTTGAGCCGACGCCCTCGCATGAGTGGTCGCCGCCTGCTTAAATCAGCTGGTATGATTCCATATTGCCCCATTTTTTCCATATTGCCCCACTTTTAACCTTCAAACGTTTGGATTTCTTACGTACTTCGGCTTTGTTTTCTTTAGGTGCGGTGTCGAACATGACAGCGATGGATGCCAAATACGAGTATGAATACCTCATCAAGTACAAAAACCTTTCTTACCTGCACATCCAGTGGCTCTCGGGCTCTGAGATCGGTACGCTACTCTTGCAACTGTTCTTTCCTTCTGCAAGTGATAATCTAATCATGTATTACATGTTCATTTTCTTTTTTGTCAACAGAGGCGATGAACCAGAAGAGCAAGGCGGCGCTGAACCGCTACCTCACCAGAGTGGACAAGGGAGAGCCCCAGGAAGAGGACATCGAACCTAGGTAAACCTTTTCTTATTTCTTCTACTTGTACGCAGTTGTTGCGGCGCCTCATCCAACCCACCAATTGCTTATTTTTCGCTACTATCTCTTTGCTTTCTTCTTACTCACCACTTTTTGCTGCTCTCCATTGGAACTCTAACAGTTTCACGGAGATCGAGAAGCTTCTGGACTACCGCGAAGAAGAAGTCATGGAGATCGTCGACGACGTCGCCCCACACGCTGCACACGCGGCAGCCGCCACTGCCAACGCCACCATCGCCGCCGCCGCGAGTGAAAACAAGCGCCGCGACGAGGCAGCTGCGTTGACCGCCTCCTTGCGCAGCGCGCAGCGCCACGGCAGCA
>LNAP01007006.1_pt1 | contig 21022 bp, 22 predicted proteins | sample 602601 | NCBI WGS metagenome assembly LNAP01 (sample SAMN02440304, study PRJNA202911) | soil metagenome | biome: Subtropical and temperate rainforests or woodlands; isolation source: soil samples (1 kg each in a 20% v/v slurry with milli Q water) were... ...
CGCGATCAGCTTGACCTGGCGCAACCGGAACAGATCCGCCAGCAGGTGCGGCGTGTTCGTCCCGACCTGATCATCAACGCCGCGGCTTATACGGCGGTCGACAAGGCTGAAAGCGAGAAAGCAGCGGCGTTCTCCGTCAACGCGGAGGCCCCAGGCATTCTGGCGGAAGAAGCGGCGGCGCTGGGCATCCCGCTGATCCACTACTCCACCGATTACGTGTTCGACGGCAGCAAGACTGCGCCTTACAACGAAGCTGACGAACCTCACCCATTGGGCGTTTACGGCAAGAGCAAACTCGCCGGCGAACAGGCGATTACGGCGGTAAAAGGCAAGCACCTGATCTTGCGCACCAGTTGGGTCTATTCGACCCACGGCCGCAACTTCCTGCTGACCATGCAACGTCTTCTGCAGGAAAAACCGGAGCTGCGCATCGTCGCCGACCAGATCGGAGCACCCACCTGGGCCGGCACGATCGCCAACAGCACCCTCGCCCTGATCGAACGCTGGCAGGCCGGCGAGACTGGCGCCTGGGGCACTTATCACCTGACCGCGCAGGGTGAGACCTCGTGGTTCGGTTTCGCCCAGGCCATCGGCGAAGCGCTGCGGGAACAGGGAAAGCCTTGCGCAAACCTGCTGCCGATTACCACCAGCGACTACCCGACACCCGCCAGCCGCCCGCTGAACTCGCGCCTGGATTGCAGTCGCCTGCAGCGCGAATGGGGCGTCAGTCAACCTGACTGGCAAACCGCGCTGCGCGAGTGTCTTGCCGGACAAGCCTAGGCATAATGCGCCTGTACCCACAGGCGCCTGATGCTCATGAACTCGACCCTTCCACGCCGACCCCGCTGGCGCAGCCTGGCTCTGCTTGCGCTGTGCCTCGCGCCATTGCTGTGGCCGCTGGAGCATCTGGCCGAGCGTTATTACCGCAGCGAACTGGCCGGGCAGAACCGTCAGACCCTCGACCTGTACGTCGCCAACCTGCTGGGCACACTGCATCGCTATGAAGTGCTGCCGCAGATTCTTGGCGACCTGCCGGCCCTGCGTGCTGACCTGTCTGCACCGGATGATGGCGTCATCCAAGGCAACGCCAACCGGCTGCTGAAAAACATCAGCGCCCAGACCGGCGCCGAAGTCATGTACCTGATGGACACCACGGGCAAGACGCTCGCCGCCTCCAACTGGGACAAACACGACAGTTTCGTCGGGCGCAATTTCGCCTTTCGGCCGTATTTCAGTGAAGCCATGGCCGGGCGTCTGGGGCGCTTCTTCGGCCTGGGCACCACGTCGGCCAAACGCGGCTACTTCTTCGCAGCCGCGGTCCGGGATCGCGAAAAAATCATCGGCGTGCTGGTGGTCAAGGTTGACCTGGACCACACCGAAAGCCTCTGGGGCAAAACCCCGGAACAACTGCTGGTGACTGACCACAACGGCGTGGTCATTCTCACTTCGCGGCCGGAATGGCGTTTTCGCGCGACCCGTCCGTTGAGCGACGCGGAGCGCGAGGCAATCACCGCGATTCAGCCCTACCCGACCCGAGAACCCAAGCCGTTGAACCTTGATCCGGACGCGTGGCTGACCCAGACCCGGCAGATCGATGAAACCGGCTGGAGCGTCAGCATCCTTGCGCCGCGCACCCTGATCGACCGCCCGGTGCGCACGGTGGTCGCCATTGGCGGCGCGACGCTGCTGGTGTTGATGCTGCTGCTCGGCCTGATGATGCAACGCCGCCGCCACTACCTCGATCGAATCGCCTTCGAAGCCAAGGCCCGTCGGGAACTGGAGGGCCGCGTCGCCGAACGCACCAGCGACCTCGAAGGCCTCAACCGTCGGCTGAAACAGGAAGTGCTGGAGCGTGAAAATGCCCAGCAGGAATTGGTGCGTGCCCAGGATGATCTGGTGCAGGCGGGCAAGCTGTCGGCGCTCGGGACCATGTCGGCGAGCATCAGCCACGAACTCAATCAACCGCTGGCGGCGATTCGCAGCTACGCGGAAAACGCCGAAGTGCTGCTTGATCACGAGCGCACCGACGATGCGCGCGGCAACCTCAAGCTGATCAGCGAACTGACCGGGCGCATGGCCTCGATCATCGCGCACCTGCGTGCCTTTGCCCGGCGTGATCGCCACGCCCCGGAAAGCGTTGCGCTGCAACCGGCGCTGGATGACGCGCTGGCGCTGTTGGCCAAGCGCCGGCGGAGCATGGAGGTCGAGTTGATCCGCGATTTGCCGGCCGCCACGCTGTGGGTCGAAGCCGGGGAAACCCGTTTGCGTCAGGTGCTCGGCAACCTGCTGGCCAACGCGCTGGACGCGCTGACGGAAAAAGGCCCGCCGCGTAAACTCTGGTTGAGTGCCCAATCCACCGCCGATGGCGTCATTCTGTACATTCGCGACAACGGCCCTGGCTTTTGCATGGAAGCCCTCGGCCGCGCCAGCGAGCCTTTCTACACCACCAAGACCCGCACGCAGGGCCTGGGCCTGGGGCTGGCGATTTGCGAGACCCTGATGCGCGCCTTCGGGGGTGAACTGTCGTTCGCCAACCACAAGGAAGGCGGTGCCTTGATTACCCTGAAACTGCGCGCAGGCGCACCGGGCGTGAGCCTGCAACCGTCCGAGGACCGAAGTGCATGACCATCGACAACCGCATCCAGGTCGTGTTGATCGACGACGATCCGCATCTGCGCCAAGCCTTGAGCCAGACGCTGGACCTGGCGGGCCTGAAAATCCTGCCACTCGCCGAAGCCAAGGGCGTGGCCGGGCAACTGGAGCGTGACTGGCCGGGGGTAGTGGTCAGCGACATTCGCATGCCGGGCATGGACGGTCTTGAGTTACTGACCGAACTGCACGCGCAAGACCCGGAGCTGCCCGTGCTGCTGATCACCGGTCACGGCGACGTGCCGCTGGCCGTGCAAGCGATGCGCACCGGTGCTTATGACTTTCTGGAAAAACCCTTCGCCAGCGACGCCCTGCTCGACAGCGTGCGCCGTGCATTGGCCTTGCGCCGGCTGGTGCTGGACAACCGCAGTCTGCGTCTGGCCCTGAGCGACCGCAATGAACTGAGCGCAAGACTGGTCGGGCAATCGGCGCCGATGCTGCGTTTGCGCGAACAGATCGGTGCACTGGCCGCGACCAAGGCCGACGTGCTGATACTCGGCGAAACCGGTGCCGGCAAAGAAGTCGTGGCCAGGGCCCTGCACGATTTGTCGAACCGGCGTAACGGCCCGTTCGTGGCCATTAACGCCGGGGCCCTCGCCGAATCCGTGGTGGAAAGCGAGTTGTTCGGTCATGAACCGGGCGCGTTTACCGGGGCGCAGAAGCGCCGTATCGGCAAGTTCGAATTCGCCAGCGGCGGCACAGTCTTCCTCGATGAAATCGAAAGCATGAGCCTGGACGTGCAGGTGAAGCTGCTGCGCTTGCTGCAAGAGCGGGTGGTCGAGCGTCTGGGGGGCAATCAGCTGATCCCGCTGGACATCCGCATCATCGCCGCGACCAAGGAAGACCTGCGCCAGTCCGCCGATCAGGGACGCTTCCGCGCCGACTTGTATTACCGTCTCAACGTCGCACCGCTGCGGATTCCGCCGCTGCGCGAACGCGGTGAAGACGCGCTGATGCTGTTCCAGCATTTTGCCGATGAAGCCAGCGCTCGCCATGGCTTGCCGCCCCATGAACTGCAACCGGGGCAACGGGCGCTGCTGCTGCGTCACACCTGGCCGGGTAACGTGCGGGAATTGCAGAACGCCGCCGAACGCTTCGCCCTGGGCCTGGAACTGGCACTGGACAACAGCGCGCCGGAGGCTGGAGCGAGCACAACGGTTGAAGCGTTCAGCGGCGGATTGAGCGAACAGGTGGAAAACTTCGAGAAATCGCTGATTGCCGCCGAACTGGCGCGCTCTCACAGCTCGGTCCGCAGCCTCGCCGAAGCCCTCGGCATTCCGCGCAAGACCTTGCACGACAAACTGCGCAAGCACGGGCTGAACTTTGCCGACCATCACCCGACCGACGAACTCGATTGAGTGACCGTCAATCCTTACTCCTCAAGCAAAAGGCCCATTCATGAACCGCGACAGTCGTCATCTGGAATCAGTCCTGCACCGCGACATTCCCCTGACGCAGGCCATGGGCGTCAAAGTGCTCGACTGGCATGACCAGCAATTGCGCCTGTACTTGCCGCTGGAAGCCAACGTCAATCACAAGAGCACCATGTTCGGCGGCAGCCTGTATTGCGGCGCGGTGCTGGCGGGCTGGGGCTGGCTGCACTTGCGTCTGCGCGAGGAAGGGATTGAGGACGGGCACATCGTGATCCAGGAAGGGCAGATCAGCTATCCGCTGCCGGTGACCATGGACGCGACGGCGATTTGCCAGGCGCCGAGTGCGGCGGTATGGAAGAAGTTCTTGGCGATGTATGGACGCTATGGGCGGGCGCGGTTGACGTTGCACTCACGGATTGTGAATGCCGATAGCGATGACGATGCAGTAACGTTCACCGGGCAGTACGTCCTTCACCGATAACGACACAACACCTGTGGCGAGGGAGCTTGCTCCCGCCGGGTCGCGGAGCGGCCCCAAGGCCAGCCACCGCGCGATATCATTTAAATCCCGGTGCCTGAATTGCGGCTGCTGCGCAGCCGAGCGGGACGGTGCGGCGTTCCGACAAGCTCCCTCGCCACAAGGCGTGTGCGCAGATCAGGAACGGGCGAGTTCCAGCAGTTTTTCCCGCCAGGCAGCCTTCGCCGGCAGCGCCAGGAAAAACTCGTTCAGCAAAGACTCCCGCGCCGGATAACTGAACGGCACGCCGCTCAACTCCAGCACTTCACCGCCGGCTCCTTCCAGCACACCTTGGGCCGCCGCCGTATCCCACTGCGAAGTCGGTGCCAGGCGCGGATAACAATCGGCCGCGCCTTCCGCCAGCAGGCAAAATTTCAGCGAACTGCCGATATTGGCCAGTTGCAACTCACCGAGGCTGTCGCTCAGTCCGGCCAGCAAGCGTTCTTGTTCAGGGCTTGAATGCCGACGACTGGCAACGACCGTGAACGCCTCTCCAGGAGCCAGAGCATTGCGAACCTGAATCGGCGATGGCTCGGCTTCTCGATCACCACGCCACGCGCCAAGACCCGCACCGCCAACATAGAAACGCCCGTTGGTCGGCATCGACACCACACCAAACACCACGCGACCTTGCTCGATCAGCGCGATGTTGACGGTGAACTCTTCGCTGCCCGAGATGAACTCCTTGGTCCCGTCCAGCGGATCGACCAGCCACCAGCGCTGCCAGCCGGCACGCACGCTCTGCGGGATGTTGGCGTCCTCTTCGGACAACACCGGAATGCTTGGGTCCAGCGCGGTCAGCCCGGCCAGAATCAGGTGATGAGCGGCAAGGTCGGCCGCGGTGACCGGTGAATCGTCAGCCTTGGCGGTCACCGCAGTGCCGGTACGCCAAAACGGCAGGATGGCGTCGCCAGCCTTCAGTGCCAGTTCAACCACCGGCGCCATCAAGGGATGCGGAAAATTCATGGCAGGAATACCCCGCGCTGAGTCAGCAGATCGCGGGCCAGGTACAGCGCCGCCAAGGCACGGCCCTCGGTGAATCGCGGGTTCTGTGCCAGGCCGGACAGTTCACGCAGATTGATCTTGTCCACGCCCATAGGTTCGGGCTCGTCACCCTCTAGCCGTTCTTCGTACAAGTCGGTGGCCAGGACCACCTGAATTTTCTGGCTCATGTAACCCGGCGACAAGGACAACTCGGTCAGATGCTCCAGCTGTCGTGCGCCATAACCGGCTTCTTCCTTGAGCTCGCGCTCCGCCGCCGCCAACACGTCTTCACCCGGTTCGATCAAGCCCTTGGGCAAAGACAGCTCGTATTCATCGGTGCCGCCGCAATATTCCTCGACCAGCACCGCGTGGTCTGCATCGATCATCGCCACGATCATCACCGCGCCATACCCGGCGCCCTTGCCGACCAGTCGTTCATATGTGCGCTCCACGCCATTGGAAAAGCGCAGTTTCAGCTCTTCGACGCAGAATAAACGGCTGGTGGCGACAATCTCGCGGGCGAGGACGGTGGGTTTCTGGCGCATGAAAAGCTCCTTGGCGTGAACGCGTTACTATACCCGGCCTATCCTGATTGTTGACCTCGGATATCTTTTTTACCGTTGGAGAAGTTTTTTATGTCACTGCTGCCGTGGCACGACATCGACACCGTTCTGCTGGACATGGACGGCACGCTGCTGGACCTGCACTTCGACAATCATTTCTGGCTGGAGCATTTGCCCCAGCGTTACGCCGAGTTGCACGGGGTGAGCCGGGCCATGGCCGAGATGGAATTGCAGCCGCTGTTCGAACGCAACGCCGGCCAGTTGCAGTGGTATTGCCTGGATTTCTGGAGCGCCGAGCTGAAGCTGCCGGTGCGCGAACTGAAACTGGAAACCGCGCACCTGATCGCTTTGCGCCCCGATGCGGATACATTTCTTGAGGCGATCAGGAAGGCGGGCAAACGGGTAGTGATGATCACCAATGCGCACCGGGACTCGTTGTCACTGAAGCTGGAACGAATTGAACTGGCGCCCTACTTCGAGCGGCTGATCAGCTCTCACGATTACGGCTTCCCCAAGGAGAATCCGCAGTTTTGGGAGGCCTTGCAGGCAGACATCGGCTTCGATCCGGCGCGCAGCCTGTTTATCGACGATACGTTGCCGATCCTGCGCAGTGCGCGGGATTTCGGTGTTGCGCATTTGTTGGCAGTGCGGGAACCGGACAGCCGCAAAGGGCCGAAAGACACGGCGGAGTTTGTGGCGGTGATCGATTATCGGGAGCTGATTGCCGGGCTTTGAGACTTGTGGCGAGGGAGCTTGCTCCCGCTGGAGTGCAAAGCGCTCCCAATCTGGCTGAAGTTTCCTTCAGAGAATTGCGGCTGCTGCGCAGCCGAGCGGGACGGTGCGGCGTTCCGACAAGCTCCCTCGCCACAGGTTTATGTGTTACTCCGGAATCCGCAACGACTGCCCCGGATAAATCTTGTTCACATCCTTGAGCATCGGCTTGTTGGCCTCGAAGATCTTTTGATACTTGTTGGCATCGCCATACACGCGCAAGGAAATCGCACTCAGGGTGTCGCCCTTCACAACCGTGACAAAGGTCGCAGCCTTCACCACCGGCCCGGTCACCGTAATCTGGTCATCCACGCTCCCGACGCCGGCGATATTGCCCACCGCCAACAGAATCTTCTCCTTCTCTTCCTGACTGCCGACTTCACCTGTCACCGTGACCTTGTCGCCATCCACTGTCGCCTGCACATTCGGGTTACCCAGGCCGACCTTGCTGATGTGTTCCTTCAACTGCTCGCTGGCATTGGCATTGCCGGGTGTCAGCAGATCGATAAGTTTTTCGCCTGCTTCTTTCACAAAGCTAAAAATACTCATGGTGCACGCTCCTTGGGTTTTGGGTTCCAGACGCAAAAGCCTAGACCAAGGTTGCAACCCTCGGTTCTCACCCGACCAATGACGCCGCTTGCCCCCAGGCGCTAGAATCCCGACCTTCCCGCGCCCTGGAGCGAAGATGGACATCAAGCAACTGAAATTCCTCATCGCCCTCGACGAAACCCGTCACTTCGGCCAGGCCGCCGCACGTTGTCACATCACCCAGCCGACCTTGTCCATGCGTCTGCGCAGCCTCGAAGAAGAGCTGGAGCTGCCATTGGTCAACCGCGGCCAACGCTTCGAAGGCTTTACCGCGCCTGGCGAGCGGGTGCTGGCCTGGGCGCGCACCGTGCTGGCGGCCTGTGACGGTTTGCAGGCCGAGGCCGCCGCCTGTCGCGGCAACCTGGTCGGTACGCTGCGTCTGGGCGTGGTGCCCTTGTCGAGTTTCGATCCGCTGCCCCTGCTACAACGCCTGCACACCGAACACCCGAACCTGCGTTTCGAACTCTCTGCGCTGAGCTCCGAGCAGATCCTCGAACAACTGGCGAACAATCGCCTGGACCTCGGTGTGTCGTACCTGGAACGCCTGGACGCCGAACGATTCGACTCCCTGACCTTCAGCGAAACCCGCATGGGCCTGCTCTACGATCAGCGCTTTTTCACGTTCGGCGAGGCACCGCTGAGCTGGGAGTCGTTGATTGAACTGCCGCTGGGCATGCTCACCAGCGGCATGCATTTCCGCCAGTCCATCGATCACAATTTCCACAGCCGCGGCCTCACCCCCCAGCCGCTGTTGCAGACCGATGCCGTGCATCAACTGTTACAAGCTGTGCACGGTGGTTTGTGTTGCGCCGTGATGCCGCTGGACGGTGGGCTGGAAAACCTGACCGATCATCTGCGTTTGCAACCGATCGAAAACGCGCAGACCCTCGGCCAACTGGGGCTGATCATGCGTCGCAGCGCGCCGCGGTCAGCGCTGGCGGAAGCCTGTTTTGCGATCTATCAGAAATCGCCAACCATCTCTTGATCGATGTCATCTATCGGCAGATCAGTAATAGCGATTAGACGCGACACTTTGACGCGCATAGGCTTAAACCTGACTAAACCGTCGGTGATGCCTGATGAAAGCCAAGCGCCCTGTTTGCGCGGCGCCAGCCCTCGAAGCGCCCGCGCCCGCCGCCAGCCAAACCTACAGTTACAGCGATCTTCAATACACCGAATCGGCCAGCACCGCGCTGGCTGAAGAAGTCGCGCTGGCGATTGCCTTCAACGGCATCAGCCAGGCGGTGATGCTGGTGACGCCAACGGATCTGGAAGACTTCATTGTCGGTTTCAGCCTCGGCAGCGGCATCATCGAAGACGCCTCCGACATTTATGACCTGCAACTCAGCGGCTCGGGTTCGGCGCAATATGCGCAAGTGACCATCGCCAACCGCGCCTTCTGGAACCTCAAGCAGCAGCGTCGGCAATTGGCCGGCACCAGCGGTTGCGGACTGTGTGGCGTGGAAGCGGTGGAGCAGGCCTTGCCGGACCTCAAGGTGTTGCCCGGCGCCCCCCTGCCACCCGCCGAATGGCTTGACGGCTTGCGCCAGCGCATCAGCGCGTTTCAGCCTCTGGGTCAGCATTGCGGCGCGGTGCATGCGGCGGTGTTCATGAACGCCGAAGGCGAATTGCTGCTGGGTCGCGAAGACATTGGCCGGCACAACGCCCTCGACAAACTGATCGGCGGGCTGATCCGGCAAAAAATCCCGACCACCGGCGGCCTGGCGATTGTCACCAGCCGTTGCAGCCTCGAATTGATCCAGAAAGTGTTGCGCGCAGGCATCCAGACCCTCGTCAGCCTGTCCTCGCCCACGGGCCTGGCCGTGCAATGGGCCCGCCGCCATAACCTCAATCTCATCCACCTGCCGCAGAAAAGTGCGCCGCGGGTATATAGCCCTGCGTTGGAGAATCAAGCGTGAGTCAACATCGTCAAGCCGACCAGACACCCGTCCCCCGCTACAAGCCCTACAAAGGCCCGGCCGGTGGTTGGGGCGCGCTGATCAGCGTTGCCCAGGCCTGGTTGACCAGCGACAACGCGCTGAAAAACCTGCGCATGATGCTCAAGACCAACAAGAACGGCGGCTTCGACTGCCCCGGTTGCGCCTGGGAAGCCGGCATGGTGGCGTTCTGCGAGAACGGCGCCAAAGCGGTGAACTGGGAAGCGACCAAACGCCGTGTCGACGGCAAGTTCTTCGCCAAACACAGCGTCACCCAGCTGCTGGAGCAGAGCGACTACTGGCTTGAATATCAGGGCCGCCTGACCGAGCCATTGAGCTACAACGCCGAAACCGATCGCTACCAACCGATCAGCTGGGACGATGCGTTTGCCCTGATCGCCAAGCATCTGCGCGGTTTGTCGAGCCCGGACCAGGCCGAGTTCTACACCTCGGGACGTGCCAGCAACGAAGCGGCGTACCTCTATCAATTGTTCGTGCGCGCCTACGGCACCAACAACTTCCCCGACTGCTCGAACATGTGCCACGAGGCCAGCGGTGTTGCGTTGTCGCAGAGCGTTGGCGTCGGCAAAGGCACCGTGACCTTCGATGACTTCGAGCACGCCGATGCGATTTTCGTCTGGGGCCAGAACCCCGGCACCAACCACCCACGGATGCTCGAACCGTTGCGCGAAGCGGTCAAACGTGGCGCTCAAGTGGTGTGTATCAACCCGCTGAAAGAACGGGGACTGGAACGTTTCCAGCACCCGCAACACCCGCTCGAAATGCTCACCAACGGCGACAAGCCGACCAACACCGCGTACTTCCGTCCGGCACTGGGCGGCGACATGGCGATCATGCGCGGTATGGCCAAGTTCCTGCTGCAATGGGAGCGCGATGCGCAGAAGGCGGGTGAGCCTGCCGTGTTCGACCACGACTTCCTCAATGAACACAGCGTCAACGTGCTGGACTACCTGGGCGTCGTCGACGACACCTCGTGGGAGCAGATCGTCGAGCAATCAGGCCTGCCCCTAGTCGAAATCGAAAAAGCCGCGCGCATGTACGCCAAAGGCAAGAACGTCATCATGTGCTGGGCCATGGGTATCACCCAGCATCGTCATTCGGTGGCGACCATCCAGGAAATCGCCAACCTGATGCTCTTGCGCGGCAACATCGGCCGGCCGGGCGCGGGCCTGTGCCCGGTGCGTGGCCACAGTAATGTGCAGGGCGACCGGACCATGGGTATCAACGAGCGTCCGCCGGTGGCGTTCCTCGACGCCCTGGAACGTCGTTTCCAGTTCAAGGTGCCGCGTGAAAACGGCCACAACGTGGTTGAAGCGATTCACGCCATGGCCGAAGGTCGGGCAAAAGTGTTCATCGCCCTGGGTGGCAACTTCGCCCAAGCCACCCCTGACAGTCCGCGGACCTTCCAGGCGCTGAGCAATTGTGACCTGACCGTGCAGATCAGCACCAAGCTCAACCGCAGCCACCTGGCCCACGGTAAAGACGCGCTGATCCTGCCGTGCCTGGGCCGGACCGACATCGACCGGCAAACCGAAGGCCCTCAAGCAGTGACCGTCGAAGACTCGTTCAGCATGGTCCACGCCTCCAATGGCCAGTTGGAGCCGCTGTCGAACCAGATGCGCTCGGAGCCAGCGATTCTTGCCGGTATCGCGGCCGCCACGCTGGGCAGCCACCCCGTGGACTGGAATTGGCTGGTAGCGGACTACAATCGCATCCGCGACTTGATTGCCGACACCATTCCCAACTTCAAGGACTTCAACGAGAGGATCAAGAACCCTGGTGGTTTTTACCTCGGCAACAGTGCCGGTGCGCGCAAATGGAACACTGCATCAGGCCGGGCCAATTTCCGCCCGAACGTATTGCCCAAGGACCTGGTGCACGAACGCACCCGCGCCACTGGCGTATTGCCGGACCTGATCCTGCAGTCAATGCGTTCCCACGATCAATACAACACGACGATCTATGGCTTGAATGACCGTTATCGCGGCGTGAAAGGTCAGCGTGACGTGTTGTTCGTCAACGAAGCCGACATTATTCGCCTGGGCTTCAAGCCTGGGCAGAAGGCCGACATCGTGTCGATCTGGGACGATGGCGTAGAGCGTCGGGTGAAGGGCTTCACGCTGCTGGCGTTTGATATTCCTGCGGGGCAAGCGGCTGCGTATTACCCGGAAGTGAACCCGCTGGTGCCTCTGGAGAGCACCGGGGATGGCAGCCATACGCCGACGTCGAAGTTTGTGGCGATCCGGTTGGAAGCGGCGAGTGAGACCGGGTTGATTTTGGCGAAGTCTGCTTAACGCGCACACCCTGTGGCGAGGAAGCTTGTCGGAACGCCGCACCGTCCCGCTCGGCTGCGCAGCAGCCGCTGCTTTTTTTGGGGCCGCTTCGCGACCCAGCGGGAGCAAGCTCCCTCGCCACAACACGATGTACGCGCCTGATTTTCAGCGGCAAGCCAACTTTCCCAACGCCCACAAAAAAGGCCGTTTTTTCACAAAAACGGCCTGTCCGAAGTAGCTAAAGACCGGCGAAAAACACTTAAGTTCCGCCCAAAAAACAGTAACTTAGGTATATCTGCCGAAGTCGTGTCATTCGTCGGATTTCGATTGTAAGCACCCTGCCTCAGCCTCAGGATCGCGCCGTCATCCCCTTGAGGTTCCTCTATGAAGTTCTCCTCGATTCTCTTGTTGTCCCTTGGCCTGGTCAGTGGCTTAGCTTCTGCCGGAGGCACCACCGAAGCAGGTGTGGGCGGCGCATTGGGTGGGGTTTTGGGCTCGGTCGTCGGTCAATCGTTAGGCGGCAACACAGGTTCCACCATCGGCGCAGCCCTGGGCGGCGCGGGTGGTAGCGCAGTCGGCGCAGACAAACGCAGCCGTGGCGAAGCGGCCATTGGCGGTGCGTTGGGCGCAGCGGGCGGTAACGTGGTCGGTCGCAGCATGGGCGGCACCACCGGCAGCCTGATCGGCTCCGCGGCAGGCGGCGGCGCTGGTGGCGCGCTGGGTAACTACATGGGCAACAAGAGCGATGAGGACGATGATCGTCGCTCCTATCGCGGCCGTGGTGACGACCGTCGCTACTACCGTGATGGTCATCCCGGTCGCGGTCACGCCTATGGCCACCGCAAGCATCACCATCGCTATCGCGACTGAGGCTTGAATCGCCTCGTTTACCGGTAGATCAAGAAATCGCAGCCTTCGGGCTGCGATTTTTTTTTGCCGGTCAAACCACCAACCGCTCCAGCGCACCGCGCAATCCGCCAGGAATCGCCACCGGCTGATTCGTTGTCCGATCCACGAACACATGCACGAAGCGCCCCGCCGCACAGGCGTCGTCTTCACCCGCCTTGAACACCGCCAGTTCGTATTGCACAGAGCTGTTGCCCAGCTTGCCCACCCGCAAACCGATCTCGATCCGGTCGGGGAAAGCGATGGAGGCAAAGTAATCGCACGCCGAACTCACGACAAAACCCACGACTTCGCCGTCATGAATATCCAGGCCGCCGACTTCGATCAGATACGTGTTCACCGCCGTGTCGAAAAAGCTGTAGTAGGTGACGTTGTTGACGTGACCGTACGCATCGTTGTCGTGCCAGCGAGTGGTGATGGGCTGGAAGTGCGGGTAGTCGGTGCGTTGAGGCATCGGGTTGGACATCAGGTTCGATTCCTGGAGTTGGATGGCGAGTTTAAGGCGGAAACCGCGTCGTACTCATCGCAAGCCTGCTCGCGATGGCGTCATTAAAGACACTACAAATCAGCAAACCCCTTGCCCACCGCCGCCAACTCCCCAATCAACCGCGCCGGCTGCCAGTGATCACCCTGCCGGGTCTCCAGCGCCAACAACCGCTGATGAATGTCCGCCAACCCTTGTTGATCCGCCCAGGCCATCGGCCCGCCCTTGTCCGCCGGGAACCCATAGCCGTTGAGGTACACCAGATCGATGTCGTGCGCCGTTGCAGCAACCCCTTCCTGAAGGATTTTCGCGCCCTCGTTGACCAGCGCCAGCAAGCAGCGCTCCAGAATCTCCTCAGGGCCGATTTCACGACGCTGGAAGCCTAATCCCTCGCTGACTTGCAGCACCAGCGCATCCACTTCCACATCGTGCTCAGCCTGGCGACTGCCGGCTTCGTAGTGGTAATAACCGTTGCCACTCTTCTGGCCGAAACGCCCCAGTTCGCACAGGCGGTTGTCCACCTGGACCTGCGGCGCATCCTGCCCGACACCGGCCAGTTCCCGAGCGCGCCATTGCAGGTCGATGCCGACCACATCGAACATGCGAAACGGCCCCATGGCGAAACCGAAGCCCTGCAACGCCGCATCCACCTGATAGGGATAAGCGCCCTCGAGCAGCATCTTGCGCGCTTCGAGCACGTAGGTATTGAGCATGCGGTTGCCGATGAACCCCTCGCAGTTGCCCGACACCACGCTGACCTTGCCCATGCGCTTGCCCAGCTCCAGCGCGGCATCCAGTACCGCCGGCGCAGTCTGTGCGCCACGAACGATTTCCAGCAGTTTCATGATGTGCGCCGGGCTGAAGAAGTGCAGGCCCAGCACTTGTTGCGGACGGCGAGTGGCCGCAGCGATCGCGTCGATATCCAGCGCTGACGTGTTGCTCGCCAGAATGGCTTCGGGTTTGAGCAGGCCATCGAGCTCACGGAAAATTTTCTGCTTGAGCTCAAGGTTTTCGTACACCGCCTCAATCACCAGATCGACATCGCGGATCGCTGCGTAATCGGCAGCCGCCGAGATCCGCGCAATACGAGCGTCCGCCTCGGCCTGATCGATCCGCCCCTGACGCACGTTGTGCGCGCAGGTCTCGGCCACGCTGGCCAGCGCTTGCTCAAGCATCTGCGGATTGTTATCCACCCATTGCACCGGCACCCCGGCGTTGGCCAGGCACATGACAATGCCACGGCCCATGGTGCCCGCACCGATGACGGCGGCGCGCTGAATGTTGAACGGTGTCTGGCTCATGATTGTTCTCTTGTTGGCGATCCAAAGACAGTCCCCACCATAGTCAGCCACCGGGCATTTTTGAAATTTATTCCTGTGATGGGGGACATTCAGCGGATGGATCTAACCCGGCAAATGCGCCTCGGCCCAACTCCGCACATCGCCATACGGATAATCCTCCAGCGCTGCAAACCCTGGAATCGACCGGGCCTTGAGCTTGGTAAACAGTGGCACGCTGATCCCGCACAAAAACCGCGTCACGCGCTCCGCTGAGGGAACGCTGCCGACGTGCTGTTCATGCCTGTGGATAAATTCACCGCACAGCGCCTCGAAGTTTTTATCCACAAGCGCCGGCAACTCTGGCGGTGCGGGCAGCCGCGCCACATGCCCGTGACACACCGAACAGTGCCCGCACTGCTGCGGCGCATTTTCGTCGCCGAAATACTCGGCGAGGCGATAACCCAGGCAATGCTCGGTGGCGAACAGATCCAGCATGGCGTGGATTCGCGCGATCTCGGTGCGTTCATGCTGGGTGAAACAAGCATGCAGTTCGGCACTCAGTGCCTGACTGTCGAAGTCCGTTTGCAGCAGGCTGTAGACCTCGGTCATCTGTTTGCTTTCCAGCTCGACCCAGCCCTTTTCCTGGAAATAATCCAGTGCCTTGACCACCCGATCGCGCTCGGCCCGATGCTGCTCGTACAACGCATCGAAATTCACCGTGGCCCAGGTCCGCGCGCGGGTGGAAGTCTGGATGATTGCCGCTACGAAGTCCTTGCGCTCACCCTCGAAGCGGGCCAGCAAGTCTTCCGGCTCCTGCAAATACTTGAAGCGGTATTCGGCGTAATAGGCGTAACGCGGGGCGATGATCCTGCGTAGCTCCAATTGCACCAGCAAGGTCTTGAGCGGTAACTGGCGGATATTGCTCTGATCGGCCAACGGTCCCAGCAGAAACTCCCATTGCCCCTCGGGTGCAGCGGCTTGCAATTCGTCGAGTACGTGACGGATGCCGTCCAATTCCGGCGTGTCGCCGTAGACGAAGTTTTCCAGCACGTTGAGGCTGTCGCGGTTGGCCAGTACCAGGCAGTCCGACGGTTGCCCGTCACGCCCGGCGCGACCGATTTCCTGACTGTAGTTTTCGATGGATTTGGGCAGGTCGAAATGCACCACGTTGCGAATGTCGCTCTTGTCGATGCCCATGCCAAAAGCGATGGTAGCGACGATGCAATTGGACTGACCGCCCATGAAGCGCTTTTGAATCGCTTCCCGTTGTTCATGGGGCAAACCGGCGTGATAGGCCTCGGCCTGCACGCCGTTGCGCCCCAGGTGTTCGGCGATGTGCTCGGCGGTTTTCTGCAAGGTGACGTAGACGATGCTCGGCTGGTCGGGACGCTCCCTCATCCATTCGACCAGGCGTCGACGTTTGTCCTGGCCGCGCACCGGCTCCACCAGCAAGTTGAGGTTCGGCCGATAGAAACCGGTGGTGACCACGTCTTCAGGAGCGATGGAAAATTTCGCTTCCATATCCGCGATCACTTTCGGGGTCGCGGTGGCGGTCAGCAGCAACGCCTGAGGGATGTTGAACTGGCGCTGGTAGTCCGGGAGCTTGAGATAGTCGGGGCGGAAGTTATGACCCCACTCCGAGATGCAATGCGCCTCGTCCACCACCAGCAGCGAGATCGGCACCTGCTGCAAGAAATGGCGAAAGCGCTCGTTCTTCAGGCGCTCCACGGAAATCATCAGAATCTTCAGCTCGCCGGACTTGGCGCGAGCCATCACATCGCTGGCGTCGTCGCGGCTCTGGGCCGAATCGATACTGCCCGCTGCGATCCCGTGTCGCTGAAGAAACGCCAACTGGTCCTGCATCAATGCCAACAGCGGCGAGACCACCAGCGTCAGGTGCGGCAGCAATACCGCCGACATCTGGTAACACAGGGACTTGCCTGAACCCGTGGGGAAAATCGCCGCCGCCGAACGCCCGGCCAGTACAGCGCTGATCGTCGCCTCCTGGCCGGGCCGAAACTGTGGATAACCGAAAACCTGTTCCAGGGTGTTGTGCATAAGCTGTCACTCCGTTGACCGCTGCGAAGCCCAAAGCCTAGCGAGTCGAGAAAAGGTCGGGGGCAAAAACGATACGGGATGATACAGCGTCCATCAGGCCAAACCTTCGCCACAGGTTGAAACAAACGGGGCACTTTGCCTCCCTGACGCTTCACCCCTTTTCACCGGTAAGGTTCACCTTCAAAAAAATTGCCCTCTTCGCGCAATGTTCAACACGGCAGGAAAGCCTGATGTGCGCGGAGATTTACGAAGGAACGACCATGCCTCAACGACCCATTTTTTTACTCCCCCCCGTGCTCGCATTGCCCTTTTTGTTAAGCGGCTGCCTGACGAACCCCACGCAGCCGTCCATCGACCCGACCCCATTCGAGACAATGGAATATCAGGGCCAGCAAGGCCTGGCGGTAATTAACGCGTCAGCCCTCTACGCCCGAGGCGGCACTGGCCAGGGGGTGGCCGTAGCGCTTGTCGACTCAGGCCTGAACAGCAACTTGCCGGAATTTCAGGGAAGAATCGCTGACCCGGGTTTTGACTATGTCGAGAACCGTGCCGGCACCTTCGACCGGGTGGGTCACGGTACCCAGATGGCCGGCATTCTCGCCGCCAACAAAGATGACCAGGGCATGCACGGTGTCGCCTTCAACGCACAACTGATCCCCTTTCGTTTCGGCGACGACAACGAGCCATTTTTCTTCGACACCGAGATTGCACAATCCTGGCAGGCCGGCTTCGACAAAGGTGCGCGCATTCTCAACAACTCGTGGGCCAATGCCATTCCGGCGACAGAGATCAATGAGGCGCGTTACAAGCAGGTCATGCCGGAGTCGTTGGTGACTGCCCGGAAACTGGTTCAGGACGGCGCTGTTTTTGTGTTCCCGACGGGTAACGAACTGAAACGGGAACCGTTGGCTGAACCCGGCTTGCCGATCGCCATACCCGAACTGGAAAAGGGCTGGATCGCCGTGGTTGCACTGAAAAACGACGGCAGCGCCATCAATGCCAAGTCCAACTATTGCGGCGTGGCGGCTGCCTGGTGCATCGCGGTACCGGGCGGCGATTCCGGCGCTGGGCAAGGACTGCTGACCACCAGCAAGGACGGAAAGTACGTGCAGACCGCCGGCACCTCGCCGGCTGCCGCCATGGTCAGCGGAGCCCTGGCAGCATTGCAAAGCCGATACCCCGAACTTACCGCGCAACAAGTACGCGAACGCCTGCTGGCAACAGCGAACCGAACAGGTATCTATGCCAACAGTGAGGCGTACGGTCGAGGTTTGATGGATCTTGAAGCGGCTTCGCGCCAGGCTCCGAAATCCACGATCAACTAAGCCGAAACGGGAAGGACAGCGTCACCGGGATTTGCCCTAGACAGCACTAGGGCACCAACACCGCCACCCGAAGCTGCTCATTCAACGCCTGCTCATGAAACACCTGGCTCTTGCTCGCCCACGCCGCGTGGGCCGGGCTGATTTCGCCGGTGAACGCCGCGGCCAACTGACGCAAATCAGCGACGCTTCGCACACGGGGGCAGAACGGTTCGCCGTCGCAGTCTTGGCTGGCATTGCGGTAGGTGGTCAGCAATCGATCCCACAAGCCATCACGCACCTGGCGTACAGACTTGAGCTTCACCGCCTGCACGCCCAGGCGTTGTTTCAGACCCTGTTCGTCCAGCGCTTCGCTGGCCAGCAGCGCCTTGCCGAACATCAACACCTCAGCGCGAGACGCGGTGTCCATGTTCGCCTGAGTGGTGAGCGCGTCCGGCCAGCCCGTGCGGTCCATGTTGGCCAGCACCATCGAGTTACCCGCGTCAGCCGCGCCGGTCAAACGACACGCCCCCGCCCACAACAACAAAACCGAGGCCATACGTAGCCATTGCATACCTAATTCCCTTTAAGTGCTTAACCAGGCATTTTCGAAATGCCCTACAGATTCTGGCGCGCACGATACAGAGGTTTGCTGCGCTGCGCCTGAGAAACACGTAGGAAAATTCACCTGTAAGGGTTTCGATTAAAAAAACCTCGGGAAACGCGTAGGGCGAATGCCCGAGGGCCAGTAAATCCCCTACAAACTGTGTCGATTGCAGCCGTATTGCCGCAACGCGTCGTCCGCTTCATAGTTTTCGGCGCGGCTGAAACAGTGTCGGCCTGCCAGACTTCCTACAGGACGGACCCAGATGCAAGACCGCTATTGCCCACTCAAAAGCCGCTACAGCGACACCCCGGTCCTGGTGATTGACACCGAGGCCGACCCGCACGAAATCCTCGACGCCGCCCGACAACGCATCCGCGCCGCCAGCGACCTGCTCGAAACGCTGTACTGCCTATGCTTCAAACAGGCGGACGCGAGCGACATTCCCAACATCGTCAACGCGCTTTACCTGCTGACCCAGGACGGCAACGAACTCCTCGACATCGCCCGCCAACGCCTCCCAAAACTCACCGCTGGTTAATGCCCACCCACACCCCCCTGGAGGAGCGAGGCTTGCCCGCGAAGAACGATAACGCGGTGTGCCTGCATATCAATAAACGAGAGAAATTCGACGGGGGATAAGTACGTAGGCAACGCCCTATCAAAGCTTCATCCCGGTCCTACAACAGAAGGCACCTTGTCGCCTATCGCCAACCGGCGACTCACACCTATAGTCAGACCGTCGCTGCCAAATCAGCGACTCGGGCTTGGTCACTCGACAAAGAGAACGCATATTCCCAATTAATTAGAGGTGTTCTTCAGTGACCATATTAAATCCGTTTCCAAACCGCTACCGCCCACTCGAAACAAACCTCACCGATTCCCCGCCCCTGATCATCGACACAGAGGCCAATCCGCAAGACATCCTCGAAGCCGCCCTCCAGCGCATCCGCGCTTCCAGCGACCTACTCAAAACCCTACATTGCCAATGCTTCAAAAACGGTGACGTCGAAGACATCCCGCATATCACCCACGCCCTCTACCTGTTGACTCAGGACGGCTGCGACCTACTGAAAGTCGCCCAACAACGCATGATGGGCTGGAAAGCACCGGCCTGACACACCGTGTTCACAGGGTATGCCAGCCTCACTGTGAGCTGGCTGCCCACGAAAAAGGATACTAATTCCTACATCCTTAATGGAGACAGAAGATTGCAAACTATTATTGATTGCGTAGCATGTGAGCCACTGATCAGCCATAGGCTCCTTCTTATGACAACCGAAACGATTGATCACAGCGCACTCGTCAAACTGGTTGAAAGCGACGCTGTTAGCGCCATTCACATCGTAGCCAAGCAAGGTGGTTGGGCGATTCAGGTCCAACATGGATCAAAAAAGCATTCTCTGGCAGCGCAACGCAGCCAGCAAATACGCCTATTCAAACGACTCGAAACCCTAGTGATCTATTTGCAAGGAATAGGCATCAATCATTTCGATGTCGACGCTTCGAGCTATGACCCCCTTCAAGTAAAAACCTATTCTCGCCCTGACCGCTCCGACGCAATGAAGCAAGTTCACGAAGCGGCTGCTTACGAGGAGTGGTTCAGGAAACAGGTTCAGGCCAGCATTGATGATCCTCGGCCAAGTGTTAGCGACGAAGAGGCGCGCCGAATCTTTGCTGCCAAACGTGATGCCATACGTCAACGGGCGCGCTGATGCGGGTAGTTTGGCGCCCCTCGGCGCTGACTGACCGGGATAACATCATGAATCATATTTGTCAGGACAACCCTGACGCGGCCCTTGTTTTAGACGAAATCTTTGAGCTCAAAGCAGACCAAGCACGTCAGCGACCAAAGCTGTATAGGAGGGGTAGAGTTTTTGGTACTCATGAAATCGTCGCCACATCGAATTACATCATGGTCTACATGGTCCTGGATGAAACGGTAGAAGTAGTGCGGATACTGCATGCTAGACAGAAGTGGCCGTGGACTGAGTCAACCGCAGGGTCATCTTGAGTCCTGAGGGCTTCAAGAGCTCTGAAGGACCTACTCAACAGCGCGTGTCAGGAGGCGCTGATAAGCATCGGCGCCAGCCTTGCCTTCAACTGGACTCAATCATGAACCTCGCTTCCAACTTCCCCGACGATCACGCCATGCACCTGCTCATGCAGTTGCTGCACGAAGAACTCGGCCTGCCCGAACGCAAAACTATCAGCCTCAACACCTCGATCAACTTCGACCTGGGCTGTGACGGCGCCGATGCGCGAAACCTGATGGAAGCCCTGGAAGAACAGTTTGGAATCGACTTCATCGACTACGACGCTTATCGCTACTTCCAACCGGAAGGGTTTGATGTGTTTCAAAAGCGCCGGGCGAAGGGGCGCGGTGACAAAGTCCCGCTAACCATCGGAATGCTTTACCAAGCGATCAAAGTGCAACGGTGGGAGACACAGGAATTGGAAGGCATCTAGCCGAACGCGTAAGTGCCATTATTCTGGTCGTTTAGTGCCTTTTCGGTTGGAATAATGGCAGTTACGGTGTGCCTGACAGCCTGAATTGCACATACAAAAAAGCCGCCCCAAAGGGCGGCTTTCTCATTCCATCAAACCAGCTCTCACAACTTCGGCCCAGCAGCCTTGATCGCGTCGCTCACTTCGAACTTCTTGAAGTTCTCAACGAACAACCCGGCCAGTGCTTTAGCGGCTTCATCATAAG
>LNAP01001983.1_pt1 | contig 21021 bp, 21 predicted proteins | sample 602601 | NCBI WGS metagenome assembly LNAP01 (sample SAMN02440304, study PRJNA202911) | soil metagenome | biome: Subtropical and temperate rainforests or woodlands; isolation source: soil samples (1 kg each in a 20% v/v slurry with milli Q water) were... ...
TCTAGAGCAAAATGAAAAAGCTCGACAAAAAGTATCACCAAAACACTTTCACTCCTTATGTTAAAATCACACACCCACCAAAACAGAGAGTAGTATGAAATCGAGGGTACCTTGATTAAATCAATGGCTCCTTCGGAGCCCCTCACTACAAGGTACTCTCGATGCCCATGAATCCTAAAAATTCAATTTTGCCCCTGTCAAAAGTACCCCATACAAGGCTGATTAATCATCTGTCACTATTTTACCCTCAATCAGCCTGAACAGGTCGTACCAGCTCAGCGGTAGAGCAGTCGGCCTCTTCCGAAAGGTCGGGGGTTCAAATCCCCTTGGCTCCCAGGAAAGCAAAACAATTTTTTGCCTCACTACTATTGGACCCGAATAGCAGTCGAAAAAAGAGAAAAATTTGTTTGAGTCTTCAAGTCCCAGTTGATTGTGTCTCCAGTACTGTAGTTGGCCCGATAGCTCAGCGGTAGAGCGGTCGAGTTGCCACCTAGGAGTCCGGAGTTCAAACCTCCCATGGCCCCGAAATCAATTTCTTTTTTTTCTTTTTTATTTTGTTCTGATACTGCAGTATGGATCTATTTGTTGAACTTAAGCTGGTGTTATGATGTCGTCCACCGTGACATATTGATGTTGTTGAGCCGCGATTTGTGTGGAGTAAAAGAATCATGAAAAGTACTTTTGACGACTGCATAGATCCAAAAAGAAAACCAAAAGAATCATCGAAGTAACTGTAGCTCAGTTGGTAAGACAATTGCTGTATGGATCTATTTTAACTTCTCAATTGTAAAATGTCCTGTATACAGATCAAAGTCTTTTGGAGTACTTTCCCTTAGAGTAAGCTTGGGATACGACACCCACATGTTAGGAGCACTAATATTAATAATAGCTTCACAATGGAGGTCATGTTGATATGTCAATCCCATATCGAAAGTGTATAATGATGGGTGATTTGTTCCTCCAATTGATACATCGCAACACAACATCATATTCGTCTTTTCCTTTGCTGCCATCTTGAATCGATATGAGATACGAAAATATCCAGCAACCGGTAAAAAGATGCCAGTACCATCAATTGTCCATGCAGAATAGTTAATAGATGTAACAAATGGTCTCAAGTTAGCAAAAGCTCCAGATGCTATTGTAGGTACAGGTACAACTTGAATTGCATCATGCGGTGACCACCAATTAGCACTAAAACCATCAGGAACACCTTCGGAAATCACCCTCCCGCGTACTGTTAGATTACCATCACGATCTAAACTCATGGATGGATTACCAGAAGGAGTTTGAGCATTGCTACCATTGTAGTTAACCCATTCCCATCCACCACCACCACCTCCCTGTTGATTTGCAAACGTTGTACGTCCAGAAGACCCAGATCTATTCCATCCAGTGTACGCTCCTTGATTTGTTGGATTAATCCAACCCCATGCTTGAGATGTTGCGGATGATGCCTTTGCACTTGAGATTACATTACCTACACCAGAGACACGAAACACTTCATTGGATGTAGTTGCAGAAGTAGCTGCATAGAATACATGATCGTGTCCAGTAGTAGGTGTTTGATAGCGCATCTGAAATGCTTGGACACCAAGACCCATAAATCTATGATCAGTTGGATCAGTCAAGACTCCTTCGTCATATACAGTAATCTTCTTCGTTCTCGCTACATTGCCAGTTGATAGAGTTCTAGCAACAGTCATATCACCTACTCCGCTAATTTTAACCAACTCATTGGATGTTGTAGCTGAGGTAGCAGCGTAGAACACGTGAGCATTTGATGTACTCGACACTTGATAACGCATCTGGAAAGGTTGCACACCAAGCCCATGAAAACGATGATCCATTGGATCAGTCACTGTCCCTTCTTCATGCACAACAACCTTCTTACGACGATCACCAGTAGAAGTCGAAATTGTTCTTCCAACTGCGAAGTCTGTAGTTGCTTTACTCACAACACAATTAGTAGCAGGACCGGTCACATCACCGGCTAGAGTCACCAATGATGATGGCGCCGCCCAAATTCCATACTGTCCATTATAGGAAAGTACACTATTATTAGCAGGAGCACCACTTGCAAGTTGTACATTCCACAAGTTTCCATTGCGGAGTCGGTTAGCGGAAATGTCATTAGATGCATCGTTCATCAGCTTGTTTATCATCCCTTGATTTCCCGTAGAGGTGATCAAATTGTACACAGAGATAGTTCCATCACCCAACGTTTTTACAGATGTGTTCCCCCATGCACCTGTAACATCACCCGATAGACTAGGAGGAAGTGACCAAGCAGCTGCACTACCATTATATCCAAGAATCATGCCTTGTGTAGGTGATGGTCCAGTCAAAGGAACACTCCATGATGAACCATTTCTCAATCCATTTGCATATACATTATTTGTTGTGTCATTTATGGTTTTATTTGTTAAAGTATCAACACTAGACTTCCTTACCAGTTGATTAACAGCGATTGTACCACCAGCTAATGTGTTAACAACACTAGCATCACTGGTTCCAGTTACATCTCCACTCATAGTCACAGCAGTAGAAGGAGGAGTAATCCATTCAGCTAATCCTGTAGCATCAACACAACTTAATATCTTTCCAGCTGCAGCCGAGCCGCCAGCAGGATACAAGAACTGATCATGTGCACCAACAGCTTTAGCATGTAGATCCTCGACCCATCTACAATCATTAAATCCAGGCTCTTGCCATCCAACTAAATATCTAATATTAAAAACACCAGATGCAATAGTAGGTAGATTTAATTTCAAACTGTTATTGATTGTTAGATCCACGATGTCGGCTTCTGTTTTGTTTCTCAAAGGTTGAGCCTTATCTTCTAATACAATATCGGATGGTAGATCAGCAGCAGTTAATAGATCACTTACTTGAATTGTACCTCCTGCTAGGGTATTAACAACACTTGTATTAGACATACCAGTAACATCACCAGCCATACTCACTGATGAACTACTACTCGGATATTCCCAATCACATAATCCAGTGTTACCTATACATGTCAACACCTTGCCAGCTTCTGCTCTTCCTTCATTATAATAATACATACCATTACGGACTGATAATTGGTTTGCTGCTAAATCTGTAACCCAACGAGCTTCATCCTTACCAGTACCAACACCAACAAGATAACGATACGGTTGACTACCAAATGAAATCTCTCCAATCGCAGGGAGTTTAAGTTTATTACTAACTGTAGCCTCTAATGTCTCAATATTTGTTTTATTTGTTATTGGTTGACTCTTCGCTTCATACACTGTATCTTCACGGTCATTAATTACTACTTCCCAAATCGAACCTTCCATTGGTTCAACACCAATATTATTCTCTGTTGCTTTATACATTACATGATTATGAGTCACCATATTATTCATAAGATAATCAGTCTCTATAGCCCACTGACCAATCCACTTTGTTGTATTAATAGTACTTCTTTCTCCACCGATCACATCCCCTACAAGAATAATTGGTTTCCAACTAGCATTTCCATCAGCATCACTCTTCAAGACATAATTATCAATAGCTCCATTCGGTAGTTGCAGTTCATTAGCAATAACAGTATCAGCAGCGAGAACATCAACCTTGACTATGTCTGAGTCAATATCAGTAATCCCCAACATAGACTTGTAATTGACGAATGAATTCATCTTTATTAATAATAGATCTTATTATAAAATAGATTTATATGAAATTTTAATTAAATGAATTAATTAAAATAATGGTTATTGTTCAGAGTCTTAGATAGTGATCTTTCCCACTCCATGTCCTCCTTTCTTTCTCTTTCCCATACCAACCATCTTCGCTCCAGCAGCAACTCGCTGAGCTAAAGGATGGGGGATTAAGCTAGCTACACCTGAGACTAGTTTATTATCTTTGACAAAATTAAATCCTTTCTTTAATCCGCTCCAGAGATCACCAAAGAATCCTCTTCCGTGAGCATCATATAATTGAACTTTTTTTCCTCCAGATTTTCGTTTAGGCGGCATGTTTAATCACATATTCTATCTTTTTACCTTATTTGGATCAAATAATTGAAATTTCTTCGGTATGCGTTGTTGTGTGTATCGATATAGAGAAAGCTAAACCTTTCTTCTGTTGCAAATTCATACACTTCACGAAATTCATCTTCATCTAATCCAACATCAGCATCACGTCTGATCTCTTCTAGTTTCTTCTTAGGTTGTCCTCTAAAGATTAAAAAGTAATCCTGTTGTTTGCGTGATTCAGGAAGCATATCGTTTAAGTACTGGGAACTAACAATAATTTTTGCTTTGAAGTGACGATTCTTTTTCAGTAGTGAAACAAGACTCTTACTTTTCAATTCGCTTGATAAGTCATCCAGTAGTATAAGATATTCAGGAGATCGATACTTCTCTTTTCTCACTTTCTTCACTTCCTCTTCATCACTACTATCTCCATCATATGAAAGAGGACATAGTTTCTTTTCTAGACGTCTTACCCTTTCATCAAGGTTTTTATCTTCGTCATCATTCTTTGCTTCATCTTTCAGTTCTTCAACTAGTTTATCAAGTAAATCCTCTCCATCCTCTTTCAGTGAAGTATGACCAATAAACTCATTTCCTTTACCTTCAACATATTCACGTATCGCTTTCCATGTTGAGTCCTTGTGTAGCGTACTAACAAATGCAATCACTTTAGTTTTCTTTCCCATACACTCTTTTACTATTTTATAGATTGTTGAGGTCTTACCACTCTTCTTTTTAGCACAAAGAAATATGTTAGCGTAGATCTCTTCAAATAACTCACCTCCTTTAACAGGTCGATGATCTTCAACTTCATGCAGTTGTACCTTTTTCACTTGTACATTATTAATCTTCTTAGCTTCATAAGTCATACTCATGATCTTCTTAAATAATTAAATTATCCTTCTTTAAGTTCTATACTTGATAAAATCACAACTAATAACTATTGTTCCGGTTAGCGCTGTAGACGGCACAAGAGATGAACCACCAGCAACACTATACAAGGTGAAATCCGCTTGGTTCATAATCAGATTAGGAGACACCTTGATAATGGTTTTAGGATTCACAGAAACTGCATTAGCTGTAATGTTCACATCACTATTAACAGCAAACGAACCAATGAAATCATAGTTTAGTGTAGAGCGAATTAGAAACGTTCCATCTTCATCACCTGGTCCAGAGTAACTGATCTGTCGAACATGAATCTCATCAGGACTAAATGGAATGTTGACAGGTTGAGACCAATGACCAGCTGAAGAGGATAGATCACTATAAAACGTGACTTGCTTAATAATCTCAATACGAGACATGTTTTGTTTTAGTAGATACTTCATCTTCTAAAACAATAATTAACTTAATTTTCTTTTTATTTATGCTCCCCACATAGGATCTTGTCCAGGAGCGAGAATTAGTTCGCGAGCAAATGTAGCAAACACATAATGCGAGAGATTGGGTCCAGAAGGAGAATTGATGCTCATGGTCCACAGTTTATCCGCATCCATATCAAGTCCTTCAAAGATCTGAGAATCCGGAATCGAAGCTGTTTCATTCTTACCACAGAAAGAGTCACAATGGAACCAGTTCAGTTGGTAGCAAGCAGGTCCCTGGATTACACTTCCCTTGCAGATCTGTTTATTCTCTCTCCAGTCGTCAAGTACTAGACCAGGAGCAGCATTAGACGCCTGCACACAGTTTAGTCTTGCATCCTGAATCGGATTACTGTTCAGATAAGTCTGGTAATTAGCGATCTTGCTACCGCTGTAGTTCGAGTGATCGTATGCTACATTCAGTGTTTCTGTAACAGGCATAGGTATGTATATCACACGCTTCAGTTTCTTACCATGTTGAGGAGTGAAGTTATGACCTACGTTAAAGTCTACTGCTCCGTTAGAACTGGTCTTGAAACTGTAAGTGTACGGGATCATAAACTTGAACTGTCCAGAGTTGTACAGCTGTTTAATGTTATTAGCAATGACTTCATCCTTCTCAAGAGCAAGATACAGACACAGATTAGAGATCACAGGTTGAGCTTCCAGAACAGCAGCACCAGTGATAGGATTAGTAGCAGCAGTTGCAACGTACCCAAGCTTAGAGCTAGGAGCTGTGTTGAGAGTTAAGTACATGGAGTTAGGTCCAAAGTACATATCCTGAGGCATGCTGAGCAGAGTATTAGTGAATGCTGAAAGAGGTACGTTAAACTGCACCTGCATCGCTGTAGCAGCAGCAGAAGAGCGAGAGTACAGAGGCTCATTCGGACTGGGAGCAATAACAGCAGGAGCTCCAGCAGGCACACCAAGAGAGTTACCAGCAAGAGAAGTGTAACCGCTCGGAACATAGTTAGCTGAAGTGAGATCGGATTTAGTAAGTCCAGAAAGGATATCACTGCATTCGAAGTCATCAATGTCAGTATCAAGCTTACGAGCAATTCTCGAATACAGATTGCTGTTCTGAAGATTTACAACATCAAATCCACCCATAGTACCTAGCTTAATAGATTGAACCCAAGGAAGAGCGACATCAGCAAACAGAACATTACATTTAGCAGCAGGAGCAGGCAGAGTCATAGTACCTGAGACATATGTCTTTTCTAGATTGTATACTTCAGTAGGGAGTTTGAATTTAGCTTCAATAGTAGCTACAGGATCGAGAGTTATAGCACCACCATTTCCATTACTACCTGAATCTAGGAAAATACGAGAATAACGATATTTACCAGACGCCTGATAGTGAGTTTTGTAGTTGGTGTTTTTCGTTTTAAGAATAACAGAGTCTTCTGACATGTTTGATCGTAGATTCTGTTCTTTTAGTCTCTTTAAGCGAAAGAAATGAAATATTTACCTGTTTGAAATTTCAATCCAAGAACGGAATAAAGCATTAATATCGACTTTCTTGTAAATCAGAATTGTAAATTGAATGTTTTGACCGTTTAAATCTATTACTGTTCCATGTTCATCAGCTAAACTAAAAGAGAAGACGTTATTTGAAGCACTGACTAATGGTTTACTGTACAGGTCAACATCAGGACAATACCAAGTGATATAACTAAAAGGTACTGTGTTATTAGAAAATATCTCTTGTAGAACATTATTTTTATCACCGCATATGTCAGAACGCAGATAAAGACAGTTAGTACTGACGAAGTTAAGAACATCAGTACTAATGAGCTTATCATCAACGAAAGTGTTAGTTGAATTCAAAGCAAATCCGGTTTGATCTCCTAAGTGACTATACAAGACAAACTCAGGTTGCACACCATTATTTCCTGTTACAGAATAGGTGTACTTCGCTGTTTTTGCATCCAGACTCATTGAATAGATCCATCCATTTGGAGATGCAACATTCAGTAGGAGTGTAAAGTCAGTAATAAAACTACGAGCTGAATAGTTACCCTCTGGAACTGTGATTGTTACTGATGTCGCTCCTTCACGTAACTCCATCGTGTTGTAGGGGCTTCTAATTAAATAATAAGAAAGAGGAATACTTGCAGATAAAACACAAACAGAATCATATCCTCCTCCTCTGGGGATCTCAATAGTATAAGTAAAGTTAGTTGAGGTTGATCCATCATCAATTCTATCTTCTGAATTGATATAGTAGCGTTGTGATTTTCCAACAGATGACATATTTGAATACTTAACTTTTCTACCCTCTAAACCTTTTCCACCATTTAAATTTCATTTTGTGTAGAATAGATATTTATAGATATAAAACTAGTGTTAACAATCTATCTAATGTCTGCAGAAGATGAAGATCAGCTCATATTTACCTCTGACTCAGAAGAAAGTGAATCCGGAACCGAGTCCGAGTCTGAAAGTGAACCGGAAGTAATTACTCCTGCTCCTAAGAAAGAAGCCAAACCAAAGAAAATAACACCTAGCAAGTTAGGTCCAATTGAAGAAGATCCAACTCCTCCTCCTCCTCCTCGTAAACATTTTCAAATGCACAATCCAGTCACGGATAAACGTAAACTAGCTTGTATTGAAAATCTGAAGAAAGCAAGAGCTGCTAGAAGTGCTAAAGCAGCACTTCGTAAACAAGAAGAACTACAGAAACAGCTGGGTCAGTATGAGTTTAAACAACCATCTGAATCCGAATCCTCTGATGAAGAGATTGTTCTTACAAAACGTAAAGTTCAGAAGACACTTCCTAAAGAGAAACCTGTATACGAAAAGAAAGTGTTCACTCTCCCTAAAGAAAAGAAAGAGAAGGAGAAGATTGTCCTAGAGCATCCTTCTACTGTTAAAAAGTCCAAGGAGATAAAAGACCTGAAGGAGAAGCTGGCAAACCTAGAAAAGATTGTTATTCAGCAATCACTCGATAAAAAGAAAGAGCGTAGAAAGAAGACGATCATTAACGTGAACACAAATGAACCTGCTACTGAAAAACCAAAACTAAATGTAAATGAAACACTTAATAAATTAGGACTTATACAGATCTAATAAGTTTATTGCTAATATCTAATTATCAATAAACAATGCCTAAAGACATTGAAATCGTTGAAATAATGACAGGTGACGGATTGAAGAAGAGGAAAATCAAGTATGATCATAACCTTTACAAAATGCCTAGGGTTGTATACGACAAGAAAACAGGTCGTTCATTTTTCAGATTGAAGAAGAAGAAGATTTGGGTTGAACCAGATATATCAGAGCGTCAGTTGATTAAGTTTATCATCAAACAATTAGCTCCTAAGAAACGGAGAGCAGCAAACAAGAAAGAGAAAGAGAAGGTAAATCCTCCTAAGCTTCCTCCTTCAACTGGTTTTATCACTCGTCTTCAGGCTCCTTATGTTCCTCCTGTTAATTCAAATGCTGAACAAGAAAAGAGAGTTGCATTATTAACTGAAGAGATTAAGAAACTAAAAGAACTCAAGGAAGACGATCCAGAGCAGAAGCTTATACAGGAGAATGCACTTAAACTTTATGATGAGATGAGAGAGGCAATCAATGTTCATAAAGTACCCGTGTTACGTAAAATGATTACGTATTTCAAGATCCCTAACATGGCTAGAAAAAAGAAAGCAGAATTAGTTGACGCTTTAATCCGTGTTGGATGGGATGGAGAGATTAGATCACGAGCTACAGTCGAAGAAGTACATGAAGTCGATGAGCCAAAGAAGAATAAACATAATGTTGTGTTTGATAGTGATAGTGAAGTTGAAGAGGTAGTCAAGAAGAAGAAACCTGTTATTGTAATTGAAAGTGATAGTGATGAGGAACAGAAAGGTTCAGGTGTGAAAGAAGACATTGAAGAGTACGGCATGAGTAATAAAGAGATTGATCATGTGATGAAAGATTACTCTTGGTATCTAGGCACTATTCCTTCTGATCATATAAGTACTCTTATTCCTCTTGTAAAACCAAACACTAGAGTTGGATTTATTATGAATTCAGATCCAAGCACAAAACCAGGAGAACATTGGGTAGCTGTACTTATTGACACAAGGAAAGATGGATCTAAGAGTGTTGAATACTACAATCCATTAGGAGTTACAGATCGTAAGCGTCTAACAGCTCAGTTCTTACGTGATATAATTCCTGTACTTGAGAAGATGAATCCAAGTGACGAGGGAACCCGAAACCCATTACCTCTTAAACTAAAAGAGAATCTGATTTCTGATCAAAATAGTACTAGTAGTAACTGCGGACCATTCTGTATTCGATTTCTTCTTGATCGAGTAGAAAGAGATAAGTCTTTCAGTGAAGCTACAAACTATGATAAGTTAGGAGAAGCCATGATTGAGAAATGGAAAGATGAGTTTTATCCATTCAAGAATCTACTTCAGAATGGAAGAGGATTACTTGATTATATTAAGAAAGGATATCAGTACGTGAAAGGAAAGATTAAGAATGTAGCAGAACGAGTAAAGGATGCTACTGGTAGTCTCAGAATGGATTATCCTCCGAATGTTAGATCTACTATAGCTAAGTATGGAGATCAGAAGGTTACTGGTATTCAAGTGTGTCGTAAACCAATTCACAGTCTAGTAAAGAAAGCAATGGATTGGTTATCAAACGGTCAGTTCTCAGAGAATATAAAGAAAGCAGGTTATGATGACGCGATGCATCTCTACTGTTTAGTTCAATTAGAAAATGTAATATTGAAGTGTGAGAAGAATGAGGTTATCTCCATTACTAAGAGTAAAGGGGATAATGGAGCTGAATCAGTGAATGCTAGCACTCCTAATGTCACATTCTCTGGGCTACTTGAGAAAGGATTAAAGTTAGCTGGTCCTTCAAACTGGTTCATCTATGATAGCAGAAATAACAACTGTCAGAAATGGATTGGAACTCTTCTGAAGGCAAATGGAGTACTGTCTTCTGAACTAAACACTTTTATTTATCAATCAGCAGAGAAGATCTATGAGAACCTAGGTTTAATTGGAAGCATAGCAAAAGGAGTTACTGATGTAGCAGCTAGAGGTTCTATTTTGGTAGAAGGACGGGGTCTCGGGGCCCCTCGGGGAGCTAATCCAGGAAACAAGAGATTCAAACCTAGAATCTTTATCTCTACAGATGACGAGCCGAAGCGAGATCAGACAGGAGGAAAATATAAAGTCGGTACCTTAATTTCTAAAGACGATGAGAAGGGAGGGAGAGGTAAATATAAAGTTGGTAGTTTAATTTCTAAAGACGATGAAAGAGGAGGAATTTAAGCGGGAGGGAAATGACATGTGTAACGAGTAACAATAGGAGCTGGAATGTTTAGACTGTTTACTTGAGCAATAACGCTACTGATATAACGTTCTTCTTCCTCTACAGAATCATAATCCGATGATTCACTTTCCTCATCTTCATCTTCTTCATCATCACTCTGGTTTTCATCTAGGATACAATCACACCCTCCTTCAGTACTTGCAAAGCAGTAGACGCATTCATCCATTTCAACTAAGTGATCAGGATCTATTTGATCATACACACTATTAGGAGTAACAGGTGTAGATGGACGGATTGTAGACATGATTAATTAATAACAATGATTATTAATTAAGCTAATTTGGGATTGGATTTTTATTTATAAACTAATTTAGCGGGAATAGTAACAAACTTAATTCCACTTCTTTTCATCTCTTCAATTTCTCTATCAAATCTTTCCTGTTTTTCACGCTCAATTCTAACTCTCTCTTTTCTATACTCATTCAGTTCAATTCTTTCCTTGTAGTCCATTATTCCATAATACAGATTGATATAATATCGAATCGATTCATATGATGCAATATGATTCCCAACACAGTAGTCTTCTTCATCACAAGGACATTGACCCTTACAACCGCAGTCACAATCACATAGGCAATCCTCTACTCTTTCTAACGCTTGTTCATTCTTCCTTTTCATACGTTCAATAACCTCATCAAATGCCTTTTTAGGATCAGGACGTCTTTTATAGGATGTAGACTTAGGAATGGTTTTTGTAACAGGAGTAGACTGACATGAAATGTATGTATGTTTTAGATTCAAACACATGTTAGTAGGAATGCTAAATCTAAATGTAGGATTCATTTCTTATTGTTAATAAATATTCTATTTTTAAATATTATATTTCATTTATTTATTTTCTTTTTATCTGTTTCTTAAGCATAGAAGTGTTGGATTGAGATTTAACAGGTCTAATAATCGCTTCAGTGATCTTCAACTGGAGTGTGATTTCACTTCCAATATGGATGCTATCAACCTGAATTACAGGACGAACGTTACATAGTTTGAGTTGTTTTGTTTTCACATCACTCAGGTAGTTCAGAGGATCTACTTCTACAGGATTCCCTTCTTCATCAACCTCACCATCGAGATAAAACTTAGTAATGAAGATATTCTTATCCTTGTGTTCTTGATAGATTAATTTAGGAGTAAAATTACAGCTTGTCTTTGGTACACGTTCACCATCTTCATCTGTCTTCTTATAGATGAGTTTATCCATAACCTTAAGATCACACATCTCTAGTTTAGGTAGTTTCAACTCTTTACGATTAGCAACTAGATACTTCTTGCATTCAAGAATCAGGACCTCTAGTTGACTAATTGTATTAAGTTGACGATTACTAGCTCCATCTTTATCATCTAACACCAGTGACATCGCATACCCAGATAGTTTGTTTGATTTATAATCACGCTTCTCCTGTACTCCAAAAGAGAACATCTCATCCATTAAAAACAGGAGATCTCCCATGGAATCAGGCATATCCTCATCTTCTTCAAGTGTGAACTCTCCTCCAGGTTGATCTACTTCTCTTGTCTTCTCATTCTTAGTCATGATCTTGATCTTCTTATATTTAACTGGAGGATTACTCCCTTTGATTTCTGCTTCATATGGATCAGCAAACACTAGATTCTTGAAGTCATAGGTTTGAATATCATGTAGTCTATTATTCTTTTCAATCTTGATGTTATTGAGTTTTGACATCTTATTATTACTATTAGAAAATATATTTTTAAACTTTTAATTTAAAAATAATAAAATAATTAATTTAACATAGATTTAGCGGAACTCCTTTGTTCCAGATCAGGTTCTCAAACGCATTCCACTGATCAGCAGTAATATCCCCTCGTAGATAGTTGTTATAAGCAATCTCGTACAACCAATCCATTGAACTCCTTGTCTGTTCTCTTATCTGATCCCAGATATTTACATCTACCATGAAAGCATGAGGTTTACCGTTAGCATATCTCAGTGTCCATCGTACTTTCCTGAACTTGTCCCAAGCTGAAACCTTATTAAGTTTCTTATAAGTTCCTATCTTAAAATCCGTCTTCTTAATCAATCCTTTTAATAGAGGAGAGATTGTATTTCGTTCTTCCTTTTGTGCTTGTACCCAATCCTCTTTTTGTTTTGAAAAGAGAAGTTTAGTCTCTCTTATCTCATCCAGTCGTTCTAGGACAAGATCATTGTAAGGAGTATCATCGAATTCAATGTTCGCCATTTGATTATATATTATATTATATTATTAAATACTAAATATAATATTATTTCTTTTTTATTTTCTCTTGTCTTATCATATGATATGTTCCATAGCGCCAAACCCATTTATTTGTCCTGTCTTTTAACTTCTTCTCCAGTCTAAGCATCTGTTCTTGAGAGACATCCCCTCTAACATAGTTCTGATAGACAGCATTGATGAGACATTCAATCATCTCTTCTCTTTTACTGGGGATTCCGATTAGTTCATATACTCTAACATTAACAGTAACAGCAACTGACTCTCCATCAAGTGTTTGAAACAACCATTTATCTTCCTTGAACTGCTCCCACGGATCGTAATCTTTAGATTTACGAGATCTATTATATTTTGGAATAAATGGTATTCCTCCAAGTGATTGAATAATCGATTTCATAAAGAAACCAAACATTATTTATTTAATTATTCAATCCATTAAATATATTATTTAAATATAAAATAATTAATATAATTAATCACAACAATGGAATCCGCTGACGATAACCAGTGTACCTATGTATTTTGTAATGGAAAGAGAAAAGGAATGAGATGTGAGAAACCAAAGAGTACTAAGGATTGCTCATCTTGTTATTGCTCATTCCATTATCACCCTTATAATCGTTCAAAGAAATCACTAGAGATCACAATCCCATCTGATAATGAAACAGAACTGATTAGGGTCTCGGGGTCCCTCGAGGAACCTGTTAAACATAAGAAGAAGCTACAGGTTGTACTACCTAAGAAGGATAGTGTGATCAGTCAACTATCTCCTAAAACACTTGAACGATTCAAAGAGCGGTTTGAGATTGAACAAGCTCGTATGCTAGAAGATAAACTGTACAGAGAGTATAAGAAACATAGAATCCTTAACGAATATTAATTTTATATCATCAATAGATATAAAATCTTAAATCAATACCATAGGTTGTGAGAATGTTCTCTGTGACCTGTAACTCCTTAGTATCCTTGCATTCGAATCCTTTACCTCGTTATGCGGTTCCACTGATTCTTTATTCAAGACGCGCTTTATCTTTCTATCTTTCTTATTCTTGTTTGATTCGACCTCAACCGTTACGTCTTCACTGGTATCTGGACGTGTCTCTACTTGCGATACAGGTAGCAGTTCATAATCCTTATAATGGTGTACTCGGTCATTTACGTAGTATTTATTCCCTGATTCGATTCGCTCAATCTTGTGAAGAGATTTGCTCCACCGTTGGTCTGTTCCTTTTTCGAAAGCGGTACGGTGCTTCAGAATACGTACATCGTCGCCAATACGCAAGACTCCCGAAGACTTACGTTGACCCCGGTTCTCAATTTGTTTATCAAGATAACTATTTTCAGTAAGAGCTTCTATAGGTTCACGTTTAGTAGAAGAGTGTTCTGTATTGTTATATGCTTTAATTATCTGTTGTATGTGATCAACCCAGTTATTTGTGTTCAGAGCGGATTTAACAGTGTTTATTTTCTCTCGGATTGTACGATTAAAACGCTCTACGAACGCTTTACTTTTACTATCATTGTTACGAGAGAAATTTAAGATTATATCATTCTTCTCACAGTAGCGAGAGAATTCTTTACTTGTGAATGCTGACTCATTATCACAATCGATATTGAGTAGTAGTTCATTGTGTTCACGCCATATTTCTTCATTGATCTCCATGAACGCTGATAAACAGTGAATAGTAGATTTAGTTTTCATAGGACGTACGAACGCTAGTTTAGTGTAGGAGTCGATCAGTACAAATAACCATTTCATTCCACGGTTACGATTTACGACTTCATTAGACAGATCGAGTAGATCCATTTGACATCTCGCGAATGGAGACTTGGGAATGGAGAGGTGATAGTCGGAGGATGCTTTGTTCTTTGCGAAGAGTTGTTTGGATTCTTGTTTGTTGATAAATGTGTTGAGTAGTTTATGAGTGAGGGTTGGGTGTGTGCTTTTGAGTTGACGGTAGATTCTCTTTTCTGAAAACCCATTACTGGTGTCGTAGTATGCCGTTCTCATCGCTGCTTCTAGGTTATCGTCGCTCATTTGAATAACGATTATTATCTAGAAGATCAACAACTTAAATCAGGAATTCTCTTTGAAAAGAAATTACGCGTTCTCTCTTCGATCGGTTGTTGTATATCCTTTCGGGTAGTACTCACCACTACTGGTGCAGTAATCCATTCCAGTCCAGATTGTAGCATGGAAGGTTCTGCGCATAGTATGGTTTGCAATAGAGAAATGAGCAATACCGTTAGAGTCGTCTGCTTTAGAGATTCGTTTGTTGATTTTACGTAGACCATCCATTTCTACTACTGGTTTATCATCTACATCAAAGTACTCCTTCTTCAGCAGACGAGAAGGAATACCCTTAGTTTTCATAGTAGAATCCACCATCATATCTTTGTTGTCGATATATTCATATCTATAACTCTTAGGACCCATATTACGCTCATAGTAGATTAATCCTTCATTCTTGATATCAGAGCAGAGGTATCCTAGACGTGAATCAGTCTTAGGGAGGATTAGACCTTTGGAGACTAGAATCTTGTGAGCTTCAGATTTCAGGTGAAGAGAATCGGTATCAGTGTAAGTGTAAATCTGACTCTTAAGTGTAGGATCTACCGATTTCATAAAGAACAACATGAGGCGACGAGAGTATGCTGTGACAAAAGAACCAAGCTGAGACGGTTTAGTAATCTTCTCCTCTTCAAACGATTCTTTTGCTTCTCCAGTTAAGAGTACTTTATCATTATCAAGAATCTGGAAGTCAGTGATATCGTAATCCCGTCCAAAGGTGTAGAACTCAGTGATGTTGTTGATGATTGAAGAAGTACCAAAGATAGCTCGTTGAAGTGTCTTACCATATAGAGCGTTGAGGAACAGTTTCCAAATAGCTTTCTGTACTTCATTCTTTTCACGATCTGCTTTCTCCTTCTTCTTAAAGATATCGTTGATGTAAGCTGAGAACACATCTGCTTCTGTATCGTAAACAAGACACTTACCGTTGAAGTTGATCTTGTAGTCGGCATCGATTGCATTCTGAATATCCACTGAGTTGTAGATTCCAGATCCATCAAGCAGACTCCACTCTACTCCTCCATTCTTTGTTTTACGAGGAATAATGGGATGTCTGATATCCTTTGGAGGGATGAAAGTAATATCATAGAATCCCATCTTTCCGTTATTAAACTCCATTTCTCCTTTCTCACTCCAACGTGAAAGTCCAGTAGGATAAGAAACAGGCATCAGATCAGTACCTGCCATACTTGCAGGATAAAGAGAGGTAGCGTCAGCATTAAAGATATAATCCCCCTTTTCTTGTAGTTCTGTATGAGTCATTTCACCACTTAGTAGTTCAGTTAGATTCTCAGATACAAACTCAGCTTGGAGAGGATATGTTCTTCCACCGTAAATAGTCTTTCTGATATAACGGTACTTCTCGATATCTGCAGGTACCTCTATCTTATGTTTCAGACGACTAGACCAGATCTCATACGACATATGGGAGATAGTAACGTAATTAGTAACATTGATATTGTACTCGTTATAGATAACAGTGTTGAACTTTTCAAACACTTCCTTTAATCCTAACACATCGGATTTGAGATAAGGGATTACTTGATGTTTGTATGTCTCTGTGTCTTCCCATGTTTGCATCAGCTTGTGATCGAAGCTACCTTTCTGGATTGATGTATTGAACGACTCACATGCCTTAGCTAACGAACAGTTGAGGAACAGGTAGAGATCAAACACAAAATTGGTTCTATCCTCATAAGTGAATGCGAACTTCATCAGCTTTCCACCAGACAGAATCATCTTAGAAACAGTAGCTCCGCGCGCAAGCAGCTTATTCATCAGGAAGTAGAAATCGAATCCAGATCCGTTGTAAGCAGAGATAGTTCTATTTTCAAACTGTAGGAACTCATCGATAGTTCTGTCCATAGAATGCAATCCATAGTGTTCAGTGTACTGGTTGTTAACGGTGTAGGCAGAAGCGTATGCCACATGAACATTATCAGGTTGGAATGTCTCTAAATCCCAGAACACCATGTCGTCTGAGTTGACTTTATCCTGTTTCTTCAGTTTCTTGACACGTACCATGTTAGCTTTCTTAAGGATCTTAGTATTATAGTAGGATTCCACGTTGATGTTACAGGTGTGTTTCTTCTTGTATTTAGTTCCGCAATCTTTGCATTTCTTTGACTGCTCTTCCACTTCAACACGGATTAGATAGTAGTGATTACACTCGAGTTGAATAACAAGCTGAGTAGTGATATCGAAATCGTCTTGACTCATAATCGAGAATAGAGGTAGTGACTGATCCAGTTCATTTGAAGTAGTGATTAGATGAAGCGATGGATCGACTAAGATATAACCTTTCTTAGATTTAGAATAGTTGTTGTAGTAATCGGAGAGCACAGGGATATACTTAACATCGATCTGACCTTTGGGGATTCCCAGTTCTTGTCTGACTTTATCGGATTTAAGAACATTACCCTTGATTCCGTAGAAAGTGTTGAAACAAGCAATAAGACAATTATCTCCTGTAGATTTAGGTGATACACGTTTGATTGTGATACCCTCCTTCTTTAGAGATTGAATAGTCTGAATATTTTCACGTGATGCGCATCCTCCTTGGTTGTCATTCTTAGAGATAATTACTTTAATGGTGTAGAGATACAGAGCATAACCATCAACTCCTCCCATAGTCTTCTCTAGAGGTGATGATATCATAATATGCCGAATAATTGTTTGAAGTGAGATAGGATCAAAGTTAGTACCTCTCATTGCTTTAGCCGCCATCACTACTTCATTTTGAGTGTCTACTTGGAAACCTTTGAAGATAGGGATTGCATACATTGAGAATCCAGCTCTAACTTGATCAGGTGTCAGACGATTCATTGTCTCATTTATTTTAGAGAGTATCTTCTCAGCAATAAACTCCACATTCTCCTCCACACACTTGATTCCTGACTTAGCATTACGTCTCCTCTCCTCTTCTTCATAATACTCTTCAACATCTCCAGAGTGTATCGCAAGATCAATATCTGTTTTATGTATAGCAAATACTAATCGATCCTCAAATACCTCTTTATAAGTAGGAGGAACAAAATCGATAAACTTCTTAGTACGCTTGGAGATTCCCTTCTTTGCTAGTTGTTTGTTTTTGAGAGCGTTAAGTTCCGCTTCACGTTCCTGTTTACGTTTATTAATTACATTAGCCAGTTCCTCCTCTTCCTCTTCAAAGATTATACTGTGAACATTCTTCTTCCTTAAGAAAGTTGCCATACTACTCTCAGGAGATGAGAAACTTCCTTTGTAACCAAAGTGAGTTGCTCGTTCATACAACTGTGTTTTATGAGTGATCTTATCCATCTTTTTTAATACTGCAATACGCTTCTTGTATGCAGCAAACAATCCTTCCGAGGAATCCTCAGTGAGGTCAACAACTATTCTAAATCTACTTTCATTTCTTTTCAAGTAATCCTTGTTTCTTTTCAACCACGATCGAATTTTTGCTTTCAGAGATGACATGGTTGGATTACTATAAGGCAATATTATTTAGATCATTAAATAATATTTTTGTTTCAGTTTTATAAATTATCAAATATTTTATTTTTATTTCTGAATGTTAACAGTTGATAGCTGAATACATCAAAAGAAGTTTTTGTTTAATAGTTTCAAGTATCTTATTAATTTCTTTTTCTTTTTCAATATATATCATTTCAACTTCTTTCCTTAGTTTATCTGCTTCTTGATTTTCTTTAACACGTTCTTTACTTCTAATCTCTTCCCATTTATCATATAGGATATCATTGATATAACCACCTTTTTTTAATACTCTAATTCTATCATCCATTCTCATCCTCGTACTATATTCACTATTATGAAATAATGGTTCATTTCTTTTATCACATAAAGAATAATACTCTACTACATCAGAATGTATAGTTTTCCACCACATAGTACTATCTTTATCACTTCGATTATCTTGAAGCCACTTCTCCAGTCCAACTTTCATTATCTCATTCATCTGCTTATCAATCTTGTTTTTCCTTTCTTCGTGAGTACTCATGTTGTTATTACATGTAAATATAATATTTTAAATATGATATTTATTAATTTTCTTCATGAATAATATAAGTGATCTCTACCGTTTGCATTCCTAACGGTCCTTCTAATTCAAGAGATCTCGGAAAATTCTCTGTATTTGTTCCAGCTTTCACGTGAACAGTTAGTTTCCATTCCATGCGATTGATTATATTCAGGTTTTTGAACATTTCTTATGTTATATAAATATAATTAAATATTTATATAATTTTATTTTGTTTACTTAATTTTTCTTTAGTACAATATCAAACATCGTATAAAAAATGCAGAAACTTACAAAGATCTGCTGCAGCATCACAACAACAAATCTTCTTCTTTTTCTATTAATTAAATCCAGAGACTCTTCAGTTGGACTATGTACGTAATCAAATATCATATTAGCTAAAGGATTTACAAATACCAGTATAAACCATGCGATAGTAATCAGTGTCATTCCAGTATTCATAGTGAATGTTTTGTGTAATATTATATTTATTTATATAATATTATTCATTTTTATAATTTTAATTTTATGATTATAGATTCATTTTCATCTTCTTGTAGATATTCGCCATAACAGCTGCCATCAATTCAGCAGCATCATCTCTCATTTTCTTGTTATCCACTTCCCATTTTAAATATGTCTCATGATCTATATACATGTGACCGATTGTTTCTTTCATCAAGTAATCATATGACTCCTTGAAACGAATTAGAAGTTCAGTATCATAATTAACAGACTCTATAAACTCCTTAAACATTTCATATAGCTTATCATAGTTGCATTTACCCCTGATATTTTCACGATGCAGTTCATAGAATCTACTATCGCATAGTCTATTATAAAGAATATTAACTACTTTCTTCGTCTCAGAATCGGTGAAAGGAGTAAAAGACGACATCTTGGATGATTATAGGATTTTACATCATTAAATAATACTAATTCATTTTTATTTTTAAAATTTCAATTCTTTAATAATTGGATTTAACTTTCTATTCATTTCATCCTTCGTTATCGAATTTAGAAGTGTATTATAACACTCAACAAACGATACATGATTATTGAAGTGTTCTTCAAACTCTTTCATACATATATCAACATCGAACTTGATAAAGAAGTGAGTTGAATCGATTAATCCTTCAGTGTCTAGTTTCAGTTTACGTTTCTTTTTACTTCCTTGACGACATATAGCAAAATCACACTCATCACCAGATTTAACATAATGAAATCCAACTGCAGGTGTAAATGGTTTGATGCTTCGATTAGTTTCTTTCTTCACCCATATCTGGAATACAGTAGGGACATGATGAGAAATACCATTAACGGTAAATGACTCCTTTGGCAATGGATACTCAAATGTGAGATGATAACTCAACGGAAACACTCGTTGATTATATTGATTTGAAAAAGAAAGAGGAAGAATGAATGCTATACATTCAGCTTTAATCTGATTGCAACATCGCTTAATGAACTGTTTTAACAACATCGACTGACGACCAAAGGGAGGATTACCTATTACCAACGTACTACCTTCTAGAAATAGATCGACTGATAAGAAGTCTGCTTTAGTGATTGAATTATGATTAGGATAGATATCATATGATTGAAGGCGATCATCATCTTTGAAAAGATTGGAGAAAGAACCATTGCCAGCTGACGGTTCGATGATTGTTTTAAAACTGTCCAGATTGATATGCTGTTTGAGAAGATGAACGCAATCCGATGCTATCGCAGGCTTTGTGTAGAATGCGTCGCGTGTGTCACGATTGAATCCAATCATATTGTTGAAATCCATCTTGTAATAATAGTATTGCAATCCTCTTTAATCCATCAAAAGTTAAAAATCATATTTTATTTCAAAAATATAATATTTTTTATTTGTTTATTATATTTATTATCTATCATTATTTCTTATTTTTCCTTACTCTTTAATCCCGCACTTCCCCATACTCTCTTCGAGATCTTCTATTTCATCTTTCATCTCTACATCCTCTTGAACCTC
>LNAP01001984.1_pt1 | contig 21020 bp, 18 predicted proteins | sample 602601 | NCBI WGS metagenome assembly LNAP01 (sample SAMN02440304, study PRJNA202911) | soil metagenome | biome: Subtropical and temperate rainforests or woodlands; isolation source: soil samples (1 kg each in a 20% v/v slurry with milli Q water) were... ...
ACCGAATCCAAACCCACCTTCAAGGTGGGCGAAGTCTCCAGCGGTCCGCACCTGATCCAGTTCGCCACCCCGGCAAAGGCCTACCTGTTCAGGATCGGCGTGCCCGGCTGCATCGAAGCGGCCAGCGCAATCCTGCAAGCGCCCGCGCTGGCAAAGATCGGTTTCGGGCTGAAGTCGGATCGCTCCAGGCTGCACGGCAAGCTGGGCATCCGCCCGGCCAGCCTGCTGGACCTGGGCTCGGTGCTTCGCTATCAGGGCAAGAAGGGCCAGGTCGGCCTGCGCGGTGCGGTGGCCGCGGTGCTCGACGCTCGGATCGACAAATCTCGCAGCGTGGCCACCTCGAACTGGGCGAACCCCGCGCTGACCGACGCACAGCAGGCCTACGCGGCCAACGATGCCTACGCCGCGCTGCGCGTGTTCCTCGGTCTGAGCGCGGAGCAGCAGGCGATGCTGCTCGCGGCGCTACCGCGCTGACAAGGCTTCGGCGGCGCACAACCGGCGTCAGGCCAGCCCGTGCGTCCGGCGTTGCAGGAACGTCAGCGCGGCATACGCCAGCACCCCCAGCCCCGCCGACAGCCACAGCGCCCGCGTACCGAAGTCGTCGATCAGCAGCGCGAACACCAGCGGTGAAAACGCCTGGGCGAAGCGTGCCGGCACCATCAGCAGACCCTGGCGCAGGCCATAGCCGTGGGGACCGAATATCGCCAGCGGCAAGGTGCCTTTGGCGATGGTCAGAATGCCGTTGCCGCCGCCATGCAGCAGCACGAATGCGGTGGTGGCAGGCGCACCCGCCAGCATCACACCAGCCGCACCGATGGGATGGGCAATGGCGGCGAGGCGCGCCGAGATCAGCGGATGGAAGCGCTGCAGCAGGACGAACTCCAGGCAGCGCGCCCCGACCTGAGCCGGTCCGACCAGCGCCGCGATCGCGATGGCCGCGGCCGGTGACAGTCCGGACTCCTGCAGCAGACGTGGCAGGTGCGCCGCCATCGCCGTGCTGGTGAACCAGGTGGCGGCGAAGACGAAGGCCAGCAACGCCATGGTCAATCCCGCACCGGAACGTCCGTCTGTCTGCGCTTGCTCTGCCGCGGTCGGAGCCGGCTGTACGCCAACCGGAATCAGCAGCCGGTTCAATGGCAGCCCGAGCAGCAGATGCGCTGCGGCCCATGTGAGGCATGTGGCGCGCCAGCCGAACTCGGCGTTCAACCAGCCGCTGATCGGCCAGCACACCGTACTGGCGAAGCCGGCGAGCAAGGTGATGCCGGTGATCGCGCCGCGCGCATCGCGTCCGTAGATGCCGGCAAGCGTGGAGAAGGCCGACTCGTAAAGGCCGAGCGCCATGCCGATTCCGATCACCAACCAGCCGAGCCAGAGCATCAGCGGCCCGTTTGCCAGGCCGAGCATGGCCAGGCCGAGGGCAAAAATGACGCTGGAAAGCGCCAGCACATCACGCCCGCCGTGATGGTCGATGCGCTTGCCCGACAGCGGCCCAAGGACGGCGGTGACGATCAGTGCCAGGGAAAACGCGGCGAATACATTGCCGGTGGAGATGCCCAATTCGCTCGCCATCGGCTCGGCGAGAATGGCCGGTAGGTAGTAGGTCGAGCCCCAGGCGAGGGTCTGTGCGCTGCCGAGAGCGAGAACGATGCGCAGGCGTGACGGCATGCTCAGCGGCACCCGCCAGCGCTACGTTGCGAGACGAGGATGTGGTGATGGACGCGCTTCATCCGTGCTCCGTGTTGCCGTCAACCAATCGGCCAAGCTCGCCAGGATACGCAATCGGCCGTGACGATTTCGCGTCAGATACCTCGGACCCGGCAAGCCGAACACTGCCGTGAGGCCGAACGCGAACATGCCGGGCACAAAGGCCCGGCATGCTCGGTGCTGCTGCGACTGATCGGTTATAGCGCATCCCAGCGATAACGCACGCCCACCCAGCCCGCCCTCGGCGCGCCAGGGGCGATGAACTGCTCGTGACGCCATTCGTCCGGGTCCGATTCGAAGGCGTTGCCGGCGCCAACAAAGGGATTCTCGGCCAGCGCACCGCCGGTGGCGTAACGCTTGTCGAACAGGTTGTCGACCCGGCCGAACAGCGTCCAGCCACGAGCTAAGCGGTAATCGGCCGTTAGGTTGACCACCGCGTAACCCGGCAGCTTGCCGCTGCCCCCTACCTCGTCGTTGGGCTGATGACGGTTGTTCTCGTTGCCGCGCACGTACTGCGACGAGTACGCCAGGACGCTGGTGCCTACTCGCAGGCGCTCATTGAGATTCCAGTTCAGCCCCAGCTTGAGGTTGTGCTTCGGCAGGCCTGGCAGATAGTCGCCGCTGGACACACGAATCTCGTCGTCCGGGCAGCCGCCCTCGCCTTCGGTGCTGTTGTTCTCAGCGAGGATGCAGGCCGCGGAGCGGAAGGTCGCATGCAGATAGGTGTAGTCCACTCGCCAGTCGAACGGCCCTTGCGTGCCGGCCAGCCCCAGTTCGATGCCCTGGCGGCGGGTGCGACCGAAGTTGGTGAAGTAGCCCATGCTGCCGCCGGTGCCGACGAACAGCAGGTCATCATGGTTCACGCTGCGAAAGGCCCCGAGGTTCCAGCGGGTGCCGCCCGCCAGTTCGCCACGTACACCGAACTCCAGCGTGCGGGTGACCACCTGCTCGAGGAAGGGATCGGCCGCCATGGCGTTCGGCAGGCTGCACGGGTTCGCTGGATCGGCGCAGCCCAGCTCGATTGGCGTCGGCGCGCGGTTGCCCTGGGAGAAGCCGCCGTAGATGGTGACCGCCGGTTGCAGCTGCCAGGCAAAACCCAGCGCGGGATTGAGCTTGCGATAGGTGAAGTCGCCATTCAGCGCATCGCCCATGCGATCGGTGTTGACCACGCGCGTGCGGTTGTAGCGCAGCGAGCCGGTCAGCTGCAGCGCGTCGGTCAGCGCCCAGGTGTCGGTGGCATAGATACTGGAAGTACGGGTGCGCCCCAGCAAGCTGTTGGCCTGCTGCTCCTCTTCGCTGGCAGCGATGCCGCGCTCGTCGGTCAGCTCGCCGCCCTGTTCGCTCTGGTGGAAGCTGGCGCGGGTGTTGTCATGGGACAGTCCGAAGGCGAACTGATGCGCGCCGACATTCCGCGCCCACTGCAGCGCCAGACCATAGGCTCGTTGCGCCGTGCGGGTACGGTTCAACACACCGCTCTCCGGCCCTTCGCCGATGAAGCCGCCGTCTTCCCACGCCTCGTATTCGTCCTCGTACTCATCGTTGCCGTCGCCATTGAGCGTCGCAGTACGTGTGCGGCGCAGATAGACCGTGCCGGACAGCCGATCGTTGTCGTTGAGCCAGTGGCTGGCGGACAGGGCCATCAGGCGGCTGCGGTTCTCGGTCTGATCGGGATAGGTGAAGATCGACTCGCGCCGCTGGTCGTACATGCTCTCCGGGATCAGGCCGTTGCCGATCAGATCGTTGTCGGCATGCGCCAGCGTGAGAGCCAGATCGGTGGTGTCGGTAGTCCAGGCGAACTTGCCGAACAGCTGGCGCACCTCGGACGGCGAATGGTCACGCCAGCCGTCCTCATCCATGCCTTCGGCGGCCAGGTACCAGGAGAACTCCTCATGGCTACCACCCTGTTCGATTGCACCGCCCTGGCGTCCGAACGAGCCGCCGTAGATTTCCGCCGAGCCACCTGGATGGGTATCGCCACGTTTGGTTTGCAGCGCCAGCGCACCGCCCAGGGTGTTCAGGCCGTACAGCGGGTTCGAGCCCGGCACCAAGGCCATGTTGGCAATGGCGGTGTTCGGGATCAGGTCCCAGTGCACCACATCGCCGAACGCTTCGTTGACTCGCACGCCGTCGAGGAAAACCGAAAGCCCCTGCGGCGTACCGAGCAGCGGCGAGGCGGTGAAGCCACGATAGTTGAGGTCCGCCTGGTACGGATTGCCCTGGATCTCGTTGATGTTGACGCTGGGCAATCCGCGCTGCAGTTTCTCGGCTAGCGACTGGCCGCCGAGCCGCCGCAGGTCCTCGCCATCCAGTGACTGGATGTTGGACGGTACCTGATCCTTTGGCAGCTCGATGCCCGGCAGCGGCGTGGTACCGACCACCTCCTGACTGCCGAGATCGAGCGTCTGCTCGGCATGAACGGACGCCGGCAGCAGCGCGGCGATGGCGAGGGACAGCAGCGTACGTCGGGGCGTCGCGCTGCTACAGAGCTGGTACGGCATGGGTGGTCCTTGTTCTTGTTGGCCAATCGGACTGGCCAGGCCACCCGCATTCGCGACGCGGCAAGAACCGCGGACAAGCGCATGCTGGCGACCTGCCAGATGCGATTATCGAGAGCCGCGGCGCGGTGCCGACAGGGAAGAATTCCCGACTCGAGCGGGAAAAATTCCCGGCCGCATGGAGATTGGTCTTACGACCAGCGCACTAGCTCGGGCCCACGACTTTCGCAAGGCACAAGCGCCCCGTCCGCCTGTTACAGGCGGGCAGGTGCTTGGGAAAAATTGGAGAGGTGCTGCGGCTTCAGCACACAGACATGTCGCGCTGCATCGCCCAAAGAGGCAGCGCAGCAGGAAGCCGAAACAGCTGAGGGCCGATCAGGCCTCGCACACCATGCGGTCACCGACGCGGAGCAAGCCCTGGTCGATGGCCAGGTGCACGAGCTCGGCCTGGGAGCTGACCTCCAGCTTGCTTTTCAGCAGGGCCATATGGTTCGAGACGGTCTTGCTGCTGATGCAAAGCCGCTCGGCGATCTCCCGATTGCCTATGCCACGCGCGAGCATGATGAAGATTTCCATCTCACGCGGTGTCATTTCGCCCAGTCGCCCCTTGATTGGCGACTGCGAAGGCCGCTGGCAGGCCAGATCGGTCGCCAGCGGCTGCTCGATGAAGGTCTGCCCGGCAAGCACCTTGCGCACCGCCTCCACCAGCACGTCCGGCGCGCAGCGTTTGGTCAGGTAGCCGGAGGCGCCGGCATCCAGCGCCTGCCGGACCAGTGCCAACTCGTCGTGCATGCTGAACACCAGCACCGGCAGCAGCGGCAACCGCTGACGCAGGCGCCGGCAGGTTTCCAGTCCGCTGATGCCCGGCAGTCCGAGGTCGAGCACGACCAGGCTGGGAATCGATTCCTGCACCTGCTCCAGCGCCTGCTCACCGCTGGCGGCTTCACTGACTGTCACCTCGGGAAGCAGAGCCTTGAGCAGGCTCGCGTAGCCCTGACGCACTACTGCGTGATCATCCACCAGCAGAATCTTCATGACGTGGCTCCTTGCAAAGGCAACTTGAGATAGAGCGCCCAACCCTTGCCGGCGCGGTGGCGCACGCGCAGCCGGGCACCCAGACAGCGCGCGTGCTCGACCATCGAACGCAGACCGACGCCCGGCCGTTCTGGCGGCAGCCCATGGCCATCGTCCCGTAGCAACAGGCGCAGCCCGTTGTGATCCCCACACAGATGCAGGCACACGCGAGTCGCGCGCGCATGCCGCGCCACGTTGGTAAGCGCCTCCTGCACCATGCGATAGAGATGCACCTTGGCGTCCATCGACAGCGCTGGCATCGGTCCACGCAGCCGGACTTCGCACTCGATGCCCTGGGTGCTCTGCCACTGCTCGGCGAGTTGCCCAATGGCGTCTTCCAGGTTCAGGTGATCGAGCATCACCGGATACAGGTCACGCACCAGCGTGCGAAATCCGTTCTGCAGATCGAGGCTATGTTGCTCAAGGTGCGCCGCGGTATCGCGAACGGCGTCGGGCTGGTCCGCCTGGACGCGCAGCAGACAGGCCCGCGCGCGGATGCCGGCCAGGTACTGGCCGAGGTCGTCATGCAGCGCTTGCGCCAGACGGGTGCGTTCACGTTCCTGCAGCGCCAGCAGCGCCTGGGTCAGTTGCTCATTGTCGGCCCGCGCATCTTCGAGTGCAGCGGCCATGTGATTGAAGCGTTCGGCGAGCCTGCGCGACTCGGCGAAGCGATGCGATGGCAGGCGGGTGTCGAGTCGGCCGTCGGCGATGCTCACCAGTGCACCAAGCAACTCGCTGAGCACTCGCATGCCCGGACGCACGGCCCAGCGGATCGCCAGCAGGCAGAGCAGCAGCGCCAAGCCGAACAGCACCAGCAACTGCAACAACGAATCGCTGACCTCTTCGACTTCGTCATGCGGATCGACGCTGATGTGCAGCCGCTGGCCGTTGGAAAGCTGAAGGACGCTGGGTGACGAAAGTTCGGCTGGGTACAGCCAGGACCCGAGCCAGTTGTCGAACGCTGGATCGCCCCCGACAGGCATCGATTCAGTGGCGTCCAGCCAGCGCACACGAATGTGGCGCAGGCTATCGGTCAGGCCCGGGCGCAGCGAGTCGGGATCGCGCTCGGCCATCTCGCCGAGATAGCCAACCACCGCCGCCGCGGCATCGAGCTCACGCTTTACATCGTGGGCGGCCTGGCGCAGCAATACTGCCAGACAGACCATGGTGATCAGGGTGAAGAGCAACGTGACCAGCAGATTGATTCGCCAGAGTGCGGACATATCGGCAACTCCCCGTGATCAGCGCCGAGCGCCAGTCCGCTTCACTTGACCACGAACCGGCCTTCCATGCCCTTGTTCTGCAGCCCCTTGCAGTAGAACGGGTAGCTGCCCGGCTTGACGGGCAGGAAGAAGATTTCTGCCTCGCCGGCATCCTCGAACTCCAGCTCGACCAGCGTGATCGCCTTGATCTCCACACCACCGGCCTCGACCTTGCGCAGATAGATCGACTGGGCGAACTCAGGCGCCTGGAACGCGCACTCCTTCTGGCCATCGGAGCTGACCTTGAGCTGGTAGGCGACGCCGGTTTCCAGCTGATATTCCTTCTGCGACACCGCGTAGTCGCTCTGCTCGGAACCGAACTTCAGATCCGGCAAAGCCTGCGTACGACGGGTCAAGTCGCCAGCGGCGTGGCTGTGATCGAATCCGACCAGGCTTCCAACGAACAGCAGGTTGAGCAACAGCGCTTTGTAAGTGGGCATGGGAATGGCCTCGTTATTGTTTTCGGTGTCGCCATCCTAAGGCGCCCCGCCCTGCCCAGCTTCCTACCTTGGTAGCGCTCTGGTGCCGATGAATCGGGCGCGGCGGCCACTTTCATGGCAGCTGTGGCGAGTCGAATTCAGCCGAATACCGGCTGCGCCGCCCGCGGCGGCAGCCTGGCGGCGCAAATCCCGCGTGCCGTGCGAGCCGAATCAGTACCAAGGTCGCAGTACCAAGGTACCGATCAACTTCCGGCCAGCGCGGCCGCAATATCCAGGTATGCATGATGCCGATTGGACATCATCCGATCTCTGGCCGCCCCACGTGAGACCGTCAGCGTCCCTGGGCCGCCACCGCTGGTTCTTTTGCGTTATCAGGAGTAGGAACCGTGATGTCTCTCAAATCCATACAGCAGCGAATAGCGATCACCGGCGGCTTATGCCTGCTGGCAACCGCTGGCATCTTGATTGGCTACAGCGTCTACCTTGCCAGCTCGACCCAGCACCTGGTGTCCGACCGGGTCAGTCAGCAGGCGCAGGAAGATGCCTTGCAGACCCTGCAGCACCTCGGCGGGAAATACGCCGGAGAAATCCGCTCCGAGTTCACCGAGGCGCTGGAAGCGGCGCGGGGCATGGCGACGACCTTCGCGGTCGGCAAGCTGAACCCAGTGGGTTCGGGTGGGCTGCAGATTGGCCGGGACGAGGTGAACTCGATTCTGCTCAACGTGCTGAAAAGCTATCCGGACTTCAACGGCACCTACTCGTGCTGGGAGCCGGACGCAATCGACGGCCAGGATTTCCTATTCACTGGTGGCCAGAACGGTAACAACGAGCAGACCGGTCGCTTCACGCCCTACTGGACGCGGGGCGCAGCAGCCGCTGGTCGAGTACGACACCATGGACAAGCACCCCAACGGCGTACTCAAGGGCGGCTGGTACATCGGGCCGCGGGAAACGCTCAGGGAGAGCGTGCTTGGCCCGCTGCCCTACATCGTGCAGGGCAAGCAGGTATGGCTGGCGACGCTTTCGGTTCCGATCATCGTCGATGGCCGCTTCATGGGTGTGGCGGGCACCGACTACAACCTCGACTTCGTGCAGAAGATCAGCCAGGAAGTATCCGGCAAGCTGTTCGAGGGCCGAGGCGAAGTGGCGATCATCAGTGACCAGGGGCTGATCGTGGCGGAGAGCCGCTCGCCAGACCTGATTGGCCAGCACTTCCAGAAGGTATTGCCAAACGAGTGGCAGACCGCCCTGAGCGCCGTGCAGAAAGGCGAAGAACTCGCCCGTCTGGACGCGGACGGCACGATCGTGGTGTTCGCGCCTATCGAGCTGGGTCGTACCGGCAAACCCTGGTCGATGATGCTGAAGATCAACAAGGAAATCGTGCTGGCCAAGGCCAACGAGCTGAAGACCGAGATGGACGCCAAGAGCGATCGGAGCATGCTGCAGCAGATCGGCGCAGGCGTGCTCATCTCGATCCTCGCCGTGCTTGCGCTGTGGTTTTCTTCCCGCTCGGTCGCCCTGCCCATTCGCAAAGCCGCGCAGCTGGCCGGTGCCATTCAGAAAGGCGACTTTTCCCAGCGCCTGGCGCACCAGTCCGCGGACGAAGTCGGCCAGCTATCCGCCAGCCTCGACCGAATGGCCGACAGCCTGCAGGAGCAGGTACACGTGGCCGAACGCATCTCCCAAGGCGACCTGGCGGTGGAAGTCCGTCTGGCCTCGGAGCACGACCAGCTCGGGCTTGCGCTCAGGCGAATGGTCGACAACCTCAACGAGCTGGTATCCCAGGTCCAGCAGAGCTCAGGGCTGATCAACGACAAGGCCGGCCAGGTGACGAGCCTCAGCCAGGATCTTTCCAGCGGCGCAACGGAATCGGCCTCCGCGGTGACTGAGATCAGCGCCACCATCAACCAGATGGCTGCGCAGATTCGCCAGACCTCCGAATACGCCAGCGAAGCCAACGCCCTCTCGCGCGATTCCGAGCATTCGGCCCGCGGTGGCAACGAGTTGATGGTCACCCTGAAAGCGGCAATGCAGGAGATCAACCAGTCGGGCCTGGATATCACCAACATCATCAGGGCAATCGAAGAGATCGCCACGCAAACCAACCTCCTCGCACTGAACGCGGCCATCGAGGCGGCCCGTGCCGGCGAGCACGGCCGCGGGTTCGCGGTGGTCGCCGATGAAGTCCGTCAGCTGGCAGCCCGCAGTGCCGAGGCCGCACAGCGCTCTACCCGTCTGATCCAGGAGTCCAATGCGCGGACGATCAAGGGCATGGAGCTCACCGACGACACGGCACGGGCGCTGGAAGCGATCGTTCAGGGCGCGGCACAGGTTTCGCAGCTGGTCGACGAGATCGCGTCGGCGTCGAGCCAGCAGGCGTCCGGTATCGAACAGGTCAGCCTGGCCATCGGCCAGATCGATGAAGTGGTGCACCACAACAGCAGCAACTCCGAGCAATCGACGCAGGCCGCACAGGAGCTGACGCAGCAAGCGCAGCAAATGATCGTGCAGGTCGGCCGATTCAAGGTCAGGCGAGTCCGCTAAGGGCGGGGGCGGCGCAGGGTCTGCGCCGCCTTTTCATCGTCACTTCTACGACCTTGGTACACAGCGACTGGTACTTTCTGCATATTCCCCCGCTCTGCCATGGTTCCTATGCTGCCTGCAACGTCACAGGAGCTGCCCATGAGCCACGTATTACGACGAGCCGGTTTCCTGATCGCCCTCACTTGCTGCACGCAGTTCGCTGCAGCGGCTGCCAGCACGGAGCTGGCGATACGCATCGGTTATCTCGGTTATCGCCCAGACACCGGCCCGGTGCTCTCCAACGTCATTCCTGAGCCCGAAGACGCCGGCCTGCGCGGCGCCGAACTGGCGATCACCGACAGCAACAGCACGGGACGTTTTCTCAAGCACAGCTATGTGCTCGAAGCGGCCACCAGCGAAACGCCGGAAGAGCTCCTGGAACAGGCGGGCAAGCAATACGCCGACGGTCTGCGCCTGTTCGTGGTCAACGCTCCGGCTGCGTCCCTGCGCCAGCTGTCGGACGCCATGCCGGAAGCACTGCTGATCAACGCCGGCAGTGCCGACGATGCACTGCGCAGCCAGAGTTGCCTGGCGAATGTCCTGCACACCCTGCCCAGCCGCAGCATGCTCGCCGATGCGCTCGGCCAGTTCCTCGCGGCACGCCGTTGGAATCGCTGGATGCTGATCGTCGGTCCGACCGCTGAGGATCAGGCCTACGCCGATGCTTTGCGCCGCGCGGCCAAGCGCTTCGGTCACCGCATCGTGGTGGAGAAGCCCTGGAGCTTCGATAACGACCAACGCCGCAGCGCCCAGGCCGAGATGCCGTTGTTCACCCAGGGTGCCGAATACGACGTGGTGCTGGTGGCCGACGAACGTGGCGACTTCGGTGAGTACGTGCCATATCACACCTGGTTGCCGCGCCCGGTGGCAGGCACCCAGGGCCTGACCGCCACCGGCTGGCACAAGACGGTAGAAACCTACGGTGCCGCCCAATTGCAGAAACGCTTCGAGGCGCATGCCAAGCGCTGGATGAACGACCGCGATTTCGCCGCTTGGATGGGCGTACGCAGCCTTGCAGCGGCGGTCACTCGCCTGCGCAGCACGGACGCTGCAGCAATCCGTCAGCTGTCGCTTAGCGGTGAGCTTCCGCTGGATGGTTTCAAGGGCCGCAAGCTGAGCTTCCGCCCGTGGAATGGCCAGCTACGCCAGCCGATCCCGCTGATACACCCGCGGGCGCTGGTATCGAACTCGCCGCAGGACGGCTTTCTGCATCCCACCAGCGAACTGGACACCCTGGGCTTCGACGCCCCGGAAAGCAGCTGCCGCCTGAACGAGGCGCGCCCGTGAGTCGTCTCGCTGCAGCCGCGCTGCTTGGCCTTGCCACTCTGCCCGCCAGCGCCGACGAGCTGGGCTATGAGGACTATGTCGACAGCCCCAAGCGCATCAAATGCCTCTACGGCTACGTGACGGCGAAGACCGGTAACTTCGATGCCGCCAAAGCCATCTTCGAAGACTGCGTGGCGCGCTGGAACGACGTCTACTCGATGATTTCGCTGGCGCAAATGTACGAGAGCGGCAGCGGCATGGAGCCGGATCTGAGCAAATCCGCTGCGCTACTGAAAAAAGGCGCGGAGCAACCGGACGACGCCAGCTACGTCAGCCTGGCGCGCTACCACTGGGGCGTCGCCCTGACCGAAGGGCGTGGCGTCGAAGCCGATGCCGTCGCAGCACGCCATTGGTTGCAGCGAGCAGCCGCCGGCGCCAGGAAGAAGCCGAAGAATACCTGCGCCAGCTGGACCACAACGACACCACTGCCCCCATCACACAATAACGACAAGAGAGCCCAACCATGCCCAGAACTGCCCTTGCCTCCGCCATCGCCATCGCCATTGCCCTCAGCCTTGCCGCAGGTTCGGCTGCCGCCGCCACGGCCTACATCTCCAACGAGAAAGACGACAGCATCAGCGTGATCAACCTGGACACGATGGAAACCGTCGAGACCCTGGAAGTCGGCATGCGCCCGCGCGGCCTCACGCTCTCCCATGACAACAAGCTGCTGTACATCTGCGCCAGCGACTCGGACACCGTGCAGGTGATGGACCTGGCCACGCGGCAGATCATCAAGCAGCTGCCATCGGGCGCAGATCCCGAGCAGTTCGCCCTGCACCCGAACAACAAGTGGCTGTACATCTCCAATGAGGACGACGCGCTGGTGACCGTGGTTGACGTCGACAAGGAAGAAGTGCTGGCGCAGATCGACGTAGGCGTCGAGCCCGAGGGCATGGGGGTGAGCCCGGATGGCAAGTGGGCGGTCAACACCAGCGAAACCACCAACATGCTTCACTGGATCGATACCAGCACCAACGAACTGGTCGACAACACCCTGGTCGACCAGCGCCCCCGTCACGTGGAGTTCACCAGGGACAGCAAGCAGCTATGGGCCTCGGCCGAGATCGGCGGCACGGTCAGCGTGGTGGACGTGGATAAACGCGAGATCCTCAAGACGCTGACCTTCAAGATCAAAGGCGTGCACCCGGACAAGGTCCAGCCGGTGGGCATCAAACTCAGCTCCGACGGCAAGTACGCCTTCGTTGCGCTCGGCCCGGCCAATCACATCGCCGTAGTCGATGCGAAAACCTACGAGGTGCTCGACTACCTGCTGGTAGGCCGCCGCGTCTGGCACATGGCATTCAACCCTGACGAAAGCCTGCTGCTGACCACCAACGGCGTCAGCGGCGACGTCTCGGTGATCGACGTCGATAAGCTAAAGGTCACCAAGTCGATCAAGGTCGGCCGCTATCCATGGGGCGTGGTGGTCACTCCATGAACGCGCTGGAGGTCAGCGACGTCGCGTTCGCCTATGGTGAGCGGCGGGCGCTGGACGGGGTGAGTTTTACCGCAGCGCGGGGGCGTTTTACGGCGTTGCTCGGTCCGAACGGAGCCGGCAAATCGACGCTGATCGCGTTGCTGACCCGCTTGTACGATCTACAGCAGGGGCAGATCCGTATCGCTGGCTTCGATCTGCGTGAAACGCCGCGCAAGGCCCTTGCGCGTCTTGGCGTGGTGTTCCAGCAGAGCACGCTGGACCTGGACCTTACGGTGGAGCAGAACCTGCGCTACCACGCGGCGCTGCATGGCATGCCGCGGGCCGTGGCCAACGAACGTATCGAGCTGGAACTGCAACGCCAGCAGCTCGGCGAACGCCGCCGCAGCAAGGTCCGCGAACTCAACGGTGGTCACCGTCGCCGTGTGGAAATCGCCCGTGCCCTGCTACACCGACCGGAGCTGCTGTTACTCGATGAGGCCAGCGCCGGCCTCGACCCCGCCAGCCGCCAGGCGCTCAACCAGCATGTACGCCTACTCTGCCAGGAGCAGGGTATGAGCGTGCTGTGGACCACGCACCTTCTCGATGAAGTTCGAGACGACGACGATCTGCTGATACTCAGCCGCGGCCGCCTGGTGGCTCAGGGCCGTGCCGCAAACCTGGCCACCGAAGGCGAAGACCTGGCCGCGAGCTTTGCACGGCTGACCGGCAGCGGCCTCGATCACCAGAGCGCCCTGCTCGACAGCACGCCGCAGGCAATCGAAACCGGGCACGCGGCGTCTGCGACGCCGGCTTCCAACCCTGGGGCTGCTCCCGGCACACGCGCGACCCTCGATTCCGGGCGGAAAAGTTCATGATCATCTACTGGGAATGCCTGCGCGGCATCGTTCTGCGCGAATGGCTGCGCTTCGTGCAACAGCGTTCGCGCTTCTTCAGCGCCCTGGTGCGGCCGCTACTCTGGCTGGTGGTGTTTGCCGCAGGCTTTCGGGCGGCGCTCGGCATCGCGATCATCGAGCCGTACGACACCTACATCACCTACGAAACCTACATCGTGCCGGGGCTGGCCTGCATGATCCTGCTGTTCAACGGCATGCAGGGTTCACTCTCGATGGTCTACGACCGCGAGATGGGCAGCATGCGCGTGTTGCTGACCAGCCCGTTGCCGCGCAGCTTTCTGCTGGCCAGCAAGCTCGTCGCTACGGCGTTGATCTCCTTGCTGCAGGTCTATGCGTTTCTCGCCATCGCCTGGTTGTACGGCGTACAGCCTCCACCGCTTGGGCTGATCGCCGCCCTGCCCGCCCTGCTGCTGGCGGCGCTGCTGCTCAGCGCCCTGGGTTTGCTGCTCTCCAACGGCATTCGTCAGCTGGAGAACTTTGCCGGCGTGATGAATTTCGTGATCTTTCCGATGTTCTTTCTATCGTCGGCGCTCTACCCGCTGTGGAAGATGCGTGAGGCGAGCGAGTGGCTGTACTGGATCTGCGCCCTCAACCCCTTCACCCACGCTGTGGAGTTGGTTCGTCATGCGCTTTATCTGCGCCTGGCACCGACCGCACTGATGGTTTGCCTCGGACTGACCCTGCTGTTCAGTCTTCTCGCAGTATTCAGTTTCAACCCACAACATGCGGCCTTGCGCCGCTCAGCCTGAGCGATCTAATACTTTGGTACCGGTTTTCCCCTCCATCGTAGGATTTAAAAGACAGGCCCTTTGCTCTGTAATCGACCTATCGAAACGCCATGGAATACGGACTATGTTCAGGTCGCTGCTGCCCTTGCTGATCGCCGCGCTGCCTGGGGTCTGTCTGCCCACGATTGCCGCGGCCGAAGAGCAGCTCGCCCTGTTCTCCACCGACGGCTATCGCCAGACGCAGTACCGCAGCCCGACACCGCCTTCCATCGACGGTGCACAGACTCTGGATACGGCCGCGTTAAAGGCTTTGCTGGAAGCACAATCCGATGTGGTGCTGGTGGACGTGTATCGGAGCCAGTGGCTCGCCGGCCGTTTCATCGACAGCGAACCCCATGCAAACCTGCCCGGCAGCATCTGGCTGGCGAACACCGGCGATGGAGATCTGCAACCCGAATGGGCAAGCTACCTCAGCGAAAACCTTGCCCGCGCCAGCCAGGGCAATCTCGAGCAGCCAATCGTGTTCTACTGCCGGTCTGACTGCTGGCTCGGCTGGAACGCCACCAGGCGCGCCCATGCGCTGGGCTACAAACGACTGTACTGGTATCGCGATGGGGTGGACGGTTGGGAACAGGCGGGCCTGCCCTTGCACCCTGCTACTCCGGAGCCTCTGCCTGGCGATGAGTAGCATCACCTGACCAGCATGCCCCCACCATAATCACAACAAAGAGGTGACCGGCCTTGTACAAGATCCTGATTGCGGACGACCATCCGCTGTTCCGTGAAGCCATCCATAACGTCATTCGCGACGGCTTCCCCGACAGCGAAATCCTTGAAACTGCCGACCTCGACAGCGCGCTGGCGCTGACCCTGGAACACGACGATCTCGATCTGGTGCTGCTGGACCTGAACATGCCCGGCATGCACGGCCTCAACGGCCTGATCAATCTGCGCAACGAAGCACCGACCATTCCGGTGGTGATCGTCTCGGCCGAGCAGGACAAGCAGATCGTGCTGCAGGCCATTACCTACGGCGCCGTCGGCTTTATCACCAAATCCTCGCCGCGTGCGCAGATGACCGACGCCATCGAGCAGATTCTCAACGGCAACGTCTACCTTCCTTCGGACATCATCCGCAGCCAGAAGCCCAGCAGCCGCCACTCCCATCACAACGAGCAATCGATCCCGCCGGAACTGTTGCAGGCGCTGACCCGCAAGCAGCTACTGGTACTGGAGCGCATGACCAAGGGTGAATCCAACAAGCAGATCGCCTACAACCTCGACATCGCCGAAACCACCGTGAAGGCACATGTCTCGGCGATTCTGCGCAAACTCAACGTGCACAACCGTGTACAGGCGATCCTTTCTGCCGGGGACATCGACTTCACCGCCTATCTGCGCCGCTGAAAACGGCGCAGATAGCGTCGATCTTCTGCTAGGCGCTCGCCTGGGCGCCTTCGAACCAAGCCAGTTTCTCGCGTAGCTGAACCACTTCACCGACGATCAGCAGGGTCGGAGCCTGGACCTGCTCCTGTGCGATACGCTGGGCGAGGGTTTCCAGCGTCCCTGTGAAGACACGCTGATTGGTGGTGGTGCCCTGCTGCACCAGCGCCGCCGGCGTATCCGCCGAACGTCCATGGGCTATCAGCTGCTGGCAGATCACCGGCAAACCCACCAGGCCCATGTAGAACACCAGCGTCTGTGCCGGCGCGGCGAGTTCCGCCCAGGGCAGATCGCAGCTGCCGTCTTTCAGATGACCGGTGACAAAACGCACCGACTGCGCATGATCGCGATGAGTGAGCGGAATGCCGGCATAGGCTGCACAGCCGCTGGCGGCAGTGATACCCGGCACGACTTGGAACGGCACACCGTTGGCTGCCAGCTCCTCGATCTCCTCGCCACCGCGGCCAAAGATGAATGGATCACCGCCCTTGAGCCGTAGAACGCGCTTGCCTTCCTTGGCCAGGGTCACCAGCTTTTTATTGATCTGCTCCTGCGGCACCGCGTGTTCCGAACGCTGCTTGCCAACGTAGATGCGATCGGCATCGCGCCGGCACAGGTCGATGATCGCCGGCGCCACCAGGCGATCGTAGAGCACGACATCAGCCTGCTGCATCAGGCGCAGGGCGCGGAAAGTCAGCAGGTCAGGATCGCCCGGGCCAGCGCCTACCAGATAAACCTCGCCCAGCGCGCGCGGCGCTGCACCGGCAAGCTTCTCCACCAGCAGGCGCTCGGCTTCGGCGCTGCACCCAGCCAACGCCTGTTCGGCGATCGGTCCCTGAAAGGTTTCCTCCCAGAACACCCGCCGCTGCTGAACATTGGCGAACTTGGCTTTGACCTGAGCGCGGAACTGTTTGGCCAGCCCAGCCAGCTGCCCGTAGGCCGCTGGAATCCAGGTCTCGATACGCGCGCGGATCAACCGCGCCAGCACCGGAGCATCGCCACCACTGGAAACCGCAATCACCAGCGGCGAGCGGTCGACGATCGCCGGAAAGATCACGCTGCACAGCTGCGGCGAGTCGACCACGTTGACTGGCATACCCAGCGCGTTGGCATGCTGCGAAACCGCGGCATTCAGCGGCTCGTCATCGGTGGCGGCGATGGCCAGCACACAGCCCTGGAGGTCCTGCGGGTCATAGCCGCGATCGAGGCATTCGCCACCGCCCGCTTCTACCAGTTCGGCCAGTTGCGCCTCGATGCTCGGCGCCACCACCCGCAGCCGTGCTCCAGCTTCGCTCAGCAGCCGAGCCTTGCGCAGCGCAATCTCGCCACCCCCGACGATCAACACCGTGCGGCCTTTGAGGTTGTGGAACAGCGGGAGGTATTCCATGGGCGAATCCTGGAGGGTCGTTGGTGGTATGGGCATGACAGCCATTACGGCCGCGATGCCCCTTGTCGAATATCAAGGATCCGGCCTGATGCCGAACCGCGATGACGCAGCGCCGCAGCCTCAGCCGATGATTTCGATACCACCCATGTATGGCTTCAGCACGTCGGGCACCACAACGCTTCCGTCAGCCTGCTGGTAATTCTCCAGTACGGCGACCAGGGTACGACCGACCGCCAGGCCCGAACCATTGAGGGTGTGCACGAGCTCCGGCTTGCCGGTTTCCAGATTGCGATAACGCGCCTGCATGCGCCGCGCCTGGAAATCACCGCAGTTGGAGCAGGAAGAAATCTCGCGGTACTTGTCTTGGCTCGGCACCCAGACTTCCAGGTCATAGGTCTTGGTCGCGCCGAAGCCCATGTCGCCGGTGCACAGCGACAACACGCGGTAAGGCAGTTCCAGCAGCTGCAGCACCTTCTCGGCGTTACCGGTCAGCTCCTCCAGCGCCTCGAAGGACCTGGACGGCTCGACGATCTGCACCATCTCGACCTTGTCGAACTGGTGCTGACGGATCATGCCGCGGGTATCGCGCCCGGAGGCGCCGGCCTCACTGCGGAAACAGGGCGTGTGGGCGACGAACTTCAGCGGCAGCTCTTTGGCATCGAGGATTTCGCCGGCCACGATGTTGGTCAGCGACACCTCGGCGGTCGGGATCAGGTAGAAGTCCGCCTCGCCTTCCCGGCTGATCTTGAACAGATCTTCCTCGAACTTCGGCAGCTGACCGGTTCCCTGCAGCGCCGGGGCCTGTACCAGATACGGCGTGTAGGCCTCTTCGTAGCCATGCTCACGGGTGTGCAGGTCGATCATGAACTGCGCCAGCGCGCGATGCAGGCGGGCGATCGGACCGCGCATCAGGGCGAAGCGGGCTCCGGACAGCTTGGCTGCGGTTTCGAAGTCCAGCCAGCCATGCTGCTCGCCCAGGGCGACGTGATCCTGAACGGCGAAGTCGAAGGTCTTCGGCGTACCCCAGCGGCGAACCTCGACGTTCTCGTCCTCATCCGCACCCACCGGCACCGACTCGTGCGGCAGGTTGGGAATGCTCAGCATCAGCTGGTCGAGTTCGCTCTGGATGCGGTCCAGCTCCTGCTTGCCGGAGTCGAGCTCCGAGCCCATGCGATCCACGTCGGCGAGCAACGGCGCGATGTCCTCACCGCGCTGCTTGGCCTGGCCGATGGATTTGGAGCGCGCGTTGCGCTCGGCCTGGAGTTGTTCGGTGCGGGTCTGCACGGTCTTGCGCTGAGCTTCCAGCGCTTCGATGCGCGCCACGTCCAGCTGGTAGCCACGGGTGGCCAGGCGGGCCGCCACGTCCTGTAGCTGAGTGCGTACCAGTTTCGAATCAAGCATGGTGGGTCTCGTCTGTGAAAGCTTGGATGAAGGGCGAAGAGGGAGCGAAGTTTACTGTGAACGCGCGCCGGTTCATAACCTGGCGAGCGCCAGACCGGCCCAGGCCGCCAACAGGCCACCGAACACGCTGCCGCCGACATAGGCGAAGGCGGTCGCCAGCTGACCGCTTTCCAGCAGCCGCAGGGCGTCCAGTGAGAAGCTGGAGAAGGTCGTCAGTGCGCCAAGAAAGCCGATGATCAGTGCGCCACGCAGCTCCGGCGAGATATCCGGCCGGGCGAGGAAGGTGGCATAGAGATAGCCGATCAGCAGACAGCCCAGCAGATTCACGGCCAACGTGGCCAGATAGAAATGCCGCGGCCATTGGGCGCTGACCCAGGTCGCCAGGGCAAAGCGCAACAGGGTCCCTATCACGCCGCCACAAGCGACGGCGAAGGCCATGCGGATCATTCCTTTCTCCGTTGGATGGGGCTTTCGCGGTCGAGCCGGGCAAGGTGTTCGAGCTTGTCGCGGATCTTGCTTTCCAGCCCGCGCGGGGCCGGATGGTAGTAACGCCGCGGCTGCATCGCTTCGGGAAAATAATCCTCGCCTGCAGCATAGGCATCCGGTTCGTCGTGGGCGTAGCGGTATTCGTTGCCGTAGCCGAGTTCTTTCATCAGCTTGGTCGGTGCATTACGCAAATGCAGCGGCACTTCCTGCGAGCCGTTTTCCGCCGCGTCGCGCATGGCCGCCTTGAACGCGGTGTAGACGGCGTTGCTCTTCGGCGCGCAGGCGAGATAGACGATCGCCTGCGCTACGGCCAGCTCCCCTTCCGGGCTACCCAGGCGCTCCTGCACATCCCAGGCGTTCAGACACAGCGGCAGCGCGCGCGGGTCGGCATTGCCGATCTCCTCGCTGGCCATGCGCACGACGCGCCGGGCGATGTACAGCGGGTCGCAGCCACCATCGAGCATACGCGCGAACCAGTACAGTGCCGCGTCGGGATTGGAGCCGCGCACGGACTTGTGCAATGCCGAAATCTGGTCGTAGAACGCCTCACCGCCCTTGTCGAAACGGCGACGGCTGTCACCCAGCAGATCCTGCAGCAAGTCGGTGCTGATGCTACCGCCCTCCTCGGCCAGGTCCGATGCGTTCTCCAGCAGGTTGAGCAGCCGACGACCGTCACCATCGGCAGCAGCCAGCAGCATCTGGAAGCTCTCTTCCGGCAGTTCCAGATGCAGGTCACCCAGCCCTTTTGGATCACTCAGCGCACGGGCGACAAGTTTACGCAGCGCCGCTTCGTCGAGACTTTTCAGCACGTAGACGCGGGCGCGCGAGAGCAAGGCGTTGTTGAGTTCGAAGGAGGGATTCTCGGTGGTCGCACCGATGAAGATCAGCGTGCCGTCTTCGACGTAAGGCAGGAAGGCGTCCTGCTGGGATTTGTTGAAGCGATGCACTTCATCGACGAACAGGATGGTGCGCCGTCCGTACTGGGCGGCCTGCTGCTTGGCGATCTCGACCGCCTGGCGAATCTCCTTGACCCCGGCGAGCACGGCGGAAACCGTCTCGAAATGGGCATCGGAGACTTTTGCCAGGAGCCGCGCCAGAGTGGTCTTACCAACCCCGGGCGGCCCCCAGAACACCATGGAATGCAGCGCGCCCTGTTCCAGCGCCTCGCGCAACGGCTTGCCGCGCGCGAGCAGGTGCTCCTGCCCGACGTACTCGTCGAGGCTGGCTGCACGCAGACGCGCGGCAAGGGGTTGAGCGACAGGCTCGCGGCTGAACAGGTCCATTGCGGACGGTTACCTCGATTGCAGCGGCCAGCCGCTGCGCAGGCCGCCTGATACGAATGTCAGATGAGGGTCACTCGGAAATGACGTCGGCACCCTCAGGAATCTCGAAGGTGAACGTGTCGGCCTTGAGCGGCTGATTCATCTTCACGCCCATGAAGAGGATATTGGTACGCTGACCGACGCTGTCGATCAGCTGCATGTCGTTGATCACGCCGCTACGGAACGACAGGCGCAGATTATCGAACAACGTGTCCTTGGCCTTGGGCTTGAGGGTGAAATCCACAACCTCACCGGCCTCCTTGTGGGAAACCTCGAAGTTCTCGCTGATGGTCGATACGTCACCGGAGAGCAGTAGCGCCGGGGTATGCGTCAAGCGCTGGTCGAGTTGCTGGACGGTGACCTGCTCCAGGTCGGGGTCATACAGCCAGACCTTCTCGCCGTTGGAGACCAGCAGCTGCTCCATCGGTGCATCGGTGTGCCAGCGGAACTGCCCGGGGCGCTTGAGCGCCAGTTCACCGGAGGTTTCCTGCAGCTGGGTGCCGCTGCCGTCGAGCGACAGCTGCGAGAAGCGGCCAGTCAGGGTTTCAGCCTGGTTAAGCAAATCAGTCAGTCGTTTGGTAGATGCAGCCTGGTCGGCGTGTGCCGGGGCCAGGACAACCATCAGGACAGATGCACACAGCAAACGGATCAATTGCATTTAGCCCTCGAAGCGATTCAATCGCGCATAGGCGGCGGCGCGATGACTTCGCGCGAGCCATTGGTGTTCATGGATGTCACCACGCCAGCCATTTCCATGGCCTCGATCATCCGCGCGGCGCGGTTATAGCCAATCTTGAGTTTGCGCTGCACGGCGGAAATCGACGCACGGCGGCTTTCAGTGACGAAGCGAACGGCCTCGTCGTACAACGGGTCTTCTTCGCTGCCCTCTCCGCTGCCTTCGCCACTACTACCATCGAAGCCGCTACCCGCCTCTTCGACGCCAGCGAGAATGTCTTCAATGTAGTCAGGCGCGCCACGGGCCTTCCAGGCCTCGACCACCCGGTGCACTTCCTCATCGGAAACGAACGCGCCATG
>LNAP01002588.1_pt1 | contig 21020 bp, 26 predicted proteins | sample 602601 | NCBI WGS metagenome assembly LNAP01 (sample SAMN02440304, study PRJNA202911) | soil metagenome | biome: Subtropical and temperate rainforests or woodlands; isolation source: soil samples (1 kg each in a 20% v/v slurry with milli Q water) were... ...
GCTGCGCCGGCTCGCCAAGGATGCTGACACCATCTATCTCGCAACCGACTTGGATCGCGAGGGGGAAGCCATTGCCTGGCACCTGCGCGAAGCCATCGGGGGTGACGACAGCCGCTACAAGCGCGTGGTGTTCAACGAAATTACCAAGAAGGCGATTCAGGAAGCCTTCTCCAAGCCGGGCGAGCTGGACATCGATCGTGTAAATGCCCAGCAGGCGCGTCGTTTCCTCGATCGCGTGGTGGGTTACATGGTTTCGCCGCTGCTGTGGGCCAAGATCGCCCGTGGTTTGTCCGCCGGTCGTGTGCAATCGGTTGCCGTGAAGCTGGTGGTCGAGCGTGAGCGCGAAATACGTGCGTTCAACCCGGAAGAGTACTGGGAAGTCCACGCTGACCTCGGCACCGCGAAGGGCGCCACCGTGCGCTTCGACGTGGCTCGTGAAAAAGGCGAGGCGTTCAAACCGTTGAACGAAGCCCAGGCCATGGCCGCGCTGGAGAAGCTCAAGGCCTCCAGCTACAGCATCGTCAAACGCGAAGACAAGCCGACCAGTAGCAAGCCGTCGGCGCCGTTCATCACATCCACCCTGCAACAGGCCGCGAGCAACCGCCTGGGCTTCGGTGTGAAGAAAACCATGATGATGGCCCAGCGTTTGTACGAAGCCGGCTACATCACGTATATGCGTACCGACTCCACCAACCTCTCGGCCGATGCCGTGACGATGGCGCGTACCTATATTGAAGGCGAGTTCGGCAAGAAGTACCTGCCGGAAACCCCGAACGTCTACAGCAGCAAGGAAGGCGCACAAGAGGCTCACGAAGCGATTCGTCCGTCCGACGCCAACACCGAGCCAAGCAAGCTGTCGGGCATGGAGCGCGATGCAGAGCGGCTCTACGAGCTGATCTGGCGCCAGTTCCTCGCCTGCCAGATGTTGCCGGCCCAATACTTGTCGACCACGGTCACTGTCGGTGCCGGGGATTTCGAGCTGCGCGCCAAGGGCCGCATCCTCAAGTTCGACGGTTACACCCGCGTCATGCCGCAAATCGCCAAGCCTGGCGATGACGACGTGCTGCCGGACATGGCCCAGGGCGACGTGATGAAGCTGATCAAGCTTGATCCGACCCAGCACTTCACCAAGCCGCCGGCGCGTTACTCGGAAGCGAGCCTGGTCGCGGCATCGGTCGTCCTTCGACCTATGCTGCGATCATTTCGACCATCCAGGACCGCGGGTATGTAGCGCTGCACAACCGTCGTTTCTATTCGGAAAAGATGGGTGACATCGTCACCGAGCGTCTGTCCGAGAGCTTCTCCAATCTCATGGACTACGGCTTCACCGCCGGCATGGAAGAGAACCTCGATGACGTGGCCCAGGGCGAACGCGACTGGAAAAACGTGCTGGACGAGTTCTACGGCGACTTCAAGAAAAAACTCGAAGTAGCCGAAAGCGCCGAAAACGGCATGCGAGCCAACCAGCCGGTGATGACTGACATTCCGTGCCTGACCTGTGGCCGACCGATGCAGATTCGTACCGCATCGACTGGCGTATTCCTCGGTTGCTCGGGTTACAGCCTGCCGCCGAAAGAACGCTGCAAGGCCACCGTCAACCTGGTGCCGGGCGACGAGATCGCGGCGGACGACGAGGGTGAATCGGAGTCGCTGGTTCTGCGCGGCAAGCATCGTTGCCCTATCTGCAGCACCGCGATGGACGCTTACTTGCTCGACGAGAAGCGCAAGTTGCACATCTGCGGCAACAACCCGGATTGCGACGGCTACGAAATCGAAGAGGGCACCTATCGCATCAAGGGCTATGAAGGTCCGAGCCTGGAATGCGACAAGTGTGGCAGCGAGATGCAACTCAAGACTGGCCGTTTCGGCAAGTTCTTCGGTTGCACCAACCCGACGTGCAAGAACACCCGCAAACTGCTGAAAAGCGGTGACGCGGCGCCGCCGAAGATGGACCCGAGCTGAAATGCGAAAAGGTCAACGACACCTACATCCTGCGCGACGGTGCTTCCGGGCTGTTCCTGGCGGCGAGCCAGTTCCCGAAAAACCGCGAGACCCGTGCTCCGCTGGTCATGGAAATCGTGCCGCACAAGGATGAGATCGATCCGAAGTATCATTTCCTCTGTGAAGCGCCGAAGAAAGACCCGGACGGCCTCCCGGCAGTAATCCGTTACAGCCGCAAAACCAAAGAGCAGTACGTTCAGACCGAAGTCGACGGTAAGCCGACCGGGTGGAAGGCGTACTACGACGGCGGCAAGTGGACAGTTGAAGACAAGCGTCCAGCAGCCAAAGCATAAAAGCCACAGGCACAAAAAGGCCGCATGACAACCCTCGGGTTTTCATGCGGCCTTTTTGTTTTGGGCTTGCGGTGAGCTTGGGTGATCCACGACACTGTCTGACCTGCGTGAAGCAATTATTTCGTTGTGGAGGCTGCCGTCATGGCCCACGAACTCTATACCCGTACCAACCAGAAGATTTCTGTCGCTTGAGGCGCTCGCGAAGGCCGAAGAGGGGCGGGCGATGAATTCCCTGGCGCTGATTCAGGCCGGGCGCGAATCGGCATTGTTTCACTTGTACGGCGCGTTGCTGGGGCTGTGCCATGAAATCGCTGGTTTCTATCGCTTGCCGCAGGCCAATGCGCCTCGGGCGGAAATGCTGCTGACCCGGGAAGTGCTTGAGGCCATCGCCATTCCTGAAATGGCCGAGATGGTCGAGTTGGCGCAGAACCCCGAAACCTGGCTGGCCAAGCTACTGTCAGCGCATGCGGCGCTGTTTCAGCCGCCCCGCGCTCCGCACAAACCCAAAGGCGACGTGACACAGCCGTTGATCCTGGCCGTTAATCTGGATGAAGAGGACGCGCCCGAAGAGTTGAGCCGGGAAGAACTGGAGGGTTGGCGTCAGAACCTCAAAGGTCTGGCGATCCGGTTTCGCGAAGGCTTGAACGAGTGCTGAGGGATTGAGTGTTCGATGGACGGATGCGAGAGACTGTCCGTTCAGGGATGAGCGTGCTGTCAGAAATTTCTCTTCCTGGTGGCATCTGGTCAAGATCCCGAGCGAAGCCTGGCCGATGCCTATATAATCCCCGCCTTTCGTGGAGAACAGACCTTTATGCCAACGTCCTTTCTAGAAAACGGCCGAATCGAGCTGCGCAGGGCTGAGGACGAGGGTTCTCTGGTTACTTTGGATTTCTCCGAGGATGCCAAGGCGTTCCTGCAAGGCCAGCACGTGGAAGTCGCCAAGGCGATGTTGAGCGTGGGTGTTCAGATGGCTGGTCGCCTGGTTGAAGGCGATTTCAATACCGATGAGAGTGCTCGGGTTCTTCATTGATCCCCGTTCGTCGCATTTAACTGATACCGCTATTGATCGGCTTCTCTGTCCCTGGAGAAGCCCCGCATTGCTCAGCTCACTCTTCGTTCAGCCCAGTCGAATATTCAGGCTTTGTGCGTCCCCGGTCCGGGCGGCGCTGATCAACTGTTGCCGTGACGTGGTGCTCAACGGGTTGAGCCAACTGACGACGGTGTGGCTGCGACCCAGGCGCAAGGCTTCGCAGGTCAGCTGTTGTGCGCTTTGGGTGCCGCGTGGTTGCAGCAGCAAAATACGTTCACGATTCAGGCCGGCTTCTCGCAGCCAGGTTTGTGTCAGGCTCGCGGGCGGGGCGATCAGTGTCAGCCAGCGCGCATCCTGATCCTCGCTCAACTCCCTGAGGATCGGTGCCAGAAGGCTCAGGCAGTTCCCGGCCGCACCACGCAGTGACAGCTCACTGAAAACTTCGGGTTCGGCGCTCCAGGGCGACTCGACCACGTCTTTCAGAATCGGTGCCATCGGCTGCACCATGAAAGCCTCGAACAACGGCAGTTGGGCTTGCTGTGATGTGTGTTGGAACTGCATAAAGCCTCCTTTAGCGGCGAATGACGCCGACACTCAAGCCTTCGATCACCAGCTCCTGATCTTTCAGGTTCACTTCGATAGGGGCGAATTCAGGGTTCTCGGCAATCAGCCAGACTTTGCTGCCGTCACGCTTGAAGCGTTTGACTGTCACTTCGTCACCGATACGCGCCACCACGATCTGGCCGTTGCGGGCTTCGCGGGTGGTATGGACGGCCAACAGGTCGCCATCGAAAATTCCCACATCCTTCATGCTCATGCCATGAACGCGCAGTAAATAGTCAGCACGAGGATGGAAGAACGCAGGATTGATGTTGCAGGACTCTTCGATGTGCTGCTGGGCAAGGATCGGCGCACCGGCAGCGACCCGGCCAATGATTGGCAGGGTGGACTCGTCTGCCTTGGCTTCGAAGCCGGGGATGCGGATGCCACGGGAGGCGCCTGGCGTCATCTCGATGGCGCCTTTGCGAGCCAGTGCCTTGAGGTGTTCTTCTGCCGCATTGGGCGACTTGAAACCCAGTTCCTGAGCGATTTCCGCGCGGGTCGGCGGGTAGCCGTTGTCTTCCAGGCAGCGTTTGATGAAGGCCAGAATCTCGGCTTGGCGTGGCGTCAGCTTTAGCATATTGATCGCTCTGTCTTTTTATACAGTGACTGGGATTATATACAGTGAAAGCATCTTGGCAATGCCCCATTTTTTTCCGGCCGCCGGACGGTCATTCAGCGTGCTGATTAACACGGCGCAGATGTATGGTTAAATAGCTGACCGAGCATTCCCGAAACGAACCGGCAGGCTTGACAAGGCCAGGGTTGAAACGTATGTTTCAAACAAGTGTTTGTCAGGCGGAGTAGCCATGGCCCAGTCGGAAACCGTTGAACGCATTCTCGATGCTGCGGAGCAGTTGTTCGCGGAAAAAGGTTTTGCTGAAACCTCACTGCGTTTAATCACCAGCAAGGCCGGGGTCAATCTGGCGGCTGTGAATTATCACTTCGGCTCGAAGAAGGCGCTGATTCAGGCCGTATTCTCGCGTTTTCTCGGACCGTTCTGCCTGAGCCTCGATAAAGAGCTGGAGCGGCGCCAGGCCAAGCCCGAGAACAAGCCGACACTTGAAGAACTGCTGGAAATCCTCGTCGAGCAAGCCCTGGTGGTGCAGCCACGCAGCGGCAACGATCTCTCCATCTTCATGCGATTGCTGGGACTGGCATTCAGCCAGAGCCAGGGTCACTTGCGTCGGTATCTCGAAGACATGTACGGCAAGGTATTCCGCCGCTACATGACGCTGGTCAACGAAGCCGCACCGCGCATTCCGCCGATCGAACTGTTCTGGCGTGTGCACTTCATGCTGGGTGCTGCGGCGTTCAGCATGTCCGGTATCAAGGCCTTGCGTGCGATTGCCGAAACCGATTTCGGCGTCAACACCTCCATCGAGCAAGTGATGCGCCTGATGGTGCCGTTCCTGGCGGCCGGCATGCGTGCTGAAACCGGGGTGACCGACACGGCCATGGCCACTGCGCAGTTGCGTCCGCGCAGCAAATCGACACAGGTTGCCGCCAAGGTTTAACCGCACACGGGTGGGCGCGGCAGCTGACATCCGCTAAGCTAGCCGCCCATGCCGACTCTCGTTCTGAACCCGCTCCCCATTTTTATCGCCGACCTGCAGGGCACAGCCCAGGGCGGCGAATGCGTGCGAGCCAGGTTTATCGTTATCAAGGAATCTCTATGACTGCTGGCCTGCAAGGCTCGTTGATGGTGGACGTCGCCGGTACCTGGCTGACGGCCGAGGATCGCCAATTGTTGCGCCAGCCCGAAGTGGGTGGCCTGATCATTTTTGCCCGCAACATCGAGCACCCGCGTCAGGTGCGCGAACTGAGCGCCTCGATTCGTGCCATTCGCCCCGATCTGCTGCTGGCAGTGGATCAGGAGGGCGGTCGTGTGCAACGCCTGCGCCAGGGCTTCGTGCGACTGCCGGCCATGCGCGCCATTGCCGACAATCCGAACGCCGAATACCTGGCGGAACAGTGCGGCTGGATCATGGCTACCGAAGTGTTGGCCGTGGGCCTCGACCTGAGCTTTGCCCCGGTGCTGGATCTCGATTACCAGCGCAGCGCCGTGGTCGGCACCCGTTCGTTTGAAGGTGATCCGGAGCGCGCGGCGCTGCTGGCCGGTGCATTTATCCGTGGGATGAACAGCGCGGGAATGGCGGCTACCGGCAAGCACTTCCCCGGACACGGCTGGGCCGAGGCGGATTCCCACGTCGCGATCCCGAATGACGAACGCAGCCTCGACGAGATCCGCGCCAACGACCTGGTGCCGTTCGCCCGGTTGAGCAAGCAATTGGCCGCCGTCATGCCGGCCCATGTCATTTACCCGCAAGTCGATTCCCAACCCGCCGGCTTCTCCCGTCGCTGGTTGCAGGACATCCTGCGCGGCGAATTGCAGTTCGATGGCGTGATCTTCAGCGACGATCTGTCGATGGCCGGCGCCCATGTGGTCGGTGATGCTGCCAGCCGAATCGAAGCCGCATTGTCTGCCGGTTGTGACATGGGCCTGGTGTGCAACGACCGCGCCGCTGCGGAACTCGCCCTGAGCGCCGCCCAGCGTTTGAAGGTCAAGCCGTCCGAGCGCATCGCGCGCATGCGTGGCCAGTCGTACGCCAGCACTGAATACCGCCAGGATCCGCGATGGCTGACAGCCATTGGCGCGCTCAAAGACGCTCAACTGATTGAATAAGGACTTCACGTTATGACGGTTTACGCGATTATTGGTGGCACCGGCCTGACTCAACTCGAAGGCCTGAGCATTCGTCAGTCGTTGGCGGTGGACACTCCTTATGGCGCACCTTCGGCCGAAGTGCAGATCGGTGAGTATGCCGGCAAGGAAGTGTTGTTCCTCGCACGTCACGGGCACCCGCACCGTTTTCCACCGCATCAGGTGAACTACCGCGCCAACCTCTGGGCATTGAAGCAGGCCGGTGCCGAGGCGATCCTTGCAGTCAATGCAGTAGGGGGGATTCATGCCGCCATGGGCACCGGACATTTCTGCGTGCCGCACCAACTGATCGACTACACCAGCGGCCGCGAACACACCTATTTTGCCGATGACCTGGAGCAGGTCACCCATATCGACTTCAGCTATCCCTACAGCGAATCGCTGCGTCAGCAATTGATCGCGGCGCTGGCGGCTGAAGGCGTCGGCTACAGCAGCCATGGCGTGTATGCGTGCACCCAGGGCCCGCGTCTGGAAACAGTGGCGGAGATTGCGCGCCTGGAGCGTGACGGCTGCGACATCGTCGGCATGACCGGCATGCCGGAAGCAGCGTTGGCACGCGAGCTGGAACTGGATTACGCCTGTCTGGCATTGGTGGTGAACCCGGCAGCGGGCAAGTCGACAGCGGTGATCACCATGGCGGAGATCGAGCAGGCGCTGCATGACGGCATGGGCAAGGTCAAATCCACATTGGCGCGGGTATTGGCGGGTTGAGCTCAAGCGACCGGATGACCTCTCCGGTCGCCTCACGATTCACCGGGTTTCAAGCGGCGTTGATTCCATGACGAGAATAATTGAGCCGTATCCTCTGGAAGTCGATGACTGCGGGCACCCAGCTTGCCTCTCACCGCTTTCACCCCCAGTCTGATTCCGGCTCAAGACACGAGCGGCTTGCCCATGACTGCCGCGACCCGGATTCGAGCCGGTCGCAGTACTTTTCCCGGCCTATACTGCTCACCAGCAAGCAAAGACTTGCCCATCCAGATAACAAACACCGTGCCCCGAGGTTTTCATGCATCCCGCCATTCTCAACCTGAATCAGGTCGACCTTGAACCGCTGCCCGAAGCTCTTGCGCCGACCGGTGAAACGGCCGGGCGCTATCGGCAGCAGATGGCCCGCGTCGGTCAGCAACTGGGTGCGCAAAAGCTTGGCTATCGCTTGTACGTGCTGGAACCGGGGATGCGTGGCAGTCCGTTTCACAGTCATCGGGTCAATGAGGAAATGTTTTATGTGGTGGCCGGGGAAGGGGAGATCCGTCTCGGGGCCGAGCGTTTTCCCATCCGTGCGGGTGACGTGATCGCCTGCCCGCCGGGCGGTCCGGAAGCGGCACACCAGATTATCAACACCAGCACCGGCGAGCTGCGCTACCTGGCGGTCAGCACCCAGCAATCGCCGGAAATCTGCGAGTACCCTGATTCTGGCAAATACGCGGTGATGGACGACTTCAAGGTCGATGCCGAGGGCAATGCGTCGGGCTTCGTCGCCATTGCCCGGCCGTCTGACGGCGTGGATTACTGGGACGGCGAGTAGGTACGCCACTCGCCAAACGTGCCGTCGGTTTATTCGAGCCGTGCCAGTCGCTCTTCCAGCGCCGCAATGCGCGCCTCCAGCTCTTCGATCCGCTCCACGGAAACACCGCTGCCGGCCCCACGCTCGACCGGATTTTGCCGCGCCGCGAGGATCGCTTCGATATCCGCCGGATCACCCCGCGCATGCATATAGCGATCCTCCCGCTGCCCGGCCTGCCGCGGAATCAGCAACGCCAGACCGCGAGCAATCAACCGTTCAAGTTGATGCACGACCTGTTCGGCATCTTCGAACTCATGCATGCGGCCGCTGCGGGTCAGCAGTTCGTTGACCGTCTGCGGACCTCGCAGAAACAGCAGTCCCGTCAGAATCACCTGTGCCGGCACCAGCTCCAGGGCCTTGTCGACCTTGTGTTCCCAGCGGTCGGCCCGGCTGCCCATCACCAGTCTGGTAAACCCGCGACCTTCGAGGGCGCGCAGGCTCTGGCCGACCTGGCCCTGGGTGAGGTTCATCACCGGTTCGCGGCTGGTTTTCTGGTTGCAGGCAATCACCAGGGCATTGAGGGTCAGCGGATAGGTTTCCGGGCTGGTGGCCTGTTTCTCGATCAACGAACCGAGAATGCGGATTTCCGTGCTGTTCAGGCGTGGTTCGTCGAAAGTCGTTTCTTGCTCAGTGCTCATGATGCTGCGTCCTTACCCCGGTTCATAGTCTTCTCCTGCTGGCATGCACTTTAGATTGGCGCGCGCCAATGGCAAATGAATTCGTCGCGCCACCCGACAATGGTCATAAAAGCTACATCAATCCATAACGCTATTTTTACATTCCGGCGGGCACCGTATGCAGGGCCGCGAAATGACGGCTGCGCCTGACAGGCGCGGCGTCAGAACGTATCGACGACGTCACTGGCCTTACTGACTGCAACCTGGAGCAAGGCATGACGCTGACATTGGGAACGACCCGTAATAATGCGCTGATCAGCGCGTGCCTGCCATGACCGTGCTGGTCACCGGCGCCGCCGGTTTCATCGGTTTTCATACGGTCAAGCGCTTGTGTGAGCAAGGTCTTGAAGTGGTCGGCATCGATAATCTCAACGACTACTACAGCGTGGAACTCAAACACGCCCGGCTCAAGGAGCTGCGTGCCTTGTCGGGCTTTCAGTTCCAGACGCTGGATATCGTCGACAAGCCTGCGCTATTGGCATTGTTCCAGAAGCACGACTTCACAGAAGTGATCCACCTGGCCGCCCAGGCCGGCGTTCGCTATTCGCTGGACAACCCGGACGTGTATGCGCAATCGAACCTGACGGGGTTTCTGAATGTGCTGGAAGCCTGCCGACACCATCGCCCCGAGCATCTGATCTATGCCTCGAGCAGCTCGGTGTACGGCACCAACAGCAAAATGCCGTTCTGCGTCGAAGATGCCGTCGATCATCCGGTTTCGCTGTACGCCGCGACCAAGCGCGCCAATGAGCTGATGGCCCACAGCTACTGCCATCTGTATGGAATCAAGGCCAGCGGCCTGCGCTTCTTTACCGTATACGGACCTTGGGGTCGCCCTGACATGGCGCTGTTCAAGTTCACCGAAGCGATCCTCAACGACAGGCCGATCGAACTCTACAACCAGGGCTTGATGTCGCGGGATTTCACCTACATCGATGACATCGTCGAAAGCATCGCGCGCCTTCGTCCACGTCCGCCGTTGCCGGAGTCGGCTGGCGAGGGCATCAACCGGATTTTCAATATCGGACGCGGCATGCCTGTGGCACTGCTGGATTTCGTCGATTGTCTGGAGTCGGCCCTGGACCGGCAAGCCCGGCGCAATTTGCTGCCGATGCAGGCGGGCGATGTGCTCAAGACCTGGGCAGACGTGTCGGCATTGGCGCAATGGGTCGATTTTCTTCCGCAGGTGTCGGTCGAGACCGGCGTTGCGCAATTCGTGAAGTGGTATCGCCACTTTTATCAGATTTGAAACATTGGCCCTCGATCATGAAAAATCCAGGGAAACAGGGGCCTCTATGAGCCAAGACCTATTTGTATCGGTGCTGATTCCGGCCAAGAACGAAGCAAGCAATCTCACCACGCTGCTGGAAGAAATCCGCATCGCACTGGCGGATGAAGCGTACGAAGTCATCGTTGTCGACGATGGCAGCACTGACGCCACCTTGCAGGCATTGCGCAACACCCGGCACAGCGGCCTGAGCACGTTGCGCATCCTGCGGCATGAGCATTCGCTGGGGCAGAGCACTTCGCTCTACCATGCCGCGCTCGCCGCCCGGGGCCAATGGCTGGCCACCCTCGATGGCGACGGTCAAAACGACCCGGCGGACATCCCCGGCATGTTGGCACTGGTGCGCAGTGAGCGCGCAGGCGTCGACCTGCAATTGGTGGCTGGGCATCGGGTCAACCGCCGCGACACCGCGAGCAAGCGCTGGGCTTCGCGGTTTGCCAACGGCATACGCCGGCGCATGCTCAAGGACCAGACGCCGGACACTGGTTGCGGGCTGAAACTGATCCAGCGCGCGGCGTTTCTGCGTTTGCCGTATTTCGACCATATGCACCGCTACATTCCTGCGCTGATCCAGCGTCACAACGGCCGCATGATCACCCACCCGGTCAACCACCGATCGCGCACGGCCGGGGTTTCCAAGTACGGCAACATTGACCGTGCGCTGGTGGGTGTTCTCGACCTGATCGGTGTCTGGTGGCTGATCCGGCGCACGCGTCTGAATACCCAAGCGCAGGAGATCGACGGATGAACCTGTCCCGCGAAACCCTGTGGCTGGTGGTCGGTTTCAGTGGCCAGATCGCCTTCACCGGTCGCTTCGTCCTGCAGTGGCTGTACAGCGAATACAAAAAACGCAGCGTGATCCCGGTGAGCTTCTGGTACCTGAGCATCATCGGCAGCACGCTGTTGTTCGCCTACGCGATTTACCGGCAGGACCCGGTGTTCATCGCCGGCCAGGCGTTCGGCTCCATCGTTTACTTGCGCAACCTGCAATTGATTGCCCGCAGCAAAACCGTGAAGGACTGACCCATGCGCCGAACCCTGTCACCCGGCGTCGAATGCCTGGGGCTGATGCTGCTTGCTCTGTTGTTGGTTGGCGCGGGACTGGGATTGCGCCAGCCGCAGAATGTCGATGAAGAACGCTTCCTCGGTGTGGCGCTGGAGATGCTGCACAACGGTTCGTGGTTGATTCCCCATCGCGCCGCGGAGATTTACGGCGATAAACCCCCAATATTCATGTGGACCGTGGCGTTTTTCACCTGGATCACCGGGATGCCCGCCATTGCCCTGTATATTCCGGGGCTGCTGTCCGCTACTTCGGTCACGGCCATGCTCTACGACCTGGGCCGCCGACTCTGGAACCGGCGAGCCGGTCGAACGGCGGCGCTGTTGTACCTGGCGACCTATCAGACGTACAGCATTCTGCGCACCGGCCAGATCGACAGTTTTCTGATTCTGTTCACCTCGCTGGGCCTGTATGGCCTGGCCCGTCATCTGCTGCTCGGGCCTGCCTGGCGCTGGTTTTACGCCGGATGCGCCGCCATGGGGATCGGCGTGATCACTAAAGGGGTCGGCTTCGTGCCGGCCTTGATGCTGATTCCGTATGCCTACGCGGTTCGCAAAGGCTGGCCCGGTGTGGTGGCGATGCCGGGCGAGGCGCGCAAATGGTGTATGGGTGTTGTGGTGGTGCTGGGCGCGGTTGCCATCTGGCTGCTGCCCTTGGCGCTGTCCATCGCGCTCAATGGCGGCGCTGACGAGATCGCCTATGCGCGGGAAATCCTGCTGCGCCAGACGGCGGGGCGCTATGCCGCAGCCTGGGACCATCGCGAGCCGTTCTGGTATTTCTTCATCAGCGTTATTCCGCAATATTGGCTGCCGTTGGTGCTCGCGTTGCCATGGCTGATTCCCGCCTGGGGCCGGCAATTGCGCAAGCGCGACGGTCGAGTGCTGGTGCTGCTGGGGTGGGTGCTGCTGGTCGTGCTTTTTTTCTGCCTGAGCAGCGGCAAGCGCAAGTTGTACATCTACCCGGCATTACCGGGGCTGGTGCTGATTGCCGCGCCGCTGATGCCGTGGCTGTTCAAGCGCTGGTTCCGTCGACGCCTGCTCGGCTGGCGGATCTTTCAGGGGGTGGCCGTGACCTGGTTTGCGCTGTGGTTCGCCCGCGGTTTCATCGAGCCGGTCAAGGACGGTGCCAATCCCCACGAGGCGTTGATGGCGCAGGCGGCGGCCATGACCCAGGGCGCCGACCTGGTGTTGGTCAATTGGCGTGAGGGCCATTGGTTGTTCGCAAGGCAGCCGATCGTGCATTTCGGAATGGCGGGTTCAACGGTCGAGCAGGCGGCGCGGTGGCTGCGCGAACATCCGCAGGCGTACGCATTGGTCCCGGATGATCAGCTCGCCCAGTGTTTCAATTCTCAGGCCGCCCGCGAGCTGGGTGAAACCTCCCGGGCGCAGTGGTCGATCGTCGGTGCCGACGCCGATAACGGCAATTGTCATCCCGGCCCGCCCGGCCATATCTATCGCTTCACCTGGGACCGTGCATCGCTATAATCGACCCCACGTTTCACATCTGTCACCACACGAGACTGCCATGACCATTTCCCTGTATGACGCTTCCGTTCCGGTTTTCAAACAAATGCTCACCGCCCTGAGCGACGTTCTGAACAAGGCCGAAGCCCACGCTACCGCCAAGAACATTGACCCAAATGCTTTCCTGCAAGCCCGTCTGTTCCCTGACATGTTCCCGCTGGTGCGTCAGGTGCAGATCGCGGTGGATTTCGCCAAGGGTGTTTCTTCGCGTCTGGCCGAGATCGAAGTGCCGAAGTACGACGACACTGAAACCACCTTTGCCGAGTTGCAAGCGCTGCTGGCCAAGGTTCTGGGTTACATCGGTGAGATCAAGCCTGAGCAGATCAACGGCAAGGAAGGCATCGAGATCGTTACTCGTCCAGGCACGCCGAAAGAGAAGCGCTTCAGCGGCCAGGCTTACTTGCTGAGCTACGGCTTGCCGCAGTTCTTCTTCCACGTCACCACCGCTTATGCACTGCTGCGCCACAACGGCGTGGAAGTGGGCAAGCGCGATTACATGGGCGCGTTCTAAACCGCCCGGGTACAAAAAAGCCCCCGCAGCCTCAGGTTGCGGGGGCTTTTTCATGTGTAGGCATTAGCGCATCACGCCAACTGCTGAACCTTCTCCTTCTCCTTCTCCTTCTCCCCCAAACAAGCCGCCGCCGTAAACAGCACATCAGTTGACGAATTCAACGCAGTCTCCGCCGAGTCCTGCAACACCCCGATAATGAAACCGACCGCCACCACCTGCATGGCGATTTCACTGGGAATACCAAACAGGCTGCACGCCAATGGAATCAGCAACAGCGAGCCACCCGCCACACCCGACGCACCGCAGGCACAAATCGCCGAAACGACGCTCAACAGAATGGCAGTCGGAATATCCACAGCGATACCCAGCGTATGCACAGCCGCCAGCGTCAACACGGTGATGGTGATCGCAGCACCCGCCATGTTGATGGTGGCGCCCAGCGGAATGGAAACCGAATAAGTGTCCTCGTGCAGCCCCAGACGCTTGCTCAGTTCCAGGTTGACCGGAATGTTCGCCGCCGAGCTGCGGGTAAAAAACGCCGTGATGCCGCTTTCACGCAGGCACATGAGCACCAGTGGATACGGGTTGCGACGCAGCTTCCAGAACACGATTACCGGGTTCATCACCAGCGCCACAAACAGCATGCAGCCCAGCAACACCGCCAGCAGATGCGCGTAGCCGACCAAGGCACCAAAACCGGAAGTGGCAAGCGTCGATGCCACCAGGCCGAAAATCCCCAGCGGCGCGAAACGAATTACCAGGCGCACGATCAGGGTCACGCCGTTAGACAAATCGCCGAGCACTTCACGGGTGGTGTCGCCGGCATGGCGAATGGCAATGCCCATGCCAATGGCCCACGCCAGAATGCCGATGAAGTTGGCATTCATCAGCGCGCTGACCGGGTTGTCCACCACGCTCAGCAGCAGACTTTTCAGCACTTCACTGATACCGCCCGGCGCCGTCACCGCGACGTCGTGAGTGGCCAGCACCAGGCTCGACGGGAACATCATACTGGCCACGACCGCGACCACTGCGGCGGCAAACGTGCCGAGCAGGTACAGAAACAGAATCGGCCGGATGTGGGTTTCCTGGCCGTGCTTGTGGTTGGCGATCGACGCCATGACCAGCACGAACACCAGAATCGGCGCGACGGCTTTCAGCGCCGAGACGAACACTTTGCCGATAAACGCGGTGGACTTCGCCACCTCGGGCGCAACCAGCGCCAGGGCAATCCCGGCGAGCAGGCCGATGATGATTTGCGAAACCAGGCTCAAGCGTTTCAAGCGTTGCAGTAACGAAGGGGATGAAGCGGTCATAACGGCATCTCTGATTTTATTAGGTGCGGGGTTGTCGCGACATCGGGGCCATTAAATGGGCGATGATCAGGGTGTACGAATCGCAGGGCGCGGACTTTATCACAGCGTCGTCGTCATCCTTCAGACCTGTGACGATCTGCCGCCCGCCGGTTAAACGCGAATTGCAGGTTCGTGCAACCCCCTTCGGAAACACTCTGTTAACATTGCGCATCCTCATTTTCATCTCTGCCAGTGGGCCTTCGGGCTATCGCTGGTGTCGCCGTTTTCTGGAGTTCTGCATGCTGTTGCCCATCCTTCTGTTGTCCGCTGCCGGTTTTACGGTGCTGACCACGGAATTCGTCATCGTCGGCCTGTTGCCGGCGATTGCCCGAGACCTCGAAGTCACCATCCCGCAAGCGGGTTTGCTGGTGACCTTGTTCGCCTTCACCGTCGCCGCGTTCGGGCCATTCCTGACTGCGTACTTCGCCCGATTCGAACGGCGCAAGCTGTTCATCTCGGTGTTGATCATGTTCGGCCTGGCCAACACCCTCGCAGCGTTTGCGCCGAACATTTGGGTGATGGCCATTGCGCGGTTGATCCCCGCGCTCGGGCTGCCGGTGTTCTGGGCGCTGGCCAGTGAGACAGCGGTGGACATCGTCGGGCCGGATTACGCAGGACGCGCCATCGCCAAGATCGGTTTTGGCATCGTCTGCGCCACGGTGTTTGGGATTCCGGTCGGCACGCTGATTTCCGATGCATTCGGTTGGCGCAGTGCCTTCGGCATTCTGGCGGTCATCGCGTTTGCCAAGGCGTTGTTGCTGTTTATCTACTTGCCGAAAACCAGCCTGCACCAGCATCAGGTGAGTTTCCGTTCACAGTTCAAGATCCTGCGCAGTCCGCTGATGATTGGGCACGTGTTGCTGTCGATCCTGGTGTTCAGCGGCATGTTCACCGCTTACACCTACCTGGCTGACATCCTTGAGCGGTTGGCCGGTTTCAACGGCACGGTGGTGGGCTGGTGCCTGATGGGCTTCGGCGCAGTCGGCTTGATCGGCAACTCGTTGGGCGGTCGTGCGGTGGATCGTCATCCGCTGATCGCTTCCGTGACGTTCTGCGCCTTCATGATTGCCGGCATGGTGGCGCTGGTGCCGAACATTCATTCGCCACTGGGGCTGGCGGCCGCGATGGGGATCTGGGGCGTGACGCAGGCTGCGTTGTTCCTGGTCAGTCATGTGCGTTTGATGAAGGCAGCGCCCGAGGCGCCGGCCTTTGCCGCGTCGCTGAACATTGCCGGGGCCAACCTCGGGATCGGTTTGGGTGCGATGGTCGGCGGGCGCGTGATCGACAGCGTTGGCTTGGGCGGGCTTGGCTTTGCGGCGGCGGCTTTCATCCTGGCTTCGATTCTGCTGGCCATGGCGCTGATGACCTTCAAGCCCCGCGAAATCTGCGCCTGACACCTTACATCGCGGTGAACAGTTCGCGCCGGGCACCTTCGGTAATCGCAACGATGCCGGGGTGCTTGACCTTGCGTTCCACCGAAATGGCGTAGAACGATTCGGTCACGGCGTCGGTCTGGCCAATCAGTTCCACGCTGCATTGGCGTTTCACTTCATCGGCAATCACGCTCGGGCCGATGAAAATCCCGCTGCCGGATTGGCCAAACGCCTGCATCAGGGCGCTGTCATCGAACTCGCCGACGATCCGCGGCTGGATCTGTTGCTCGGCAAACCAGCGCTGCAAGCGGCTGCGCACAACGGTTTCCGGTCCCGGAATCAGCAGTGGCGCGCCGTGCAGGCTGCGGGGAAAGTCCCGACCGTACTGTGCCGCCAGTTCAGGGGTGGCGAAGAAGCTGATCCCGCATTCCCCGAGTTTCTGGCTGTAGCCCTTGATGTCCAGGTGCGACGGCATCGGGCTGTCGGAGATCACCAGGTCGAGGCGCTGAATCGCCAGGTCGGCGAGCAAGCGTTCGAGTTTGTCCTCGCGACAGGTGATACGCAGCGGCTCGCTCAACTCCATGGTTGGCGCAATCAGGCGATAAACGATGGATTTGGGCACAACGTCGGCCACTCCGACCCGAAACAGAATCTGCTGCTCGTTGGGTTGCGCCCGCAACATCAACTCCAGTTCGCCGCCGAGCTGAAACATCTGTTCGGCGTAGGGCAGGGCCTGACGCCCGGCTTCGGTGAGCTCCAACTGTCGGCCAACCCGGCGAAACAATTCGATGCCATACGTTTGTTCGAGCAAGGATATCTGCCCGCTGATGGTCTGCGGCGTCAGGTTCAGTTGCTCGCAGGCACGGACGATGCTGCCGGTCTTGGCCACCACCCAGAAATAATGCAGTTGTCGATAGTTGAGCATGGCGACCTACAGTTCGTTAAAACCGAAGTATAACCGCCAAAAATACGAATTTTCCTGAAGTGTTTGCCTCCCTAGAATGCCTCGCTATCAACGGGCCATCGTTTCGGCCTGTTCGGTTCTATCGAGGAAAGCATCATGAAGCTTAAAACCACGGCACTGCTGATCGCGTCTTTACTGGTATTGGCCGGTTGCGACCAGGCTGAAAAAAGCGCTCAGCAACTGATGGGCAAGGCTGCCGAATCCGCCAAGCAGGCGATTGACGACACCCACAAGGCCGCCGAGCAAGCGATCAGCGATGCCACCGGCGGGCTGATCAGCAAGAAAGAACCATCGGGCGACGACAAAGAGAAATCCGAATCTTCGTCCCAGGAAATCTAAACCGTCTTAAACGAGTCAGGACTGACCCATGGAATACCTTTTAGAACTTGCTGCAAGCCCCACCGCCTGGGTTGCCCTGGCTACGTTGGTGGTGATGGAAATCGTGCTCGGCATCGACAACCTGATCTTCATCTCGATCCTGACCAATAAACTGCCGGAGCAGCATCGGCAGAAAGCGCGGCGCATTGGTATCGGCATGGCGCTGATCCTGCGACTGGCACTGCTGAGCACCATCGCGTTCATCGTCCAGTTGACTGAGCCTGTGATCGAGATCCTCGGCCACGCGTTCTCCTGGAAAGACATGATCCTGATCGCCGGTGGCCTGTTCCTGTTGTGGAAAGCGACCACCGAAATCCACCACAGCATGGACCCTGCGCCGGATGATCCGAAGTCGGCCACCTCGACCGTGACCCTGGGCTTTGCCGCAGCGATCGGTCAGATCCTGATGCTGGACATGGTGTTCTCCATCGACAGCATCATTACCGCTGTCGGCATGACCGAGCATTTGCCGATCATGATCATCGCGGTGGTGGTGTCGGTGCTGGTGATGTTGCTCGCGGCGGACCCGTTGGCCAAGTTCATCAACGACAACCCGACAGTGGTGATGCTGGCGCTGGGCTTCCTGATCATGATTGGCATGACGTTGATCGCCGAAGGCTTCGGCGCCCACGTACCGAAAGGCTATGTCTACGCGGCCATGGCGTTCTCGGCCACGATCGAGGGCTTGAACATGATGTCCCGGCGGGCCAAGCAGAAGCGCATCGCCGCTGAAGCGTAACCTGCGATAAACAAAAGGCCGCCTGCGCTCGCAAGAGCTCAGGCGGCCTTTTTTGTTCGGGCCGTTTGAATGCGCGGGTCAATGTGCCGTCGCGTGGCGGGGAGCCGGTTTATCGGTCTTCGCTACCTGAAGGGGGTGGGCAGGGTGATGGTGCCGGCGCGTAATTCGCAGGACGCCCCACAACATGGCGGCGGCAACGGCCAGCCAGCCGGAAATCAACATGATTATGGTCATTGTCAGGCTCATCGGTGCCTCCTCTTTGCCCTGCTGCGGGCACACACTCTCTGCAAGTGACAGTCTAGTCGCTGCCATGTTTCAGGCTATTGACCAAAGGTCGCCTTCATCAACCAGTTCGCTCTATCGAATGCACTGAACTGCCGGTTAAGGCTATACCGCTGCTGCGTGGCGTCCTATGATCGACGGCCAGGCCGGGAGCAGAATGACGGCGATTGAACAACGGAGTGATGAGGGTGCGGGTAATGTCGCGAATTCGAATGGCAGCACTGATTGCCGGTTGTGTTGCGGGTCTGGCCGGCTGCGCGGGAAGCGTTGCGCCTGAGGTCAAGCGGCTGCCGGAACGGGTTGAGCTCAGCGGCACGTTCTACCGCGGGCAAGATTATCAAAGCGGACCGCAGGTCCTGGCGAGCATGCTGTCGCAACAGGGCATTGTGATTACACCGGGTTTGCTCGAAAAACCCCTGCACGTACCAGGCGCCGAAGCGCAATTGCAGCAGAACATGCAAAACCTCGCCCGCGAGTACGGCATGGTCGTTTATCCCCTCGACAGCCATTTGCCTGCGCTGCTGACCCAGGTCGCGGCAGGCTATCCGGTGATGGTGCGTTTCACCGAGGGCTCGGCCTTTTGGGCGGAACCGCGTTACGCGATTCTCGCCGGGTACAACCGTCAGAAGCGGACCGTCCTGCTGCGCGCCGGGATGAATCGTCGGGAATTGATGAGCTTCGGTTCGTTTGAGTCGGCTTTCAAGGACGCCGGCGGTTGGGCGGTGCTGATCCAGAAACCGAACCAGATTCCGGCCAATGTCGATCAGCAACGCTGGTTGAAAGCGGCGAGTGACCTGGCTCAGGCCGGTCAGGAGCAAGCGGCGGCTCGTGCGAAGAAGGCACTGGGCGCTCAGTAATTTTCCGTTCGTCATCTGCATTGCACTGCAGCGCGCGGTTGGCCTCTGAGGAATAAGGGCCCGGATTTTTCCGGGCCAGTTCCAAGGAGGCATTCATGACAAATCCCACTGCACCCACCGGCCCGCACTCGTCTGAGCATTCATCAGGCGACGAGTTGGGTTTTGACCCTGATTCGCCGGACCTCGCCGATCCGCAGGTCGATCCTGTCGGCCCGGCCAAGGCGCCCAAGGATGTAAAGCCTGGCGAGGATACCAAGGCCCCCGCGAAACCTTACGACCCGCTGGCAAATCTGAAACCCTGACGTTCAGTGCGAGGTGTATATGTCGACCGATTCGAGTTTTGACGACAAGCGTCCGGACAGTGTTCCCACCACCCCCGAAGACGACATTGATCCGGTGATGGACCCTGACAGCCCGATGCGCGACCCATTGGCCAGGCCTGTGGTGGTGCCGACCGAACATCCGCAGGGCAGAAGGGATCCGAGTGCCGGCGATGGCATTCCGGATGACGACCAGATGCCGCTGCCGAATGATTAACGCGGACGAAAAAAAGCCCCGACTGATCGGGGCTTTTGCTGTCAGCGTCGTTACTTCGAGGCTTCAACCACACCGCTCTGACGGTGCTTGAGGTTCTTTTCCGATTTGTATTGCAGGGCCACGGAAGGAACGTCGGCGCCCTTGCCGGTCTCGACCCAGTTGCGAATGCGACTGGCATCGGCAAAGTGCGTGTACTTGCCGAAGGCGTCGAGAATCACCAGCGCCACCGGACGATTGCCCATGCTGGTCACCAGCACGAGACAATGGCCGGCCTCGTTGGTGAAGCCGGTTTTCGTCAGCTTGATGTCCCAGTTCGGCTTGCCGACCAAATGGTCGGTATTGCGGAAGCCCAGGCTGTAGTTGGGTTTGCGGAACGAGACGGTTTTTTCCTTGGTGGTGCTCAACTCGGTCAATAACGGGTACTTGTGCGCGGCGATCAGCAATTTGCTCAGGTCGCGGGCGGTAGAGACGTTACGAGGGGAGAGGCCGGTTGGTTCGACGAAGTGGGTGCTGGTCATGCCCAACGCCTTGGCCTTGGCGTTCATCGCGGCAATGAATGCGACATAGCCGCCCGGATAGTGGTGGGCCAGGCTTGCGGCGGCGCGGTTTTCCGAGGACATCAGGGCGATCAGCAGCATTTCCCGGCGCGGCAATTCGCTTTTGAGTTTCACCCTGGAAAATACGCCTTTCATTTCTGGCGTATCGCTGATGTTGATATTGATGTACTCGTCCATGTTCTGCCTGGCTTCGACCACCACGAGACCGGTCATCAATTTGCTGACGGAGGCGATAGGGACAACCACATCGGGGTTGCTGGCATAGATGACTTTGTTGGTCTGCATATCCAGCAGCAACGAGCTGCCGGAAGCCAGCTTGAGTTGTTTCGTATCTCGAGGTGCCGCGGTGGTATCGGCAGCATTGACCGTTGGCGTGATGAACGTCCCTGTAATTGCAAAAAATAGGCTCAGGATGGAAAGACGGATTTTCACGCTGGCAGACTCATAAGGTGTGGATTTGCCGTTCTGTAACGGGCTGTTTCTTGAAAACCGACGCATTTTAGGAGTATGTGCTAGGAAAGCTATAGGCGCCTGTAAACAAAGGCTGAAGATGAATTATTTTTTATTCCTGTACCAATTTTGTACCAATCTGGCTTTCCAGCTTCCCGACCTCTGACCAGTCGGTAGTGGAGCTCAGCCAGCGAGCGTAAGTCGACAGCAGCACCTGGACGCTGTGTCCAAGTTGTCCAGCAATGAACGC
>LNAP01010365.1_pt2 | contig 21013 bp, 14 predicted proteins | sample 602601 | NCBI WGS metagenome assembly LNAP01 (sample SAMN02440304, study PRJNA202911) | soil metagenome | biome: Subtropical and temperate rainforests or woodlands; isolation source: soil samples (1 kg each in a 20% v/v slurry with milli Q water) were... ...
CACCCCAGTACGCAATACCCGCCTCGCGCCGCCTACTTGAGCAAGAACACCAACAACGGATTGTCGTTCAGTCGCCCATTGAACATCGGCGCCAGGTGTTCCACCGGTGTGCCCTTCAACTGCTCGGTTTCCTTGCGCGCCACGATCACCCAGGACGGCCGTGGCAGCGAGTCCAACTGATCGAGCTGGTTACGCCCGATGAACAGCGGTTGCTCGTCGTGATCCAGGTTCATCATGTAGCGCACGGCCCAGGTGTCCCGCGCAAGGCCGACAAACACCAACGGTCCCGGCTCTTGTGCGCGAAGCGCTTCCACCTGACTGACAAATTGCCGGGTGTCGAACTGCAGGTCCTTGGCCGGCTCTACCACGGTCACCAGCAACAACCACTGCGCCGCCAGTGCGATCGCGCTGAGCCACACCAAACGCCCGGCGCGACGCCAGGCGATCAATGCCGCCCCCTGCAGGATCACCAGCACGCCGATCAGCAACGGCAACGAAACGTCCGGCCAGTAACCGTGCTTCTGCCACCCATGCCGACACACGAAGACTACAACCACGCACAACGCCGGCAGCGCCGCGACGAGCCATGTGTAACAGCGACGCACCCCGACGAACCAGTTCTGTGCGTGGAGCAGCCCATAGGCGGCGACAGCGGCAAACATCGGCACCATGGGCAGGATGTAATAAGCGCGCTTGAAGTGCGGCACCGACAGCCCGAGCAGAATCATCAAGCCGCAGGCGCCGAGCCGCACGACCAGTTGCACGTCGTCATTGCCCCAGCGTTCCGGCCAGCGATGACGCAACGCAACCATGCTCGCCAACGCCATGGGGACCACCGGGAAGTAACGGTACAGACTCAGCTGGAAGTAGAAATAGAACGGTTCGCCGATTTCATCGAGGCGCCCGCCAACCTGCATCTTGAACACTTCATCGGCAAAGGCCTGGCCCCCACTGATCCGCGCCAACTGCATCAGCAGCCACCAGCAACACGCCAACAGCAGCAACCCGATAACGCCGTGGATCAGCACTTGCCTGACCCGCTCCCCCGGACGACCCAACGCCCAATACACGCAGGCCACCCCACAGACTTCGATCAAGCCCAACGGCCCGCGAATCGCAAAGCCCAGGATAAACAGCGGGAACACCGCCAACTGCCGCAGCCGCGAGCCAAGGCGTTCGCCACTGTGCAGCAGGTAGAAGCTGCCTACGCACAACAGCGCCACCATCTGATCCAGGCACACCGAGCGCGACTTTTCGAGCAACTGGGTGGTGAGCAAGGTCAGCAGCACCGTCAACAGCGCCCAGGCGCGACTGGAAGGCGCCAGCAAGCGATAGATCAGCGCCACCACTCCGGCAGAGGCCAGCGCGGTGGGCAGGACATTCGCCAGGTGGTTGGGCGCACCGAACAACCGGGCGAATACAAAACTGAAGAACGTCGCCGTACCGGGATAATCCGCGTAGGGCTGGCCGTAGGTGGTGGGGAAAAGACTCGCCCCATGGCGAAACATTTCCTGCATGAACAACGCCCAGCGCCCGTCAAACCCCTGAGGCTGCTGGTCCCAGATCCCCAACGTAAATAACAACAAAGCAATCAGAAAAATGCCCAGAGACTCCAGGCGAAAAGAGTTGCGCTGATCCATCGGTTGTCCTGCCAGGTAGTGAGCGGCGGCTTATGGTGCCCAACACATCCCAAATAGCGCCTGAACAACCCTGAACATTCATGTGCCCGGCCGATCTGCGCGCCACACCAGCGTCGGGATCAGGCGAACGTAGATCAGCTCGCCAATCAACTCGACCAGGGTTTGCAGGATCACCGCCGTCGCCGCCAACCCGCGCACGCCTTCGGGCAACGCCAGCGCCAGGGGCAACACCACCAGCGAGTTACGCGTCGCCGCGCTGAACGTTACCGCGCGCGCCGTCACCGCCGGCAGCGCGAACAGGCGCGCGGCGAACATCCCCATCAATGGCGCCAACAGCACGAAGCCAACGTAGACCGGAATCACCGGCAGCAACAGGCTGATATCGCGCACCACCGCGGTGATTTGCGAACCGATCACCACAAACAGCACCGCGGCCATCGCCGGCACCGGCAACCAGGCCCAGGCATCGTTCCAGGCGTTGACGACCGAGGATCGCCGCGCCAGCGAGGTGGTGATCACCGCCAGCACCATCGGCACCACGATCAATAACAGGAACGCCTCGACAAACGGCCGCACCTCCACCACCACCGCGGACTGCGCGCCCAACATCAACCCCAGGTACACCGGCAACAACACCAACTGCAGCAACAACAGCAGCGGCGTCGCGGCCAGCATCAAGCGCGAATCGCCCTTGCCGATATGGGTAAACACCACCACGTAGTCGATACACGGCGTCAGCAACACCAGCAACGCCCCCACCAGCAACGCCGGGCGCTCCACCAGGCCACGCGTCAGTAGCCACACCAGCACGGGCACGAGAACGAAATTGGCCAGCAGCAACGCCGCCAGGAACCGCTGGTTGCCCACGCCTTGGCGCAGCTGCAGAAACGGGATTTGCAGGAACATCGCATACATCAGCACCGCGATGGCCGGCGTGACCAGCACGCCGAGGCCATGCGCCAATGACGGCGCGAGCAGACCGAAAGCGGCGGCCAGGAGGACGGTGGCGAAGTAGAGGGGAATCTGGTGGTGTTCGAGGGTGTCGCGGGTCATCAGGACGCTCTCGCTGATTGCAAAGGCGCAAGCCTAAGCATCTACTGGCGTGAGGTCGAGTGGTGTGGCCCGATCACATCCCTGGGATATTCCTGGCGAGTGTGTAACACCATCACTATCTCAACGTGCTCCGTCACCCGATAGACCACCAGGTAGTTTGGATGAACAACCATTTCCCGAGTACCAGACAAGCGACCGTGCTTGAATCCGTATGGCAACGGTCGTAGCTGGCAGCTTGCTCTTCTGTTTCAAACTCCGAAACGATGGGAGAACGTGGAATGCTCATAGAGACCTCCGTAATGGATGCCTGCCAGTCTAATCTGTCCATGGTTGGCTGTCGTTTCTCTCAGATGTGTGGTTTTTTCGGAACAAGCCACTGTGCGCGGGCGTTGTAGGCGTTGTGAGCGCCAGAGATTAGTGAGTCAGCGGAACGAAGTACAAGTGCTGGCAAACTGGCCAACCGTTACCAAAAATAAAAAATCGGCACAGGCCCAAAACGATGAATTTGAATGATGCCTCTTCGCTAACGCCTGCAACTCAACCCAGCCAAAACACTTCCTTCAGGGCACCCGCCGCAGACGGCTACCCGCTTGGCGGCTTCACCTGGCGCCACATCCGAAGCGACCCTACACGCCCGGTCGTCATCATCAACGCCGCCACCTCCGTGCGCTGTCGCCACTATTCACGCTTCGCCGACTACCTGTTCGCCAACGGCTTCGATGTCATCACCTACGACTATCGCGGCATCGGCGAGTCCCGCCGTGGTTCGCTGCGAGGCTTCAAGGCCTCATGGTCGGATTGGGGCCGCCTGGATTTCGAGGCGATATTGCAGCGGGCGCAGCGCGAGTTCCCGGGGCAGCCGATCGACGTGGTCGGTCACAGCTTCGGCGGCTGTGCAGCGGGGCTGGGGGCGTCCGGCGCAGTGATCCGGCGCCTGGTGACGGTGGGCGCGCAATTCGCCTACTGGCGCGATTACGCCGCGAGCGGGCGCTGGCGCATGGTTGGCAAGTGGCATGTGGTGATGCCACTGGTGACGGCGCTGTTCGGCTACTTCCCGGGCAAGCGCCTGGGCTGGCTGGAGGATACGCCGGCCGGCGTGGTACGGGACTGGAGCACGCCGACGCCGAGCTATGAAACACGGCCCAGCGGGCGCGCCTTGGGTGAACTGCCGTTTGCCCGGGTAACGGCGCAGGTGCTGGCGATCAGCATCACCGACGATCCCTTCGGCACCGTGCCGGCCATCGAGCGCTTGCTGAGCTACTTCGCCAGCAGCGAACGCACTCACCTGCGCATCGCCCCTGACGATATCGGAGAAACACAGGTCGGACATTTCGCGTTCTTTCGCAGCGAGTATGAGGATCGGCTGTGGCCGATTGCGCTGGCATGGCTGAAGCACGGCGCGCTAACACCCGGCACACCGGGCCGTCGCATGACGGCGCGCGTCTAGAACCCCTTGGGATTTCCCTCAACCTGCGCTTCAATACCCACCCAGATCCTGAACCAAGGACGTGAGCCCATGGCCTCGCCGAACAAGCAGCAAAAACGCGCCCACCGGGCAAAGGCCAAGGCCAAGCAAAACCGTACCCAACGCGCCGTCGCGAGCAAGCCGGATGCATTTGCCGGCGATGACAGCCGCATCGATCTTGAGTCGGTGGATTTGACTGAATTGTTTGTCGAAATGCGTACTGCCGGCGAAATCAGCCAGCAAGCGCTGTGCGCGGCATTCCTGGCGCACCCGCTGTTGGCATTGGTGCTGGAGCAGGAAGGCGAAGAAGAGGCCACCGACTTTATCCTGGCGGCACTGATCGAATATCGGCAGTGGGCTACCGACACCGAGGATGAAGCGGCAGCCCTGGCGTGGGTCGAGTCGCCGCAGTTCCAGGCGGATTACGTCGCCGCATCCCAGGCGCTGGTGATTTCCCAAGACTGACGCAAAACGCAATGTGGGAGGGGGCTTGCCCCCGATTGCGGTGTGCCAGTCGACATCTAATTGACTGATACACCGCTATCGGGGGCAAGCCCCCTCCCACATTTGAACTGCGGCGCAATCAAGCACCGCACTCCATCACATCAATTCAGTACTGCAGCGCCTACGCTCTGGGCCTTGCGACGGCTCGAAACGAGCAGCCCCGCCGCCACCACCAGCAAGCTCAAGACCCCGGTCGCGATGATCTCGACCCGATGGGCTTCCTGGAACAGCATGATCCCCAGCGTACCGACGATGAACACCATCACCGCGTAGGTCAGGCCTGGGAACAACCACATTTTGAACGCGAGCGTCTCGCCCGCCGCAGTACGCTTCTGACGCATGCGCAGTTGCGACACCGCAATCACCAGGTACACCAGCAACGCAATGGCGCCGGAACTGGCGAGCAGGAATTCGAACACCGCCGCCGGTGCCACGTAGTTGGCGAAGACCGCCAGGAACGCTGCGCCGGTGGACAGCATCACCGCCCAGTAAGGCGTGCCGCTTTTGTTGGTGCGCTTGGACACAGCGGGTGCATCACCACGACGGCCCAGGGAAAACAGCATGCGCGAGGCGGTGTACAGCGCCGAGTTGAGGCAGCTGGTCACGGCAACCAAGACCACCAGGTCAACGATCAGCTTGGCATTCGGGATGCCCATGCTTTCCAGCACTGTCTGGTAGGAACCTACGGCAGCCAGGGTCGGATCGTTCCAAGGCACCAGGGACACCACGATGAAGATCGACAGCAGGTAGAACAAACCAATCCGCCAGATCACCGAGTTGGTGGCCTTGGTGATCTGCTGGCCCGGGTCCTTCGACTCGGCGGCCGCGATGGTGACAATCTCGGTGCCCATGAACGAGAACATGGTGGTCAGGATGGCCGCCAGCACAGCGCCCATGCCGTTCGGCATGAAGCCCTGGGTGTCGAACAGGTGCGAGACACCGCTGACCTGGCTGGTCGGCAGGAAGCCGAAGATCGCCAGCAGGCCGAGGATCACAAAGCCCACGATCGCGACGACTTTGATCAGCGCGAACCAGAACTCGAACTCACCGTAGTGCTTCACGCTGAACAGGTTGGTCGCCGTCAGCAGCAAGGTGATGATCAGGGTAAACGCCCAGATGGCCACGCCGGGGAACCAGGCATGGAGGATGGTCGCGGCGGCGTTGGCTTCCAATGGAATCACCAGCACCCAGAACCACCAGTACAGCCAGCCGATGGTGAAACCGGCCCAGTGACCGATCGCCCGATCGGCGTAGGTCGAGAACGAACCGGTGTCCGGCGACGCCACGGCCATTTCGGCCAACATCCGCATCACCAAGACCACCAGCGCACCGGCGGCGGCATACGCCAGCAGTACCGCAGGGCCGGCGGCGGCGATCGCGTGGCCGGAGCCGACAAACAAACCGGCACCGATGACGCCGGCAATCGACAACATGGTGACGTGACGCGGTTTGAGCCCCTGTTCGAGGTCATTGGAGCTATGCGTACTACTCATTGACACACCTTTAAACGAGGAATTGCGAAAACGGTCCGCCCGGCGCGTGCCTTTTACGTGAAAAGAAACAAACAGGGCGTTCTTTATTTTTTACGCAATATTTGCGCCAAAATGTTACAAAACCCCGATTGACGCGGGCTGTAGGACGATCCAGCAGCCCTCGCAAGTCATTGAGAATGCTGGCATTCCGCTACAGCGTTACCGAGCGACTCACTTTTACCCGAACGCGCGCACCACAAATACACACAAAAAGTACGTGACGCCCCATAAAAGGGCCGATGATCACCGTTTGCCCGGTTAACCCTTCCAACACCCGCCCAAAGCTGGCACCATCGCGCCCTTTTTCACGCGAAGCCTGCGGGTTTTTCAGGTTCAAACGGCTGTTCGGTTGTTGATGGCGCGACACGCCGCTGTGTCGATGCGACACCTTGCCGCAGACCACCTGTTAAGCATCCGCCGCGCTGTTGGCTGCCATCCGGACGCTATGCTAGGTTGGCGCCTCGCCAGGAAGGCGACCCAACAGCAGGAACGCAACGAACACAATGAGGACCGCACATGGCTCTGGCCGCGCCCGCGCTTGAAATCCGCAACTTGCATAAACGCTATGGTGAGCTGGAGGTACTCAAAGGTATCTCGCTGACCGCTCGCGACGGCGATGTGATCTCGATCCTGGGTTCCTCCGGTTCCGGCAAGTCCACATTCCTGCGCTGCATCAACCTGCTGGAAAACCCAGATCCTGGTGGCTGGCGAAGAGCTCAAGCTCAAGGCCGCGAAGAACGGCGAGCTGATAGCCGCCGACGGCAAGCAGATCAACCGCCTGCGCAGCGAAATCGGGTTTGTGTTTCAAAACTTTAACCTGTGGCCGCACATGAGCATCCTCGACAACATCATCGAGGCCCCACGCCGTGTGCTCGGCCAGAGCAAGGCCGAAGCCATCGAAGTGGCCGAAGCCCTGCTGGCCAAGGTCGGCATCGGCGACAAGCGTCACGCCTACCCCGCGCAATTGTCCGGCGGCCAGCAGCAGCGGGCGGCCATCGCGCGTACCCTGGCGATGCAGCCGAAAGTCATCCTGTTCGACGAACCCACCTCGGCCCTTGACCCGGAAATGGTCCAGGAAGTACTTAATGTGATCCGCGCGCTGGCCGAAGAAGGCCGCACCATGCTGCTGGTCACCCATGAAATGGGCTTCGCCCGCCAGGTGTCCAGTGAAGTGGTGTTCTTGCACCAAGGCCTGGTCGAAGAGCAAGGATCGCCACAGCAGGTGTTTGAAAACCCGCTTTCGGCGCGCTGCAAACAATTCATGTCCAGCAACCGCTAACGGAGCAACATGCATGCAGAACTATAAAAAATTCCTTCTGGCCGCGGCCGTTTCGATGGCGTTCAGCGCCTCGGCCATGGCAGAAACCCTGAAAATGGGGATCGAAGCGGCCTACCCGCCGTTCAACAATAAAGATGCCAGCGGCAACGTCGTCGGCTTCGACAAAGACATCGGCGACGCCCTGTGCGCCAAGATGAAAGTCGAGAAGTGCGAAGTGTATGTATCGGACTGGGACGGCATCATCCCGGCGCTGAACGCGAAGAAATTCGACTTCCTGGTGTCCTCGCTGTCGATCACCGACGAGCGCAAGCAGGCCGTCGACTTCACCGACCCGTACTACTCCAACAAGCTGCAGTTCATCGCACCTAAAGCCACGGCAGACTTCAAGACCGACGCGGCCTACCTGAAAGGCAAGATCATCGGCGCACAACGCGCGACGTTGGCCGGCACCTACCTGGAAGACAAGCTGCCAGACACCACCAGCAAGCTCTACGACACCCAGGAAAACGCCTACCTCGACCTGACGTCCGGCCGCCTGGACGGCATCCTCGCCGACAAGTACGTGCAGTACGAATGGCTCAAGAGCAAAGACGGTTCCGCCTACGAATTCAAGGGCGACCCGGTGGTCGAGAGCGACAAGATCGGTATCGCCGTGCGCAAAGGCGACCCGCTGCGCGAACGCCTGAACAAAGCCCTGGCAGAGATCAAGGCCGACGGCACCTACAAGAAGATCAACGACAAGTACTTCCCTTTCAGCATCGAATGATCTGAACGGTATGCCCGACGCGCTCCCAGGGGCGCGTCGGCTTTCAGCTTTGCCTGCCGCGATATGAAAACACCATGAATTTCGATCTCTACGGATTCGGCCCGGCGCTCGCCGCCGGCGCGCTGATGACCGTCAAGCTGGCGCTCACGGCCCTGTGCCTGGGGCTGGTACTCGGCCTGGCCGGCGCTTTGGCCAAGACGTCCCCATACAAGCTGCTGCAGTGGCTGGGCGGGACTTACTCGACCCTCGTTCGCGGTATTCCCGAACTGTTGTGGGTGTTGCTGATTTATTTCGGCACGGTCAACCTGATGCGTGCCCTCGGGGAGTTTTTCGGTAACCCCGACCTTTCCCTCAGCGCCTTCGCCGCCGGGGTCATCGCCCTGGGCCTGTGCTTTGGCGCCTACGCCACGGAAGTGTTCCGTGGCGCGATCCTCGCCATTCCCAAGGGCCACCGTGAAGCCGGTGTGGCATTGGGCCTGTCGAAGTTTCGCATCTTCACCCGCTTGATCATGCCGCAGATGTGGCGCATCGCCCTGCCGGGCCTGGGCAACCTGTTCATGATCCTGATGAAAGACACCGCGCTGGTATCGGTGATCGGCCTCGAAGAAATCATGCGCCATGCGCAGATCGGCGTGACCGTGACCAAGCAGCCGTTCACCTTCTTCATGGTGGCGGCGTTCATGTACCTGGGCCTCACCGTGCTGGCCATGACTGGCATGCACTTCCTGGAAAAACGCGCCAGTCGCGGCTTTGCAAGGAGCACCCAATGAACGGCGACTACAGCTGGCTGTCCCATTTCGACCTGGGCCTGAACTGGGCCGTGATCATCAAGTGGCTGCCCAAACTGGCCCAGGGCGCGACCCTCACCCTCGAGCTGGTGGCCATTGCGGTGATTGCCGGCCTGCTGCTGGCGATCCCGCTGGGCATCGCCCGCTCTTCGCGCCGCTGGTACGTGCGGACCCTGCCCTATTGCTACATTTTCTTCTTTCGCGGCACGCCGTTGCTGGTGCAACTGTTCCTGGTCTACTACGGCCTGGCGCAGTTCGATGCGGTGCGTAACAGCTTCATGTGGCCGTACCTGCGCGATCCGTTCTGGTGCGCCACCGCCACCATGACCCTGCACACCGCCGCCTATATCGCCGAAATCCTGCGCGGTGCGATCCAGGCCATCCCGCCGGGTGAAATCGAAGCGGCGCGGGCCCTGGGCATGTCCAAGCCGAAGACGCTGTTCTATATCATCCTGCCGCGCGCCTCGCGCATCGGCCTGCCGGCGTACAGCAACGAAGTGATCCTGATGCTCAAGGCCAGCGCCCTGGCCAGCACCGTGACGCTGCTCGAACTGACTGGCATGGCGCGCACCATCATTGCGCGCACGTACCTGCCAGTGGAGATCTTCTTCGCCGCCGGGATGTTCTACCTGCTGATGGCCTATGTGCTGGTGCGCGGTTTCAAACTGCTGGAACGCTGGCTGCGGGTCGATGCCTGCCAGGGACGTTGAAGCGCACTTCCAGGCGCTGGATGCGTTCCTCAGCGAACACCAGGGGCTGTGGCGACCACGGCCCTTCACGCATCGCCAGTTACCCTGGGAATCCCAACATCCCGCGCTCGCCCAGTGGCTGCGCCGGCGCTCGCTGGCCGACGCGGAAAGCAGCCACAACCGGCCCCATGAGCTGCCCGCCCCGGCGCCTTTTCCACAGCTGGCCGCGCAGGCGCTGCGCCTCAGTGCTGTGGATAAGTTACCGACGCAGCCCCTGGCACCCGCCCGCCAGCGCCTGAACGTCGATGTGCCCGGCCGCAAGTGGCAACAGATCGAAGCCTTCGGCGCCGCCCTGGGGTTCGCGCAACCACCGCGGCACTGGCTGGACTGGTGCGCCGGCAAAGGCCACCTCGGCCGCCGCCTGCTGCACAGCGGGCAGCAACTGACCTGCCTGGAATACGATCCGGCCCTGATCGCCGCCGGGCAGGCCTTGAGCGACCACCACCAACTGCCCGTCACCCATCACCTGCAAGACGTACTGGCCGACGTGACGGTCAGCGCCGAACACACACCCGTCGCCCTGCACGCCTGCGGCGACCTGCACGTGCGCCTGCTGCAACTGGCCAGCACTGCTGGCTGCAAGCAACTGGCGCTGGCACCCTGCTGCTACAACCGCATCCGCACCGACCGCTATCAGCCACTGTCGAGCGTCGGCCGCGCTTCGGCGTTACGCTTATCGGTGGATGACCTGGGGCTGCCCCTCAGTGAAACCGTCACCGCCGGCAAGCGGGTGCGCCGGCAACGGGATACGTCCATGGCCAGGCGCCTGGGTTTCGATCACTTGCAGCGCCAATTGCGCCATTGCGACACGTACCTGCCCACGCCGTCCCTGCCCGCCAGTTGGCTGGATAAACCCTTCGCCGACTATTGCCGCGAGTTGGCCGGCCTCAAAGGTTTATCCACAGGCGAGCAGGATTGGACAGCGCTGGAGGCACACGGCTGGCGGCGCTTGGCCGAGGTCAGAAACCTGGAACTGCTGCGAGGGTTGTTCCGCCGCCCGCTGGAGCTGTGGCTGGTGCTGGATCGGGCTCTGTTTCTGCGGGAACAGGGCTACACCGTGGCGGTAGGCAGCTTCTGCGAAACCACCCTGACCCCACGCAACCTTATGGTGCTGGCTGAGCGCGATTAAAGCGCATTTTTTCCTACGCGCGCCCTGTGGATAACTCTGTTGATGAAATCCTTACAGAAGCTGTAACCATCTGCGCTACAGGCCAAATGCCATGCTGATCATTTTTTGTGCAGCGAATAAAACGCACGCAAAACAGGCGGTTGCGCCATATTGAGAATGGCTCCACCCAGACCCCACTCGATGCCATCGGCGACCTGCCGATTGTGCATAAGCATTTCGCGTTCAGCGCATAAAGCGTGATTTAGCGGGCTTTTTTCCGTGCGATCAACAACCGGCACAGCCTCTTGAGATCGTCGCAGGCGGCGCTCGCCGCCAAGTTATCCAGCGGGTCCGTGGCAAAGGCCAGGGCTTCGCTGATCGATGGATCGCGATGCACCACGTCCAACGGATTGTCGCCCAGGCGCAGTTTGAAGGCATTGACCATGTCCCGGCTGAACGCCGAGTTTTCTTCCAGTTGATTGATCACATAGTGGCAATGTGGCGGGCGTTCACGCTCAAGATAAGGCGCCAGCACCGCGTCCAACTGGTCAAGCGTGCCGAGGCATGCGGCATTCGGCTGGACGACGACCAATACGCTATCGGCCACGCTCAACGCTTGATGCAGATAGACGTTATTACCGGCGGGGGTGTCGATGAGCATGAGCGGGCGCTCGCTCAACCCCAGGGTCGACAGGTGCTGCGCCAACCACTCCGGTTCGCGCGTGAGCCAACGTTGCAGGTTGTCCTTCTGCTTGATATCGGTGTGCCCGAAGGGGATCACGCGGCAGCCGGCAAACCCTGTTTGCAGGAGCGTCTCCCAGCGCGTATTGAGCAGGCTGGCGCGGCCGACGCCCAGGAGCTCCGGGGCCACGCCGAAATGCTGGCGCAATGCGTTTTGAGGGTCCAGATCCAGCGCCACCACCGACTCCCCCAAGCGCTGCAAGCCGCTGCTCAACGCCGTGGCCAGGGTGCTGCGGCCAACGCCGCCATTGACCGAGACCAGCGCCACCACGGTTGGGCGCGGTGTGCTCAAGTCATAATGATGAGGTTGTTCATAGGCCGCTGGCGCATTGGCGCAAAAGCGCGAGCCGTCTTTCTGGTTAGCGCGGGTGCCATCATCGAATGGAAGGGTGCCGAAAAAGTGCAGCCGAGCGTTCCGTGCCTTGGGCTCCCGGGTCAGGCTCTTGCCGGACGGGGCAAACAGATCATCGGTACGGCTCATGGCCATAACTCCTTCACAGTGCCATTAAAGACGTGAAAGGTCGGCAAGATAAGGCTGACCGCAAGTCTTTTTGTCGGCGCTTTGGTTGCGACATTCTGTGACAGGCGTTATGAGGTGTCATTATTTTGATGGAATTGCCGCCACCCTTTCAGACGAGCGGAAAATAGCCAATTTACCGGCACTTATTCAGGATAAATTGCTACAAAGTGATTTCATCGTGCCATTGTTTTTTACCCGGTATCACCGCACCATTGCCGCACCTTCAATGCTGCAAGCTCGGGTATTCGCAGTGGCGATACGCTTTAACTTCCCTCGGTTCCTGTACGGTCTGGCCATCACGCTGTTGCTGGGTGGCGGCCTGCTGGGCAATCTGCTCGCCGATTGGGATTTCAGCCAGATCAGCCGCCGCGCCGAGGCGCTTTACGGGCCCCTGGGCGCCGGGCGCCAGCGTATCGATGCCTGGCAACACCTGCTCACGGCGCAAAAGCAGGTCAGCGAGACCGAACAACTCAACGTGGTCAACTTGTTCTTTAACCGCCAGTTGCACTACGAAGAAGATATCGACCTGTGGCACGAGATCGATTATTGGGCGACGCCCATTCAATCCCTGTGGAAAGGTGCCGGTGATTGTGAAGACTATGCCATCGCCAAATACTTCAGCCTGCGTCACTTGGGCGTCCCGGCCGAGAAGCTGCGCATAACCTACGTCAAGGCCTTGCGCCAGAATCGCGCGCATATGGTACTGACCTACTATGCAAGCCCGGAAGCCATGCCGTTGGTACTGGACAGCCTGATGGACCCCATTCTGCCGGCCAGCCAACGTCCGGACCTGCTGCCCGTCTACGCTTTCAACGGCGAAGGGTTGTGGCTGACCGGCGCGGCGGGCAACAAAAAAGTCGGTGATAGCAAGCGCCTGTCACGCTGGCAGGATGTCTTGAAAAAAATGACCGCCGAAGGTTTTCCGGCCAGTTCGGATAATTAACAGGAGCTACGATGTCACTGTTCAAACAATTGCTGATCGCTATCTGTGTGTTTCTAGTGGTTGCCTTCAGCGGTAGCTTCATCGTCAGCCTGGAAAGCTCGCGTGCGCAGTACGTCAACCAGTTGCGTTCCCACGCCCAGGATGCGGCCACCGCACTGGCGCTGTCGCTGACGCCGAACATCGATGACCCGGCGATGACTGAGCTGATGGTCAGTTCGATTTTCGACAGTGGCTACTACGCGAGCATCCGCGTGGTGGACCTGAGCAATAACCAGGTGCTGGTGGAGCGTGCCGCCGAGCCTGATGCCAGCGGCGTACCGGCCTGGTTCGTGAAAATGATCGGCCTCGCGCCGGCCGGCGGCGATGCCATCGTCAGCCGAGGCTGGCAGCAGGCGGCACGGGTCGAGGTGATCAGCCACCCGATGTTCGCCCTGGCCAAACTGTGGCAGAGCGCGTTGGGCAGCCTGGGCTGGTTGCTGCTCTGCGGCGCCGCGAGTGCGGTGCTCGGCGCGCTGTTGCTGCGCCGTCAGTTGAAGCCGCTGGACTATATGGTCGAGCAGTCCCACGCCATCGCGCGGCGCGAATTCATCAGTTTGCCCGACCTGCCCCGCACCCCCGAACTGCGGCGCGTGGTGCAGGCCATGAACCAGATGGTCGAGAAGCTCAAGGCGTTGTTCAATGAACAGACCGAGCGCAGCGAGAAGCTGCGCGTGGAGTCCTACCAGGACAGCCTGACCGGGCTGGCCAACCGGCGCTATTTCGAGATGCAGCTCAACTCGCGGGTCAGCAACCTGGAAGAAGCCAGTTCAGGCTACCTGCTGATCTTGCGGGTCAACGACCTCGCCGGTCTCAACCAGCGCCTGGGCGGGCAACGCACCGACCAACTGCTGCAAGCCGTCAGCCAGCAACTGGTGCGGACCTGCGCCAAGTACCCGGAAACCCACAACCTGACGCGGCGGCGAGTTCGCCGTGCTTGCCCCGGGCCTGGTGCGTCACGAAGCGGTGCAATTGGCCCAGGCGCTGGAAACCACCCTGCAGAGCCTGTACGAAACGGGCGCCACAGACATGCAGAGCGTGGCCTACATCGGCCTCGCGCCCTACAACCCCGGCGATGCCTCGGCCGACCTGTTGAAGCTGGCCGATCAGGCCCTGGCCCAGGCTGAAGCCAGTAGCGGCCAAACCTGGGTATGCCTGGAGCGCCAGACCCGGGACACCGTCAGCGACGATCCGCATAGCTGGCACACCCTGCTCGACGAGGCCCTGAATCAGGGGCGCTTCCGCTTGTTTTTCCAGCCGGTGGTCAGTAGCAGCGATACCCGTCAGGTGCTGCACTACAAGGTACTGTCGCGCCTGCTCGACAACCAGGACCAGACCATTGCGGCGGGGCACTTCCTGCCCTGGCTGGAGCGCTTCGGCTGGACCGCACGCCTTGACCAATTGATGCTCGACCTGGTGATCAAACACCTGGCACAACACAACCAATCGGTGGCGTTGAACCTCTCGGCGGCGACCTTGAATGACCCACAAGCCCTGGAGCGGATGTTCGAGCGATTGGCGCAACACCCGACACTCGGTACGCGCCTGACGCTGGAGATCGGCGAAGAGCAAGTGCCCGAGCAAGCCCAGCTGGAGCGTCTCACCCGGCGCCTGCGCAGCCTCGGATACAGCCTCGGCCTGCAACGTTTCGGCGGGCGTTTCAGCATGATCGGCAACCTGGCGAACCTGGGCCTGGCGTACCTCAAAATCGACGGCAGCTACATCCGTACCATTGATCAGGAAAGCCACAAGCGCTTTTTTATCGAGGCGATCCAGCGTGCCGCCCACAGCATCGATTTGCCGTTGATTGCAGAACGCGTGGAAACCGAAGGTGAGTTGCGCGTGATTCGCGAGATGGGCATCGAAGGGGTGCAAGGCCAACTGGTCGGTGAACCCGCGCCGTGGACGTGGAGCGCCGAGTAATCAGGCCGGCTTGACGCTCATGCCGTGAAAGAGGTGCGTGCGCCTCAGATCAAACCGCTTTCATCGTCATTGATCAGCTCACTCAAACCGCCCAGCGCCGTCCGTGCCTGGGTACGCTCCATCACCTTGACCTGCGCGGCGGGCGGCAGGTCAGTGATGCGGATCACGCCCTTGGCGGTCAGCACCTGGATCAAGTCATCGAGCACCCGAATCATCTCGGAGTCGCTCTGTTGGAGCTGCTTGAGGCTGTTGTCGATCACATCCGTGGCAAACCACGCCTGAATGTCCTGATGATCCGCCGGTAGAGTCCCGGTGGATTCGGCGAAGGCCTGCGCCTCGACGCGAACCAAAGCGTTGTATTGATCGCGTTGCACGTAGAACATCAGCGTTCTCCCAATAAAAAATCCCTGCAGGCGCCGCACCTGGCTCCTACAGAGATTACACACATTTTCCCGAAGCTGGTGCCCACGGAGCGCCAATCCCGAAAGATTGGCGCTCCAGGGTGATCAGTCGTGATGCTTGACGGTCAGATCACCACCGGCGATCAGGCTGTTGATCGCGGCACTGCCACTGCCCCAGCTGGCGCCATCGACCTTGATCGTAACATCGGCCGTACCGCCACCCTGCGCCGTGAACGAACCGCTGCTGCTGACACTCAGCGTCGAGTTGCCCGCCGAGTCGGTGCTCAACTTCAGGTAGTTGGTCAGGTTGGTGTCGTTATTGCCTTGCAGCAAATCAGACAGGTCCAACTTATCGCCTTCGCTGTGCTTGAAGTCGGTGATGGTATCGACGCCAGTCCCGGTGTTGGTATCCCCTTTGAGCCACACGAAGGTATCCGCCCCCGCGCCGCCGGTGAGGGTGTCATTGCCCTTGCCGCCCACCAGGATGTCGTTACCCGCCCCGCCGTTGAGCACGTCGTTACCGCCTTGGCCGAACAGAATGTCGTCGCCGGCGTTGCCGATCAGCTTGTCAGCGCCGTCGTTGGTGCCGTAGATGTTCGACGCGCTGGCCAATGCACCCACGTCAGCGACGTGTTCGGTGATGAACTGGTGCAAGGTACGGTCATCGATGTGATCGACGGTCGTGGCCAGTTTGTCGGCCGCGAACGCCTTGAGTGCAGCACTGCCTTCAAGGTTGTTGTAGCTGATCAGGTCGCCGAACAGAATGTCGTTGCCCGAACCACCGGTGAGGGTGTCGGCGCCGGTATCGGCCGCGTGGCCGGTGATGGCATCCGCCAGCTTCGCGGTGTCGATCGTGGAGACGTTATGATCGGTATCAAACTGCTTGAGCACAGCGGTATCAATGTTCGAGCCCAGACCGATGGCCTCGACGACAACCTTGCCTGGAACCGCGTTGACCAGATCGGAGTAGGCCGACTTGGCGTTGCTCATGGCAGTATTGGTACCGCTGTAGACCGACGCCACGTCAAAGCCGCCGCTGCTGTTGGCCACCACGGTGCCTTCGTAGTTTCTATAGCCGTTGTTATAGTAGGAATAGACGTTGCCGTCGCCATCGACAATCACCTGCGTCTTGCCGTTGATTGTCGCGGTGACCGGGGTGCTCTGACCCAAAACGTAGTTGGAGTTGTTGACGACGCTATCAAAGTAAACATCCGGGCCATTCCGACCGGTCCCCAGGTAAGGGTTGCCATCAACACTGGTGTATACGTTCGGCTCACCGTCGGTAATGAAGTACGTCAGGTTTTTTGCACCCACATTGCTCGTGGCATCGTCGCCCTTGAACCAGTTGGTGGCGGCGTTGAATGCATCCTGATAGTTGGTCTGCTCGCCGCGGCCGGACGCCATGTTGTCCAACACAGCCTGCAGCTTATCCTTGGCTGCATCCTTGTCAGCGAGGTTGACCGAGACCTGCGCTTCGACCCGCGTATCGAAGTCGACCAGCAGTACCTTCACAACACCCGAGTCGCTTTTACCGGCATTGCTGATCAAGGTATCGAACACGCTCGCAAGCTGCGCCTTGATCGACTTCATCGCACTGCTGCCGATACTGCCCGAGGTATCGACGATAAAGGCAATGTTGTAGTTGCTGCCGGCATTGACGATACCGCCTTTGTCACCGACCACCATGTTGTTGGCCGAGGTACTGCTCAGGTCGACGACATCGGCGGCGCCGCCGCCTTCCGTCACCACATAAGTCTGTGGCGTAACGGTAATGGTGCTGGTGGCCACCGACGAACTCAGGCTGTCAGCGCCTGCGTTGTCCTTCACGGCGATCTCGACAGTGCGATCACCCGTGGTCGGATACTTGCTGGTGCTGGAGTACTGGAACGACTCGAGCAACGACTTGTAGGTGGCCGTGTCAGCCGCGCCCGACAGGGTCAGGACGATTTTGCCACTGACGTCGGTGCCGACGCTGGTCAGGGTGACGCCGTTGTAAGTACCGCCCACGGTCACCAGGCTCGAGCTGAGCTGGTCGCCCGCGCTGGCGTTTTTCAAGGTGATGGTCGCGCTTTGCATCTGGCTGCTGTCGACGTCACCGATGGCTACGTTGCCGGTGATCGCTATCCCACCCGTACTGCGCTCCGAGTAGGCCGTGCTGTAGCTGGTGAGGACGGAACCGTCTGTGGTGCTCAGGTCCAGGGTCGGTGCGTCGTTGACCGAGGTCACGGTGATAGTGCCGTTGGCCGGGGCCGAGGTCAGCGGATTGCTGCCGTTAGCGTTGCCGCTGTCGGTGGCGGTGTAGGTGAAGTTCGCCGTGCCGTTGAAGTTCGCGTTCGGTTTGAAGTAAACCGTGGCTTCGCCGTTGACAGCGTTAATGGCGCCGGTCACCGCTTTGGTCATCGCCGCGTCGGTGTAGAAGGTGCCATTGGTTGGCGTGCCGACGGTGAACGACTTGACGTTGGTCAGGCCATCGACGTCGGTGGCGGACAGCTTGACCGCGATGCCTACGCTTGGATCTTCAGAACCGGTCGCGGTGGTTGCTGCAGCCACTGGCGCATCGTTGACCGGAGTCACGGTGATGCTGCCGTTGGCTGCTGGCGAGGTCAGTACGTTGCTGCCGTCAGCGTTGCCGCCGTCGGTCGCGGTGTAGGTGAAGTTCGCCGTGCCGTTGAAGTTCGCGTTCGGCTTGAAGTACACGGTGGCTTCGCCGTTGACCGCGGTAATCGCGCCGGTCACTGGTTTGGTCATCGCTGCGTCGGTGTAGAAGGTGCCGTTGGTTGGCGTGCCGACGGTGAACGATTTCACGTTCGCCAGGCCATCGACGTCGGTCGCGCTCAGCTTGACCGCGATGCCTACGCTTGGGTCTTCAGCACCGGTCGCGGTGGTTGCCGCTGCAACCGGCGCATCGTTGACCGGAGTCACGGTGATGCTGCCGTTGGCTGCTGGCGAGGTCAGTACATTGCTGCCGTCAGCGTTGCCGCCGTCGGTCGCGGTGTAGGTGAAGTTCGCGGTGCCATTGAAGTTCGCGTTCGGTTTGAAGTAAACCGTGGCTTCGCCGTTGACCGCGGTAATCGCGCCGGTCACGGGTTTGGTCATCGCCGCGTCGGTGTAGAAGGTGCCGTTGGTCGACGTGCCGACGGTGAACGATTTCACGTTCGCCAGGCCGTCTACGTCGGTCGCGCTCAGTTTGACCGCGATACCTACGCTTGGGTCTTCAGCACCCGTCGCAGTGGTGGCCACAGCCACCGGCGCGTCGTTGACCGCAGTGATCACCACGCTCACCTTGCCAGTCGTGACTTCTTCAACCTGCGTGCTCAACTCTTTGGCCGTTGCCGTCACAGTCAGATCGAAATTGGCAGTCGCATCCTTGGCCGGAGTGACGGTCAGGGTAGCCAGGTTCCAATTGCTGACATCGTACTGGGTGGTCGCACCCGTCGAGGTATAGCTGTGGCCCGTGGCGCCGTCGGTGATGACAGCGCCTTCAGGCAGGCCGCTGATTTCTACCTTGTGCGATTCCGACTGGTCATTGTCGACAAACGTGGTCGTGATCGGGCTGATCTTGATCGCAGTGTCTTCCAGGCCGTGGTTATAAACGTAGCCGGTGTAATAACCTTCTCCGTTGACCACATGAGCATCGTCAAACACCGCCCCGGCGGCTTTCAACGCTTCCAGGCTGGTATAGGTCTGCACGCCGCTGCTGCCCAACGCCATCGACGGGCCGTTGTTGATCGAGACATTGACGTCGTAGTTGCCCGGGCCGGCCTGGTTGTAGTGATAGATGTCGAGGGTGTAATAACCCGACTCTGTCGGCGTAAAGGGGGTTGCGTTGATCCCGGTGCCCTGGCTCCAGGTCTCGGTCGACACCAACTTGCCGCCGACGGTAACCGCCAGGCTGTCATCGGCGCTGCCGGTGAAGCTGTAGCTCTTGCCGGCTTCCAGGTAAATCAGGCCGGAGACTTTGGTCGCGGTGAGTTCCACCACATTAGCGTTGCTCACGTTGGCAGTCACACCCGTGGAGGCTGCGCTGTCAGGCGTTTGGGCGTTGATGACCCGGATCAAATCGCCGGACTGAACAACCCCATTACCGTTCGTACCCAATGCACCCGGCAGGTTGCCGCCGGTCCAGGTTTGAATGGTCAAGCCGGTTGGCACGTCACCGAATGCGCCGACGGTCACGACAGGAACGTCCGTCACTGGGTGGATATCCACGGTGATGGTTTTCGTATCGCTGTTGAGCTGGCCGTCGGTCGCCTGGAACTTCAGCTCGGTGTAATCACCCTGCTTGTTACCGACGCCGGCATTGCCGAAGCTGTTATCGCCCGACTCGTTGGCCGCTGGGCTGTAACGCACATTGTGATTGTCGAAGTCGGCCTGGCTGAAGGCCTTGCCCGGCGACGTATCGGTTTTCAGATCAGCCGCGCTGAGCTTGACCCAGACACCGTCGACTTTGTACTCGATGGCACCGTTGGGCAGGCTGGTGAAGACGACTTTCAGGTCCGTGGAATCCACATCACTGACCCCGAACGTCGACCATTTCAGCTCGACTGGGGTGTCTTCGTTGCTTTCGACGTAGCCATTGCTCGCAGTCGGCGCATCGTTCACCGGAGTTACGGTGATGGTGCCGTTGGCTGGAGCTGAGGTCAGCGGGCTGCCGCCGTCACCGCCGTCGGTAGCGGTGTAGGTGAAGTTGGCGGTGCCGTTGAAGTTTTCGTTTGGTTTGAAGTAAACGGTCGCTTCGCCGTTGACTGCGTCAATGGAACCGGTCACCGGTTTAGTCATCGCCGCGTCGGTGTAGAAGGTGCCGTTGGTTGGGGTGCCGACGGTGAAGGATTTCACGTCTGCCACGCCATCTACATCGGTCGCGCTCAGTTTGACCGCGATACCTACGCTTGGATCTTCAGCACCGGTCGCAGTAGTGGTCACAGCCACTGGCGCGTCATTGACCGGGGTCACGGTGATAGTGCCGTTAGCCGGAGCTGAGGTCAGCGGGCTGCCGCCGTCAGCGATACCACCGTCGGTAGCGGTGTAGGTGAAGTTCGCGGTGCCGTTGAAGTTTTCGTTTGGCTTGAAGTAAACGGTGGCTTCGCCGTTGACCGCGTCAATGGAACCGGTTACCGGTTTGGTCATCGCCGCATCGGTGTAGAAGGTGCCGTTGGTTGGGGTGCCGACGGTGAAGGATTTCACGTCTGCCACGCCGTCTACATCGGTCGCGCTCAGTTTGACCGCGATACCTACGCTTGGGTCTTCAGCACCGGTCGCGGTAGTGGTCACAGCCACTGGCGCGTCATTGACCGGAGTCACGGTGATAGTGCCGTTAGCAGGCGCAGAGGTCAGCGGGCTGCCGCCGTCAGCGATACCGCCGTCGGTAGCGGTGTAGGTGAAGTTCGCGGTGCCGTTGAAGTTCGCGTTCGGCTTGAAGTAAACGGTCGCTTCGCCGTTGACGGCGTCGATCGAGCCGGTTACCGGCTTGGTCATGGCGGCGTCGGTGTAGAACGTGCCATTGGTTGGCGTGCCGACGGTGAACGATTTCACGTCCGCCACGCCATCTACGTCGGTGGCGCTCAG
>LNAP01001987.1_pt1 | contig 20993 bp, 21 predicted proteins | sample 602601 | NCBI WGS metagenome assembly LNAP01 (sample SAMN02440304, study PRJNA202911) | soil metagenome | biome: Subtropical and temperate rainforests or woodlands; isolation source: soil samples (1 kg each in a 20% v/v slurry with milli Q water) were... ...
ATCACCTTCGACGCACACAGCGAGGACGTGAATGTGATCTCTTGGAACAAGAACGTGGGCTATCTGCTGGCCTCGGGCTGCGATGATGGTTCGTTCAAGGTGTGGGACCTGCGGTCGATTCGCAAAGGCTGCACGCCCCTGGCGCACTTCACGTACCACAACGGCCCCATCACCTCGATCGAGTGGGCGCCGCACGACGAGTCGGTCATTGCGTTGTCCAGTGCCGACAACCAGCTCACTGTGTGGGACCTGAGCGTGGAGGCGGATGACACAGCCGGCGGGGCACAGGGCCTCGCGCCCGGATCTGATCCTGCGCTTGCTGAGTACCCTCCCCAGCTGCTCTTCATCCACCAGGGTCAGTTCAACATGAAGGAGCTTCATTTTCACCCGCAGATCCCCGGTGCACTTGCATCCACCGCAGAAAATGGTTTCAACATATTCAAGCCCGCTATTACGGTGTCGTCGTAAAGTGCATGCTTTCGTTGTGAATAGTTTTTAATATTGTAAAAAAATAGTATTGAATGCGTTAATAGAGTTTAATTTCATTTCATCCCTTGCATTGTCGTACAGTGCGGTATTGTGAGCACGAGGATGAAATTGTGGGTCGATGTGCCAAGAAAACACGAGAAGTTTAACTCTTTCAATTGGTTAGATTAAAATTGCCAAAAAGACGCTAGCATTCCAAAGACTGATCAAAGAAAGAAATATACATAACGCTGGATGGAAATTTATTTCTGTCCAGGTCTAACACGCACAGGGGGAGCGCGGTTCTTGCGGTCCAGGGCGGAACGAACGCGGACAATTCTCTGGTGGACGGCGGCCTCAATGCAGTAGTACTGCTTGATATATAACTTAGGGAGCTGGTAGTTCTCGTAGGCAGAGGACTCCTTGATATCTCTCAGGGCAGAAGAGTCCACAATATTTCTGTGAAGTGAGTTTCATTTCAGACATTAGTGAGAAAAGAATAAGACGAACCATGATCAGGTTGTTGTATTACCTCACTAAGAATCTCTTGATAGCCTTATCCTTAGGGATGGCCTTGGCGGTGGAGACGCATCTGTAAGGAATGATGAGTTGAACAAAACAATGAGTTGGCGAATTTTAAAAACTTCGAGTCAGCGAAGCCAGCACACTGCATTACAAAATTTTACAAAGCCACTGGAAGTAACTCTCACCTCACTCTCTTCACGTGGCCTCTGCCGTGCTTGTTGCGGCCGTGGTTTCTTCTCTTGACAGTCATCTTTTGTGCGTAGCAATGTATTGAGGGGCGATGGGCGAGCTTGTGCCTCAGAATTTGTGGCTAGGGGGTACAGTACGTACAATCGTTGTACGTACAATCTCAACGATTCAACCGGTAAACTATATTCGGTAAACCCCAATGATCTGAACATTTTCGCACGGTTGCATTGAATCGCCACACAACTGTGAAGAATGCTCTGCGGTTATATTTCTCTGAGCATACTTGCACTTCTAGTGCTTCAGTATTCGGCTCAAGCCAGTTCAGCGGGTAAACAAGGAGTGGTAAGTTCATTAATCATTCACATTCAGGCGTTGAAATAGTTAACAAAAGTACCTTTCTCTTCAGACTCCCGAAGCAAAGTTGCAGCAAATTCGCGACCTTGCATCAAAAGCAAAAGGAAATGTTATTACACTGGATGACTCGACCTATGCATACTATGCCACCGCGAAGCCAAGACCTTACACTTTGATGGTATTTTTGACTGCAGCACACCCGAAGTTTAAGTGTGGCGTATGCAAAGAGATCGATGGTGAGTTCACCACTATGGCGGAATCCTATAAGTCGGGTGCGAGAGGAGCTGATGATAAAGAAATCTTCTTTTTGAGACTTGACTACGAGAACTCACAGAGAGTTTTTCAGAGTTACCAAGTTAATTCTGTTCCACTGCTCTTCCATATGGGCCCCCAGCTAGGCACGGAGAAGCCTGGGAGCGAATATCAAATTAGCGCAAGAGATAGATATCAGGTCCCTACTCACCCCGACGCGGAGTCTCTTGCAAATTTCTTGAACGATCGCGCCGGAGTTTCTATCAAGATTGAGCGTAGCAAGATTGTCTCCTACATTATCCTTCTCGTGCTGTTCGCGCTTCTGGCTGCGATGGTGCAGCCTGTGATCTATTCCATGCCGTTGATTCTGCGCTTTCTGCAGTGGAAGCCATTGTGGATGGTTGTGTCTCTTGGTGTGTACACTTGCGCCATCTCTGGATTCATCTACGACATCATCCGCAACCCCCAAATGTAGGTTTCAACAGAATTACATTAACTAAGTTTCAATCCCCAATAGAATACAGTAAATAATCATACAACCTTTCTTTTCTTTCAATGTAGGTACCATTCGAACCCCCACACCGGTCAGATTCAGTTTTTCTATCCTCAGTCCGGCTCCCAGTTCGTGGTGGAAGGTTTTGTGATTGGATTCCTGAACCTGGGTTGCGCTGCTTCGCTGATCATCATGTTAGTGTTTGCGCCGTACTTTAAGGAGGAGCAGAACCGCACCATTGGTCTGGTGTGCGGTGTGATTGGTTTCTTGGTCTGCTTCCGTCTGATTCGCAGTCTTTATATCATGAAGAACGGCTGGTACGGACGCGCCTTTTAAATCAAGTCACCGATTGTTTTTGTGGGATTATCATAAAACACCTAATGTTGGATTCATGGTGTTGCTAGTTTAATTAAAATTTTGTTTTGATAATTGTTGAGTTTAATTTAATGAAAGCATCGAAATTTTATTTCTTTAAATTTAGCTTTGTTTATTCCAAGCTAACAAGAATAGATTTTCACACAGAAAGTGTAATATGTTGCGTAAAAGAACTACAATGTGCGATCACGCAATCATACTCTGCAGCATGGACATCATGGGATTGATCTTGGGCTTGATGCCGAACATGCGCACGGCAATAGGACCCAGCATCAGGGTCGGCACCGTCTCGTCAAAGTCCAGGTCGGAGGCATAGGCATTGACCAGCTGCTTGAAGAGAGGCGCGGCGTCTCTGCGGCAGGTCAGCAGGAGATAGTCATTGAATTTAATGAGTTTGGAATCCAGGCGGAATCCCTTTTCCTTCGAGATCTTCTTGTAGCGGAACACCATCTCGTTGGCATCGCGAAGATTCTCCAGAGCAAGAAAGTTCGCAACGCCTAACGTCAGCGCTTGGTCTCTCTTGTCTTGTTGGTTGGCTTCAGTGAAAGTGGCGAAAATCTTGTCATTGTAAGGAACAGGTGCCTCACCAGCAGCAAAATGGAAAGCTGCAGTCTTGTCATTGACCTCCCAAAGGCAATCAGCCAAGCGAGTCTGCATTTGTGCATCACCCAACTCTTTTCTTCCACACAAAATAGTCCACTTTACGACACCTTTCAAGAATTCCACTCTGGCAGGGCTGGTTTTCGGGTAAGCGCTATCTATTTCAGTAAACAGAGCTCTCAATTCCTCGTTCAAATCAAACTTGTTCTCAGTAACCAACTCAAGAGACAGATTAGAAAGCTCTGATCCTGCTGTCTCGTAACCGTTTACCAACAGACACTTTGCACCCACAGCAGTAGTCTTCACTGCCTCCAGAAATTCATTCTTAGATCTTTGACGAATAGCTTTACTGCGGAACAATTGCAGAGCCTCGTAAGCACCCGAAGGACCCGACTTCACCATCTCATCGAGGTCAACCTCCTTTCTTACCGCGCGTTTTCTAAAAGCAGCCATTCTTTGCAAGATCAAGATATGCCACCAAACCTGTTTCTGCACCCAAAAGTGGCACACGCGGTTTAAGCATCGTTTCCAATTTGTACGTATGTATCGCAAATTGTTATATAGAATATGACTATTAAATTATTCATATTATTGTTACATACGTACAAGATGTGCCCGATTCACTCATCGTTCGGTTCAACGAAGTCGGTGACCCGGCAACTTGTTCCCCTCAAACTTTCAAATTTAGAAAATGGCATCCTACAAAAGCGAACACGAGCACTTTGTATCAAATGGCATAGGAACGGAGGCAATAAACATTTTAGCCTGCTTATTACACGCTCCACCTCTCGTCTATGTCTTACTGTCTTGGCAGACTAGCCGACAACCGAGGATACTGCGCGATCTGTTTGTCATATCCCTTCCCGCCTTACTGTCACTAACACTCCTTGCGGAACATCAGCTCTACACGCTTTCGAGCTGCTACATATTTGCTGGAGTAGTGTATGCAATGCATCTGAAGCAATGGACTGAAGACGCAAAGGTACAGACAGAGCTACCGCAGAAGTCGTACCTGACTCTTTTTAAAGGTAAACTAATGTAATCTTCATCATACATGGTTGCCCCGTATAATGTATTGTTTAATTATGTACAGGACTTAATGTGCTGATGACGTGTATAGCCATATTGGCGGTAGATTTCACAATTTTCCCTAGAAATTTCGGCAAAACTGAAACATTTGGCACGTCGGTAATGGACATCGGTGTTGGTACATTCATCGTCTCGTCAGCCCTGACTTCCAAATTTGCACGAACAGAGGAAATCAAGGGTGTGTCTGCTAGTGTCCGCTTACGGAAGCTGTTTACGTTTCAAAAGCTCGTCGTGTTGCTGCTGGGGTTCGGACGGTTTGTCTTACTTAAAGCAGTAAACTACCACGAACACGTCAGTGAATATGGGATCCACTGGAACTTTTTCATGACGTTGTACTTTATCTGGACCACCGCGGACCTGGTGCATGCACTTGTGCCTCGCTGGTTGATTCTGTGGCTCGCAATGTTCCTGCTCGCAGCGTATCAATTCGTGTTGTGTACCACAGGACTTACACTTTATATGTTCTCTGACTATCGGGAAGACCCTATCTCTGCCAATAAGGAAGGAATCTTCTCTCTTTGTGGCTATATCCCGCTGTACCTGATTGTGGAAGCAGCGTCTCATCAGTTGTTTTTTCAGACACACACTGTCACAGAATTGGAGCAAGGGAGAAAATGCAAGGGCAGTGACGATGAAAGTGTGGAAACGCCTTACATCAAGTCAGAAAATGAAGCACCTTCGCCCTGCGCTAGTACAGGGAATCTAGACGTGTCACTGGTCCACAGTTTACTATTATATGCGTCGTTGTCGTGGCTCGGGTGGTTTGCGTGTAGCAGGATGGTACAAGACACATCACGCCGCCTGGCCAACGCCCCATATGTATGTTTAGTGATAGCCCTCGCATTTACGACCATCTTGATGCTGTACTTCGCGGACAAGCTAAGTACTGCAAAGCAAGGCGGGACAAACAATGCGAACACTGTGCTGACGTTGCATTACATGAACAAACATTCTCTGATGGTATTTCTGGTAGCCAATGTAGCAACAGGTGCAGTAAACATGTCCATGCAAACCATTCATGCATCGCCTGAAACTGCGTTTGCGATTATGTGCGTGTATACCACGGCGATTACGTGTGTAGCATGGGGGCTGGAGTATACTTCAAGTTGGTATGAGAAATCTTTTCTAAAACCAACCAAACAGTAATAATCGTTTAATTTTCGAATGTTCACTAGACTTCGTTTTATTACAATTAGTACAACGTTTATAATACACATATGTTTATTTGCGATGGGACGCATTGGTCAGTCATCATACTTTGCTCGTCGACCCTCTTTGACGGCACTGCGCTTCCTTTTCTCGTCCTTTCGTCGCTCCTTACCTTTGTCGCTAATTCCTTCATACATTTTCCGGTCCTTTGGTTCTATGGATGCTTCTGAAATCATTTCACGAAGCTTTGCTAAACAGTCTTCTTTGTTGTGTGCTTGAGTTCTGCGCGGAAAAGCAGTAGAAAATTGGTGGTGAGTTGTGAGAACCCTTAAGTATAAACCACAAAATCAGTAACCTGTGCTCCTGAGAAGTAACTACCAAATCTCCGTCCTTTGTGATCTTGTTAGGATAGTATAGTTGAAGTCTTTCGCGAATATCTGCGGATAGCCAGTCAGCGGAAGGTACATTGAAACGGATTTCTGCTTTGGTGTTAAGTTTGTTCACATTTTGTCCTCCTGGGCCAGATGACCTTGCGTAGGCAAAATCCAGCCTGAATATGCATTATACCTACATAAGATATGCAGCCTGGATTGAATGGCAAACGAAGACTTACTTGTCCATTGGCAACACAACGTCGTTTGCTCTCATGAAAATATGCCGCCCAATTACGAAGGGTAGCTTGCGATTCTTTAGCGGTAGCGACGAGAACGATTGAACCACACAATATAACATCGTGTTGACCACAAGAATTACTATGCACGCTGCGATTGCCCGGTATACCATAAACTTTCAGCAGTGTGTGGCAAACGATGACGTCGCAAAATACTATCCATAACCCTCTCCAATATCTTGGTGGAAGAGTAAACAAGGCGCGTAGTCAGGTGCGTAGTTAGGTGTATGACAATGGAACTACAAAAAAAAATGATCCGCCCATTTACATTATATAAATCTCGAATAAGTTCCCGTCATTTACGGACTGGCTGAGGAGAGTAAGAGTAGAACTGAAGGGTTCACGCCGTGTTGCAACGTGTTTCCTCCACATCTGAAGCTGGCGCTACATTTTCGTACATGTTATCCGCTTTCTATAGCACTTTCAGCTGATGATCCACTGTTTTTTTCTTTTCTTTTCTACTGTGGCCAACAAGTGCTTGCAATCATTATCTGCGACGGTGCGGTAGTTGCAATATCCAAAGGTAATCCATTAGTCATACCAGCTGTAATTCGCAAGGTATATCAGAGAGAACATTTCTTAATGAACGCATACATACTTGTTATAAAGGCGAGTATCCAAGGATTTTAATTATTCATTTTACTAAACAGCATTCATATTACTCAGTATCCCACCCTGGTGTCCTCTTATATTTGAATATATCGTTTCCAACTTCCAAAGAGTGCTTGTAATGGTGAGTTTCCTTGTACATAGCCTAGAATGTATTCGATAGATATTCAATGGATAACAAGGATTGTAGTATTATTGCCAGAAGCCACGACCAGTTTCAACAAAGAACCCACCTTTATTTTATCATCGTCCTTTTCTAACTTTGCCTTCATACAAAGTCGCCAGTCATCCACAAATATTCCACAGTTCTCTGCCACTGAATGCTTGTATATATGAGAGGCTTGCCTCGTTGGCCGGAGACAGCTCACAAACCGATCGTGAAAAAGGTCGCAGATGGGAAAAGTGGGATCCGTTGAATCCATTCTATTTTCTCGTTTCAGGTAAGTTTATATCACTAAACGTTAATACACGCTACACAACTACAGAAGTCTGAGAGAAACTCTCGATAAACCTTGAATAACTTAGTCAAACTATCTCCCGGGATCTGCTGAGGCCAGAATTCCGTCTGCTGTTTGCTACTAGTCCGGGAACATATTTCATGGAGCTGTAACGGTTTGGCGGATTTTAGGACCAAGCATAACGTTACTGCTGTACAGTACTGTAAGTTACTTCAACGCAACCATACATCTCTCATTGCCCACAATATGAGGTCAAGCTCAAGTGCCGGTGGGAAGAGACCTCATGCACAAAAGCATGTTTTGGCCGTCCCAAACGTCGGTGATGAGGAGTTTGATGACGTGATTTCGGACAACGCCCAGTACGGCAGAATTCAGTTCTGGGACTTAAAATATGCTGAAGAACACGAAGCATTTGAATGGTATTATGGATATGGAAGTTTTAGAGAAACTATTCGTGATAACATCCCACTTGAGGGGAATGTAATGATTGCCGGGTGCGGTAGTTCAAATATGATCGGCGACATGGCAGATGATGGCTATGAGCGCTTGGTCGCGGCAGACCTCTCCCGCGTTGTTATGACTCAGCTCAAATACAGATACCAAGATTACCCACAAATATCGTTTTTCCAAGGAACCTTGACCGATACGGACCTTCCAGAAGGCTCGTTCGACGCGATTGTTGATAAAGGGCTCTTCGATGCGCTGCTCTGCACACAGACAGGAGCACTGACAGTGGCACAGTACGTTTATGAGGTACCGTAGTGACTGATATTTTAAGCATTATTCCTCCAACATCTTTGACCTTTATTTCGACTTGCTTTCATAATGTGTAATTCTTATCTCTCATCAGGCGGAGCGTTTGCTTAACGACACTGGCGTCTTTATCATCATTTCTTACGGAAATCCGGAGCAGCGGTTACCTTTCCTCGAACAGCATGATATCGATGTGCCCCGATACACGCCCTGGTTGGTTGAAGTACAAGCCCTACGTAAGTCATACCGGGTATGCTTTCACATTACACATTTTACAAGTTTAGCCGAATGATACCTCAACAACAAGGGGTTTCTTATTCCTACCAGTAACACACGTACTAATTCCTCTTGCTTTTTAATACTATTTCTGATCTTCTGCAGTGAAACCAAAAGAATTTCCGGAAGAGGAGCTGGACTCGGCTGATCCGAACTCGTATTATTTTGTGTACATCATCACGAAACGTGTGGAGATGGTCATGAAGAAGAATGTGAAGTTGGGCAGACTCAACAAGAAGCAGCTGAAAGCGATGCAGCCTGCACGTCGCCGGGCGCCAAATCTTAAGCCAACTTAGAATGATCTTGAGGATTTGATTCTAAACAGTTCCGAAAGATATTTTTTTGCTTGTTCCACTATTAAGTTAGGGTTGTTTAACTAATGAAGCGTATGTATCATCAGTGTTGTTTGCTGATTATGTGGTAGTAGTTGCTTTTCGTGGAGTACTACTGTGCCACTACTACTGTGGTGCTACTGCTGCTGCGCTGTGACTCGTGTGCTGTTTGTTAAAATCGGAAACATAGAAGGGCATCGTCACTTCTGCTCCCGAAGTTCTAAATTTCGTCCAGTCTGTGAACCATGACAAGTCGACAGTCCACCTTACGCCTGTATAAGGAGATTCTGCACAGTGCGCAGCGATTTCCGAGCATAAAGCGCGATAAAATTGTCAAGGAGATCAAAGTGAGTTTCAGAGAAAACAGTCGACTAACTGACCAGAAAGAGATTGACAAGCATCTCGGTATTGCATATGATGGATTATCGAAGCTATCCATGTATTCTACACTACCAAAGTTAAGCAACACATGGGCTGTGAATATGGACAGACAGCCGATGCCCAGGGAGTAATTATGTTTCCACACCATGGCAGAGTGGCGTTACAGGTCAGAATTCAAAAAGCAAGTGCTTCTTCTGTTGAAGTAGCTTGTGTCATATTTTGTGTATCTTTGTAATATAAAAATGATAATGTAATTTGAAATCAAGTCTTGCATGAGTGGTTTCTGCAAAAGAAAACGCATGCCACGGTGACAAAAATTGTACGCCAAGAAGCATATCATTGGTCGCGGCGGCAGTGCGACCAACTCACAGTGCATACCACACAAACAACGTCTCGATTTGCTTCCATTCCGCACGCACATGTATCTCTTATTTTAACAGTGGGCAAAAAAATAAAGTTATGTCGAGAAAGCGTTAACTCACATTTGGCTTCCCACGTAAACTAGACTATCAATCGTTCGAATGGCTGACGTAATTTCGTACACATTAACTTACTCTAATTGATCCAGCGTACACATAGGAAATTCATGGTGGATGGGAGGTGTGACAAAAATGTGATTACTTATTTCTTGGCTGCCTGCTGTTAGGACGATATACGGATTCAAAGAATCAACACCACGGTCAAGGTAAAGTATGTATGGCGAAGTCTTCGGTCCAGTGAAATGAGGACTGTTTTGTAAAATAGCGGTCACTCTGGTACTCATTATACAAACTTGCTACTCACAGTAGAAATTTATTGCTCGTATCCAGTGCAATTGTGCTTGATGTTAACATAATTCAATATCGATATCTGCCTAATTGCAAAAAATAAGTATCGAGCATAACAGGCTCCAATATTCGATAACATGAAGTTCAGACCTTTTATTTACACTTCATTCGTGAACTACCTCTGACTAAAAATACCACTCTGCGGCCATTATAAACAAAAAATACACCATGCAAAAATTTATCCTCCGTGAATGACAATCTGGTCCTCGTGACAAACCTCCTGGTCCACAAAGAACTCTCTGATGTTGGTACGCTGATCTCCGGAAAGCTGAAGAATTTCACCGAGTTCGGGGTCCACAAGAACACTACCGTTGCATTTAAAAGTCTTCTTCAAAGCCTTCGCGATCTTAGCAATGTCCAAATCGTCAGCGAGGCCCTGAACTGTGGTGATGCATTTACGTCCGTTTCGCTGTTGAACGCGGATATGAATTTTGGAGTTGTCCTTTCCAGCGTTGCTGGTGAAGGGGTCTGAAGAATTACGAAAGAAATTTTGTTAAATTGTCAATAAAGAGAATAATACAGTACAAGAGGGGCGCACCTGACGCCTGGACGAAGTTATTTACGTTCATGATCACAATCAAAATGCAAGCAGAACACTCTGAATCACAACATGTTCGTGTTTATGGTGGTCGAAGTGTAGAAAGAAATAGACGCTCATATACTGAAACTTTAATAATTATGATGCATTTTATTCTCAAACCTATTTTTCGTGCTGGGAAAGTGAGCAGTCGTCCCTTCGGGATTTAGTACCGTTGGACAACCTCTTGAACCTCGTGTCTCATCTGCAGAGAGGCCCCAGGCAAGAACAAAAATGGTGAATTCGATCTCTTTCCTCATCGTGCTGGCCCAAGCACTTTTATGTGCCTCGCAGCAAAAATCGCTGACCAGCTTTAACCACTTTCTAAAAGTCCCCGCAGACAGTATTCAGACAGGTGGCAGACTGGCTGAGCGGCAACTCGCATATATTGCACAGAATGGATACAAGTCTCTCTTTTCAATTGTTCAATTTGCGACTAATGACACTTCGTTCAATGGCGTCGACGGCACTTTTCCTTCTACGGATTACGAGATGTCTCTTGCAAAAAGTTATGGTATGGAGGCCAAGTATGTAGTCTCCAGTATGACGCCCGAGTCTGTGTATGAAATCTCCAACATTATCAAGGGGCTGCCGCAACCAGTGTACATTCATTGTCACGTAAGTTTTATTTCAGAGCTCCTGCAAATTTTGGGTTTTCTTACGACTATTTGGAACTTGTTTTTGATTCAGGTTGGCTACACTGCCACGCTATTCACAGAGCTATATTTGTACATTACCGGCCAAATCACCGGTGATGCTGTTATTAGTAATGGCTTGAAATACGGCTTCGACTACCAATCCAACCCTGACGCAGTGGCGTTGGTCAACAGCGTCACGGGCTTGAGCTACACCGCCCAGGGCGAGATCTTCGAACAGACTCTGGCGCAGGGTGAGTACTCCTACAAGTACTTCTTCTGGACCCACCGCCTCGGCAACAGTGACTACTGGTATAACGCTGGCCAGATCCTCGACACCCAGCCTGCCGCCATCAAGACTGCTGGTTACAAGACTGTCATTAGTTTCCGTGAAAACGGCGAGCCCACCAACCGTCTCTCTTCCGAGCCCACCACCGGCCCGGTTGATAACAACGAGTTCTCCGACGCCAACGGACTGTACAACGCGACTGCGGAGCGTGTGGCCTTTGAGGCCATTTCGGTTGCCTTCGTGCACCTGCCCGTCGACGGCTCGGACGCGGCGGACTGGACGCTGCAGAAGTTCAACTCCTACAAACCCCACCTCCGCGCCGCCGAGGCCGCTGGCCCCGTGTTGTCCCACTGCAGAAGTGGCATGCGCTCTTCGGCATACGCCATCGCCTACGTGGCGCAGAAGACTCACCAGTGTACCGCGTGGGCCATCCAGGAGGCCAAATATGTCGGTTTTGTGTTCGACACACCTGGCAACGAGCAGATCGTAAACTTCTTCAAGGAAGTGCTCAAGTGCTAAAATTGAGTATGCACACTTTGTGTTTATACTTTACAATATGTGTGTATTTTGCTAAGCATCATTTTTTAGTTTTTGGAAATTATGTAATCGCAAGATAGAACACACGCATTAAAGCTTAGTATTCCTTTCGTACAACACATAATCCTGAAAACGAACAGACTTGGGCGTTTGGTATGGGATAAAGTACGCTCTGTGCAGGGAAGAAAGTGAATAATCAGGCGAGATGACCTGAGCAGACGCAACTTTGCGGAACATCGCGGTGTCACTTCCTTCCTCGCGCAGCAGCTGCGCTCTCAGCTCCGTCTCCTGCACAGGCTTGTTGCGATCAATCAACACGACGAGAAAGTCGCACTGGGCGAGGTCCAGGTACCGCGCAGGCTCTTCGCGGTTGAGATCGTTGAAGGCCTGTAGGGGTGTCGCCGAGGTGCCGTGCTCGGCCGCAAAGTGCTGGGGTAGGATGCCTGTAAAGCCATCCTCCAAGTACTGCAACCGCGCCTCCGCGGGGAGAAAGTAATGAGAGGGAAATTGGTACCATTCGCTACCTGTGCATACTTCGAGCCTGCGTGTCATCAGGGAGTCCACAGAAGCAGTGGCCATCTCTTCGTGACGAGATGCGATGTGTGCGCTGGCAGTCTCCCAGAGCTTCATATAACCTGTCGTACGAATCCGAAAGATAAATCCTTGTTAGCAGTGTACAATATATGGTCACGTAATTGAATCTATACAAAGTACGTACCACCGTAGTTGGTGTGGCTGGAGGCAACGCGAGCGAAAAACAGCGCCGCACTACACGCAATGAGAAGCACCATCGACCCTCTGCGCAGCAGCTTGACCACTGATGATGAAGTGGTAGCAGAGGTGGCACCAAAGAGCATATCAACCACTTTCAAGCCGGTGGATACAGAGAGAGCAGCAGAAAAGGCCAGTAAAGGGTAAATCGGATACATAAAACGTTCCTCCTGCAATAGACACAACAAACATCATTAAGAGCACCTAAGCATCATGTAAAAATCAGAGAGTTCAAACCTTGTGCGGTCTAGAAAACAGTACTAGCAACCAGATCAACACTTGACTGAGGAGCACTGCGCCCATGCCGGCTTCCAGCGACGCAATCGCACGACGAGCCTCTTTACTCAGGATTCCCCAGATTAGAAGCACCACCGGCACCATCAAGGCAAGCGGCCAGGCCAGACTCATATTGAGAAACAAGTTACGAATATAGTAGCTCGCAGGCTCGATTCCATACAGTTCGTCGCCACTGCCTCCGATAGCGTTATACAATAGTATGTTCAAAGTTGGGCTCGTCCTGATGAAAGTACGACGAAACAAAATCCGTGAGTAATCGGAAAGAAAAGAGATAATGAACACCTATTATTCGACTTACCATTTGTTGTAAAAGTAGTAATCGATCCCCATCACCAGTCCCTGTATCACTGCAATGATAACCACGCCGTGCAAGGCCAGGACTATGATCCCGATCAGTCCGGACACAAAAGTGTTGCCTTCCTTCTTCGCAATTGCATTATAATACACAGAGATGACCATAAGCACGCCTAGAGGAGCAAAGAGAATCCCAACAAACGGCCATCCGGTGCACAGCACGGCCACACAACCCCAAAGGATGGACATTATTCTCTTTTCGCGAAGAAATGCTGCATTCGACAGCATCAGCAAGCTCATGCACATTGCAGAAGGTAAGTAGGCAGTCGAAGAAAAGAATATACCAGGAGACAATAGTATTAGAATCATCGTTGTGTATCCAATTTCATCTCCGAATCTGTCCTTGACTGCACAAACAAAGTTCGCCTCACTGTATGCAGTCACGAATCCCAACAGGCTTTTCACCAATCGAAACAAAGCTAACTTCGAGATACCCAGCCGTACAATAAGATGGGAAATCAAGGAGAACGGAAAGATGAATGAATATGTCCGAATTGCAAATGCTGGCGCGTATTCCCACGTTTGCAGGCCCACCCCATACACTAAGTAGTGAAGTGGTTCCCAGTAGCCGTACGTTTCATCTGTATCGTCGATGTGATTTATGCTTGCGGCCACTAGATTGACAAGTACAAATACAGTCAATATAGCATGAAAAGTGGAGAAAGATTCAAGCATGGTCGGCTCAGGATTGTGTTCTTCACCAGCAGCAACAAATTCGGTGAGGTGTTTATCGCGAAGGGTTAAAGGTTATTCAGCAGTCAACCATTTATATGCGTCGTCGTGGGACGAGTGCATATTTGCACCGCCATTCTAATTGGCACTGCGGAAGAGACCGTTTCACGGTTCAAATGGCGATGAAAGATGGAAACTTTACAGTCAATCTCGTGAAGTCCGTCACCACAGTTGTTTACTGCATTTAGTTTATTATGGCAACCGACGGTATTACCTATGAACCTAAGGTCAACTACACCGAAATGATTGAGGTACGATAATGCACGAGCAGCTGCAAGTCTTCGCTGGAAGTGGATGTCTTATTTCATCTTCATGTTCACACAACATTCAGGCGGATCAACTGCTAGTTATTGATATTGCAACCAATGCATTGAAAACTCAAGAGAAGAGTGAGAAGCCTATATACCACAAGGATGTTGCTCAAATCATCAAGCAGCAGCTAGATACTGCCAAAGGGTGCGTGATGAACCGTAATTTGGTAGCTTCGTGCTTGAAACTAACTCATTAACACCTTACTCTGTAATCTTTTTAGAGGAACTTGGAATGTTATCGTCGGTGTGTCGTTCGGCTCTTTCGTCACTCATGAAACCAAAACGTAAGGCGCTTTACATTATGAAAATTTCTCGTTGCAACTATTTCACCACATTACTTCATACTCACAACATATTCTCTGTACTTATTTCCCATGCTTATCATAGGATTATACATTTCTTTGTTGGAAGTGTGGCATTTCTCATATGGCGTCACGGATAGGGGACCCCTTATTTTCTGCGTAGAGTTTTTGTATACCTTTGTATTTACTTTGTTTTTTCAATTAACAGTCAGGTCGCGTAAGCTCATCATATTTCGCTTTTATAAAAATTACAAACTAAACGGGAATGAACGAATCTGCCGTGCAGGCTACTCTATCACTGCACTGAAGAAGCTGAAACATCGGTCATGGTTTTAATTTGGGCGAGAGCGCTTCCCAGGCGGCCCATTGTCCTGAGTACCCGCGCTCTTGAGAGCGGCTTTGGCCATGGCTTGCATCGCTTCGCGCTTTGCTTCCGGGGCCAGCTCGCCGATCATTGCGTCGTCCAGTGCGATGTTCTGCTCCTGCTCAGCCGAGGCCCAGATCACCTTCTTCTTCGGTCCAGAGCTGCCGTCGGGCATCGCCACCGGGCCCAAGTCTTCATCCGAGTCCTCTTTCTCATCCTTGTCACTATCATCATCATTGCTGTCTTGATCGTTATCTTCGTTATCTTCGTCGTCCTCTGCATCCTCGGCAGCCTGCTGGGCCAGAAGCTGTGCCTGCAATGCTCTTTTCTGCGCAATTCTCTCCTCGCGGGCCACTTGAATGGCCGCCAAATACTGGCCATACTTGTTACCGAATATGTTTGAGCTAGCACCCGATGCACAACCTCTGCATCCGGTCATGGGATCCTCAATCTCCGTGCCGGGAGCAAGGCAATGCTTGGGCACTCTGCAGATACTCACTGTTCCAAACTTGTAATTCCGAGGGTTGATTACGTAAGTTGAACATAATCTTTCATATCCAGGCTTTTTCCACTTTGCGATAAGTGCTGCATCAACTACCTTGTTAATAATACAGTAATCGTACAATTCTTTGGAGATGCGGTGGTAGGTATAGTACAGATCGTAGATGTATCTGGTCTTCTGCCAGTTTATTTGATGAACCGGCCATTGGGACTCATTCTTTCGGAGTCCTTCATGTGGTTCGTTAACCTCTGAAATAAAAAATAAAGGAAGTGGCACGTCAGGAAACGCTCGCGCAAATATTACAGACAGTAGCCGTTGATTCTTACTTTCACGAAGTTCGTTCTCCAGCGCCGTCAATGTCGGTTCGATATAGTCATAACCTTCAGGGGCCTGCTTTATTCTCCTTCCAAACTTCGACATACTTGGTTGCTGCTTTGGTTAGAAGTCTGCATGGAACGTGCTCATTGAGACGGCGGCAACACCTTGATCGTAATTATGAAGTCGGTACACCCATTTATTATTTCACTCCACAAGTGCATGGTATACACTGTAAGTCGAGCTGTATGGGTTTGGACACTACAAGCCTGTTACTAAAAATATGTACTTTCCATCAAAAAGTGCATCGACGCAGCATTCGCAGACTTTGTTGCAAAGAATATGCTACAGGAGTAAATTAAACTAGGCGTAAACAGGTGAATTATACATTAAACAAGATTTTATTTCCCAAGACTCTGCAGATACTTCTCCAGCTCATCCAGATTCTCGTCGTCGTCCAGCACCGCAGCCACCGGTGCAGCGCTCTTGGTGGTGGCATGACTGGCCGCAGCCGATGCGGTCGAGGCGTCCACCGTGGACGCTGGACCGGTGAGAAAGTTATCCAACCCGAGTTCGCGCTCCAGTTCTGCCAGCACTTGCAGTTCGCTGCTGGCCGCCGTGGTCTTCGTCGCATCTTCTTTCTTGTCCTCCGTAGCGCCTTTCGTGGGGAGGGACAGATCGCTTTGGCTGCTGCTGCTCCCTGGGCCAGACCCTTCCAGCTCCGCCAGCTGCATAATCAGGTCCATGTCGGACATACTGGAAAAGTTATTGCCCGCCTCGGTCGTCTGCGGTGCACCACTTGCCCCCGCCGTGAAAGAAGAATAGAAGTTCACTTCGGTCGCGCCTTCCTCTTCCATAGCGTTCAGATCCTCGCCAATGCTGAAGCGCTCCTGCTGGTGCGACAAGAACTTGCGGGCCTTGCGCTTCTTCGCTTTTAGTTTGCGGTTCGCGATGGCGTCCCAAAACTTCGCATCGCGGTGCAGGGTCATTTCAAACTTGTCCGCGGAGGAGGCTTCGAGCAGCAAGCCAGAGTCGGAACACTCATTAGGGTGCAGGGACTTGGCACTGGGCAAGTTCACCTCCCCTCCTTCCGTAGCCGCGGGTACGCTGGGACTGGTGTTAATGTCCTGCAAACAAATGTTGCGAAATATCGAAGCAAGTTACTTGTGGTAGAAAAAATTATTACCGCTTCGCAGCTCTGATAAAGCAACGAAAAACAACGAAAAATATAATGTAGTTAGGCAATTTGCAGTTACCTCAGGGTTGATGTTCGACGCTGGGTGAATCGGAGAGAAGATTAAGTCCACGAAGAAATCATCGTCAAAGCGCGGATCGGCGCTGGACCCATCCAACTGTGCCTTGGTGAGCCGGAGCACCCCGCTGGGCACATAGCCTGTGTGAAAACCCGTCCGAAACATGCTTACCCGCACACCCGAGCGCGCCACGTGCCGGCAGCGCAGCAAGATGTCCCCCTGCACAGGGCAGTCCACGTTGAACGAGGCGCTCCCGTCGGCGGTCTTGATCCAGCGCAGTTGCATCTTGCCTGTGCCACCGGGCCCGTCAGTGGACTCACCCTCTGCCGGTGCGCCCGCAGGACTGTCGCCCTGTGCCGCCGCCGTGGCGATGAGCTTCCCATTCTTGAACAATTGCACATACGGACAGCATCCCTGACTCCCACCTTCTTCGGACGAGTCACTGCCAAACACAGGGATGCCGTTGATGATCACCCTGCGCAGAAGCAGCGGCTCGGAGCGCGGCTTCACGCCATCCAACATGTTCGAAAAGTACTGAATGTATCGGCGTTGCGACGGAATGGTCAAGTGATCGACGGTTATTCTCCGACGGTCGGCGATGTACTGCAGTGCTTCCATGGGCGAAGCAAACTCGCCGATCCAGGTCATGACGCACGCGACCAGCGCAGCGGTTCTGCCTTTACCGGTCAGGCAGTGAATGATGGCGACGTTCTTTTCGTCCGCGTCCAACCAGCTCTCCACCGAAGTGCAGATCTTAAACAGCAAACCCAACGGTGGCGAAGGATGGCCCGGAAACTTATACTCCAATACTTGATCCGCAAACTTGGAGTAGTCGTAACTCTCTTCGCTGATGTTCCAAATCATAAACTTTCCTTCGTGTCGCTTTTTGAGAAATGCCGCCACGATGTCAATATCGTTTCCAGCTTGTGTTCCCGTCTTCTTTGTAAAATCGCAGGGAAAAGACATTGACATAATATTCTCTGTCACATAGTTCATATCCAACCGCTGAACGGCCTCCTTAGTCAACTTTACAGGTCCTTTACCGTTTGGGTTTACCCCCTTAGGATCAATAGGACCCCCCACCGTTCCCATCAAAATAGAAGTAGCCAGTTCAGAGTCATAGTTTTGCCTTATTTCTTCTGCATGTTTCACAAGAGCCGCGGCTTTTTCTTGAGCTACTTTCCCCGCAACTTCGGCAAATTCCTTAACGCTTTGCTGTGCTGTGGCAAACCAACCCCAGTAGTCCGTCGTTGGCGCTTTGACAGGCGGTTGTTCAGGGTTTGACATAGCTATAGGTTGGCAGAAATTAATAACTTGAAGAGACTCTGGAAGTATGAATACGATGTGAAATCTTTCCTTCTTCTGGTTTGAAACAAATTGCGACGCGCAGTGGCTAAAACTAGCCGCAGATGTACCGGGAGCATTTGACAATCGATTCATTTTGGACCACTTGAATTTTGCTCGTTAGTTATTGTAAGGAGGACGACTCTGGATAAGATGACGTTTATTGCTCCCGACGAATCCGAGGCTGTGGAGATTGAGGATTTGAAAACTCGGGTTCTCTCCGAGGAACCAGCGCTGGCCAGTTCCGTAAACTTTTCAAGCACTACTGTGATGAGATTCTACCGTGGTCAAAAGAAAAATGCGGATGCGGCTCTCGAGTCATTAAAGAAGTATATTCATTGGAGGGTTGCTGAGGACGTGGACAGTATTGACGATCGCAAAGCAGAGTTTCAGCGGGAAATTGATGCGAAAAAAGTCGCCGTTGGATACCGTGATTTGCACGGCAGACCTGCTGGGTATGTATTTGTTCACCGTCATAATGCCTACGACAGGAACGTAAATGAAGTAAAGTTGCAAACAATTTGGACCTTGGAAGCATTGAGGAAAGCTGCGAAGCCGGAAGAGGAAAGGTTTGTGATTAGTGTGGACCTCAGTAGGTTTTCTATGCGCAATATGGACTACGAAGCTTTGAAGTGCCAGGTCGACATTTTGCAATCACACTACCCGGAGACTTTAGAGTCTGCTTACATCATTGTCTCTCCTTTTATATTCTCGGCATGTTGGCGCGTTATTCGTCCCTGGCTGGATCCAGTCACTGCCAAGAAGGTGAACTTTATCAAACGTTCAGAATTGCATAAATATTTTGATGTTCACACTGTGCCCAAAGAGGAAGATTAAAGTAGTACCAAAGTAGAATAATTGTGTGCTCTTACAGGACATTTGTATTGTGATAGTAAGAACCTTAAGAAACGTGACGTTTGAAGTATTCTGTTGGGTTCGTGCTGAATTTTATCGAATATTCTTATTGTAGGCATAAATCCACGCATTATGGATCAAATGTTGAGTACGTAGCTGTCGTAATACGCAAATCAGCATGTCATGCACTCAATTCATTGTTAAGTCATACCCCTATAATGATTCCGAATTAGATGTGCCGAACATTTCGAATTCGGGCATCCTCGGATTTTTCGTGGAATTTACCACAGATATTTTCACCTCTCAGAGCGTTGCAGCTTTCTAAAGGCCTATTTTCACTACCTTACAAGATAAAAGATGGGTCTTGGATTTACTCCACCAACCGAGGAAGAAATTGCTGCTGTCGCGCTGCTCCATACCAGAATTTTTACAGAGCATCCCGATCTGGAGACAAACCCGAACTTTACGGATACTACGATCCTAAGATTTTACAGAGGACACAAAGGCAAGGAAGAGTCTGCTTATAATGCACTTAAAAGGTACATACAATGGAGAGTTGACGAAGATGTGGACACTATCGACAGTAGGAAAGAGGAATTCCAGAAAGAAATCGATGCTGGAAAATCCGTGCACGGAACCTTCGACTTGAATGGCCGCCCTGCGTCTTTCTGCTTCCCAAACAAACACAACGCAAACGATCGTGATATTACTCAGGTGCGTTTGTTGACCATCTGGACTCTTGAGGCACTTCGAAAGTCCGCCAAGCCAGAGGAGGAGCGGTTTGTGATTGGATTCGACCTCGGAAAGTTTACCCTTGCCTGCATGGACTACGAAGCCGTGAAGCAGCTCATTCAGATATTGCAATCCCACTACCCTGATACTCTCGAGGCGCTGTATGTGGTTGACTCGCCCATGATCTTCTCTGCTTGCTGGATGATCATCAAGCATTGGATTGACCCCGTGACGTCTCAGAAGATCCAGTTCATCCGCCGGGCCGACTTGACCAAATATTTCGACCCGTCTGCCATTCCGTCCAATGACTAACAAAGTGAGTTTTTTTTGTTCCTTTGTAGATTTATGAAGCGGTGTGAGAACATTCCAATTTAGGCTTATGAATGATTTGTAGCATTAAGACAAGAAAATAGTAACCCAGCGAGATTTTTTTTTTCATTTGACCACAATCCCTGTGTCATGTGGCAAGCATATCTCATGCACAACCACTGTAGACTCCCTTTACCAAATGTCCACTCTTTCCGAGGGTGGCAGGTACATCTTGTCACTCTCGGATATATTGAACGCCTATAAGGGAAAAGAAAGTAACAGCATTTAATCTTGAAAAACATGAGATACAACGACATTACTTTTACTTCCTCACCTCCAAAAACTCCGCAACGTTGCTGAGGGTACCGTTGCAGCGCATTTCGTTGGGTCCGTGAGGGTCGAGGGTCACTAGCTGAATCGCCCGCTCCTTTTTGACTGTAATGACAAATATAGAACGAAAAGTACGTTAGGTTTACTGAATACAAATAACCCAAGTGTTGTAGCAGCGATGTACGCACCGTTTTCACGCCACGCCTGGGACCAAGCGAGGAACAGTCGCTGTTCGGGCGTGAACCCATTGATCAGCGGTGGGTCACGCCCTCCGTTGGCTGCAGACTGGACCGCGAGATGGCGCTTCAGTGCGCGCAGGGCGAGCTTCACGCCGCCTAAATCTGCAATGTTCTCACCACAGGTCAACTTGCCATTGAGTTTGTGTCC